>Ga0208299_1001632_pt1 | contig 16314 bp, 16 predicted proteins | sample 15_taG_FD_184089 | JGI IMG/M metagenome (GOLD analysis project Ga0208299, IMG submission 184089) | Marine viral communities from the Subarctic Pacific Ocean - 15_ETSP_OMZ_AT15312 metaG (SPAdes) (version 2) | ecosystem: Environmental > Aquatic > Marine > Oceanic | place: Pacific Ocean | collected...
CACCAAAGGTTTGAACACCTGCAGACATACCCACAGCACAAACATCCTGTGTCATAGAATTATAGGAAGGTGCTCCTGCGGTTGGTGGTGAACTTCTTATGTCTGAATTTGTGGTGTTGTTGGTTGTAGATGTGGATTCAGAACCTGACTGATACGTAGTTGTCGATTCAGAAGTATAACCGCCTTCTATCGCAGTGTTACTGCCCGAGACGTTCGATTGGGTTGAGCCTGCATAGGCGTTCGTTGAACACACCAATAGTGTCATGATTAAAAACGTATATAGATATTTCATTGTCTCTCCTAGAAACAATTCATTTTATCTATTTCAGCTGGTTTCCCGTTTTTAAAGAACCATACATAACTAGATACAACGTTACCTTCATCGGTAACGACACATTTTTGGCCTACCGAACAGGCGCTCAATGCAAATAGTAATGCTATTACTAAATAAAATTTATTCACATGCCTCACAGTCTTGAGTGCTGTCGATAACGACACCACCTTCAAAGGTTTTATCTTCTGCTCTTTGTCCACATTCACAGCCATCACACTTACAATCAGCGTGATCCGCTTCTATGCAATGGCACAGGTGGTTACATTTTTTGCAGAATCTATCCATCATTTTTTTCTTTTAGGTAATCCACTTTTGATCCACTTTATATACTTAGTCCATGGCCAACAAATGGTCTCTATAATTTTTTTAATCATCCTTGGTCTCCTCAATGTTATAGAAGAAGTTATCACTATCTTCTGTTTTCCACTTACGACTATCTTCTACATTCCATTCACTGGTCTGAACTTTCCAGTCGAACGGTATTTCATCCCTCACCGTGAAGGATGGTATGCTCCAGATTAGTCTATTATTTGGCTGAGCCGCATAATTGCCATTATCTAATGCCAATATATGTGCGCACTTATGTTCGTGCGGAATTTCGGAATGATCCGTATCTACTATATTACTCTCTGGGTGGCCCCAGTCAATAGTAAAAAGATAGGCACCTGCATACCATTTCTTATCTTTTCCTATAAATTTACCGGATTGCCCGTCTAGAATATCGTAAGAAGTAACAGCAGGATAATAACTAAAACAATTCCATAGCTCCAGCTCGTCAAGGCGCATCCTAGGAACCTTTTCGGGTTTGAATCCTCGTTGAATAAACGCACTAATCGGCAATCTATAGAAGACAGCACCATTTTCCATAATTGCATGAAAGAGTATAGGACGCCCTGTAATCGATGCAATACCAAAAATAAGGCATTCTTCCACTTCTCCATGATGAGCTTTAAGATCATAGAGATACTCTCTCCTGATTTGTGCATAAGTAACAGGAATGTTTGCGTTTAAGTATGCCATCCAACATAAAACCCTATAGTGCTGCGATTATTAAAATTACAACAACGATACCTGCACCAATTACAGCTTTTCTGTTATTTTTCCACAGGTCTTTTATTGCTTCTACTATCATTTCCATAGTTTCCTCCTAATTTGAGACGAGTATATTATATATTTCTGCGTCAATTTCAATTTTATTATCTTCATTTCTTATAAATAAAAGTTCTTCAATCCTTTTCATTAAAAGTAGCTTTCATCAATTTCCTCTTGGTTGCCATTGTCAATACTACCCCAGTTTGAACCAAATTCATAATCTACCTCATTAGGAATGTCTAATGGAATAGCTTCTTTCATAATTTTTATAATTTTACTTCTTTGAGTCTCGTTACCCTTCTCAACAGAGATATCTAATTCATCGTGAATTTGAAGCATAGGAGTAATACCTTCTTTGTGCAAATTAATCATTGCTTGCTTGGTCATATCCGCTGCAGAGCCTTGGATTAATTTATTTAAAGCTTTATAGGTAAAGGCTCTTTTCATATTTCCAATTCCAATCTCTGTTTCTGCTTGTTCAAATGTTAAAGGCTTGTGTATGCCAAATTGCTTGGGTTCCCACATATCAAAACGACAATATCTACCCCCTAACGTGCGTATTTTTCCTATTTTTTGGGCTCTATCCATAACATTTTTAATAAGTTGTTTTATGAAAGGAACTTTTGAGTGATAATTTTTTAAAAACTCTTTTGCAACTTCGTCATTATCAATACCTAATTGTGTTTGTAATTTTGCCTGTCCCATTCCATAAAATAAGCCTAGATTAATTGTTTTGGCTTCTGCGCGGTCAATATCAGCAATGTCCGCAACAATTTGATGAAAATCTGCGCTACCTTGCCTATATTGTTCTACAATATCACCAATTCCTGTCACTCCTTTAGTTTGTAAAGCAAAATGCACAACTAATCTTGGTTCTTGTTGTGAATAATCAAAGCATCCCCATTCACATCCATCTTCAGGAAGAAAGATAGATCTTATCCCCAATCCCTTGGCAGAATAATTTGGAAGCTGTTGCAGATTAGGGTGAGAATAACTTAATCTTCCCGTCACAGTTCCCCCTTGATCCCCTCTTAATTGATGAATATCAGAATGAATTCTTCCTTTGTAAACAAAATTTCTAATTGAATGGAGAAATGTTTTCTTTAATTTATCTGTTCGTCTTGCTTGGGCAATGCTTTTAATGACAAGGTGTTTGCACTTTTCTAAAGAATTTTTCGTAAAAGATGGTGCGTTTGTCTTCTCTGTTCTTTCATATTTAATACCTAATTTATCGAATACTTTAGCTATACTCTTGGCAGCCCATATTTCAGGGACAATACCTGTAGCATCTTTAACTCTTTTTATACATTTGTCATAAGTTGATTGTAGTTTTTTCTCAAGAATATCAAGTTGATCCTCACTAATTCTTACACCTCTCCATTTCATGTCTACTAGGCATGGAAAAACTTGTTGTTCCAAAGAAATTACTGCGTATAAATCTTGTAGATTAATTTCTTTCTTGAGTTCCTGCCACAAAGCTAAAGTTATTTCAGCATCTTTTTCTGCGTAAGCTCCTACATACATTGCTGGAAGTTTGTACATTTCTGCTTTTGGATCTAAACCCCACTCCTTTGCTGCCATATTTAAAGCATTCTCATTTTTTCCTAACCCAGTGTACTCTTTAGCCACTGAATTAAGATCATATCTAAATCTATTTTCATTAACTAACGATGCAACAGTCATTGTATCGACAATTGTTCCGTGGACCGTGAGCCCTAAACGACGGATCCAACATACATCGTACATGGCATTGTGAAAAATTTTCAGGGCAGGTGTTTTTAAAACATCTTCGAACCATCCCAGGACCTGTTTACGATTCATATTTGGGCCATTTTCATGAGCAATCGGGTAGTAGCCTGACCAATTACACACGGCAACTGCGATTCCTACAACATCACCTATTCCTCGGCAAGAAGCTGAGCCTTTGGTTTTTAAATCTGGATCTTTAGTTTCAAAGTCAATTGCGATTTCCTCATACTTAGATAAATCAGGAAATTCGTCTGGTTCAACCCATTCAGTTTGGGCTTTAAACAAAGGTGTTTGCATTATGAATAATCCCGTTCAATAATCATTTCAATATAGTGAATAGCTTTTTTCAAATCTTCCTTTCCTCCTTTATGTGTGTGTCTACAGATATATTTTATAGCATTCCCTTCCGCGAATAGCAACTTATTCTTGTTTATAAACTGACTAGGTTGAATCACCATGTCTTTGTAGTGAGATCCTCCGATTTGTTTTTTATACGCACTCATCTTCTTCCTTTTTCTTATCACCAGCGAAAAGATAACTTGAATCACCGTAAAGTTCCCATTCCCTTCTTTGAATAAATCTGTAAAATTCGTCTTCGCTCATAATATTAAGTATGGAAATTTAGTTTTTTGTTTTCCAGTGTCTAAAATGTATAATTCTTCTTGGGCTCGGGTAACACCTACATAACAAGTTCGTAGTTCTTCCTCTTCTTTTTCTACTAAACCACTATAATAGTTATGGAGAGAATAACCCCAATTGTTACAGATAACGACTATTTTTCTTTCCATTCCTTTAACTCCGTGGATACTTGAAATAATAATATCTGATTTACTCAAAGTTGGATCATTGTCGTAACAATTTTTTAAATAATTATTAAAATCCGTATCATCGTAAAATAAAGCATTGGGTTTTTTCTTAGAATATTTACGCGTTGTGCTAAAATTAAAAACATCAAACCACATTTTATTGATGTCAGCTAAAACATAATACTTTTCGCTTAAATCCTTAAAAGTGAATCGCGCTTCATAATCTTTAAATTCATCAGGACATGTATTTAAATTTATTAATGCTGATTTTTTACCTCTTTGCACAAGTCCGGGCTTAAAATGTTCAATTAAAGTTCTTACATCTGTACCCTTAATTCCATCCCCTGCCTTTAAAGCATCCCAGCTTTTCAATACATCTCTTGGTTTTTGAGGAAAACTAGATCTAAATCCGCCTTCACTTTCCCGTAGTTTATTCTTTTCTTTCCAAATAATACCTCTATCCTTTAAATGTTCTGCATATTGTTTACATTTATTCCAATCCCTTGCGCACATAATTGCGCTGGAATCAAACTTAATAACTTCAGTTAATTCTTCTGTATCATGAAGCATTCCAAGAACTCCCGGAAAATTTTCTTTACCACAACATTTTTCTGGGCACGGAAAATAATTTTTTCTATTTACACCACCTATTCTATGTTCTGGAGTTATGTCATTAATTATTTTTTGTGCAAGAGCATATATTTTTGTGGGTAATCTATGTGTGTGGGCAAGGAACTTTTTATTTTCCTCTCTGCAGGGCCATTTACGAAAAACTTTTGGGTTAGATCCTTTCCAACCATATATTCCTTGATCATCATCTCCGACCAAATATAATTCTTCTGTGGTTTTACCAAGTTTAGCAATAAACTTCCATTCAAGGGGTGTTAAATCTTGAGCTTCATCTAGAATGACAACTTTGTATTCACGAAAATGTACATTTGGAGCTAACGCATATTCTAACATATCTTCAAAATCGATCATATTATTTCTTTTTTTAAAAAGATTTAAGTTGTTAAAACAATATTTAATTTCACCGCGGTGTATTTTTGAGAATTTAAAGTCGTCGTGATTAGAATGAAACTCTAAAATTTTTTCTAAAGTTTTCTTTCTCGCATGTCTTGCATATCCAATTAATTTAAAAATTATACCAAATTTTTTATCTGTAGCTTCATCCCATGTAGCAGTGTCTTCATCTTCTCTATCCTTCTCTGTATCTAGCAAGACCCAATTGTCAGGGTCTGTTTTTAATTTTTTAATAAATTCACGTTTTGCTTTTAGATTAAAAACTTCTTTTTCTTTACAAGCAATATCTTTTCCATATTTGTGGAGAGTTTGAATAGAATTAAGTTGCTTTTCGCCAAAGCCAAATTTAGCCGCTGTCCTTTCTTTTAATGTTGTAACTGTTGCGTTGGCAAAACCTATCATTAATATTTGACTTGGTTGTAAACCTGCTTTAAAATATTTTGCTAAAATATTTACAACTTCAGTCGTTTTACCACAACCAGGTCCACCAATCAGTTTATATCTTTTTCTGTAAAATTGATCCATTAGTAAGGAGCCTCTGTATCTTGACCAAAATCTATATCATCTTGTTCTGTTTCGTCTTTATTAAAAGCGTTTGAATCCAAAACATAAACCCATTTTTTATTGTTTTTTTCAATGTGAAATTTTTCACGGCTTAAGCCTTTTAGTTTTTTTAACATTTGATGAGTTAGATCTTCTCCTATAGGCCATTCATGGGTTTTTAAATATTTAAAAAACCCATCAAATATAAATCTAACTTTCCCATCCTCATGATAAGGTCTATTAAATAAAATTTGTTTCTTTTTTGTTGTCTGTCTCAAATTAAAACAAAAAGTTTCTAGATAAGACTTTAACCTAAGAGCAGGTTGACTTTCTTCTGGAGCATCGATGGGAGTTGCCTTAGTTTGAAGAGCCCTAATTTGGTCATCCCAATTCTTGGTTTTTGGTGGGGTTTTCTTGATTTGATCTGTTGCTGCTTCTCGTGCTAATTCTGGTTTTACTAATTCTTTAGAACTAAGTCTCACCTCTTCTCCATTAAAACCTAAATACCAAATCACAGGGGTAGATTTAACATAGGACAAAGGTCCTAAAACTAATTCATTTGTTGCTGCTCCACCAACTCCAAATTTACGTAATATACATTGTTCCCTATTACAATGAGGTTTAAGCCAGTCAGAGTTACATCGATATGCATAATCTTTTTTTTCTCTTGACCCAATAATATTATTGACTTCAGTATAAGGAAGACCAGAACCAATTGGTTGAACAAATTTTTTATTATAATCCCCTACTTTATCTTTCCAATTCTCTGGATACCTTAACTTAATATATCTAGTCATATCTATTAGCGTTTCATTCCTTTGACTTTTCTCAATACCAAATTTTGCAAGAGCTTGCATACAAGGAGGACCATCTTTAAACCAATCTCCTGTTTCTCCTTCATCAATATTTGTTTTTAGCTTTTTAAGTTGCGCTGGCGTGATTTTGTTTTTTTCATATGCTATAAAAAATTCTTCAAGTGTCCCTTTGGTTCCGTCTCTCTTAATCATATATCTTTCTGTGTTTGTGGCGTTGTGATAAGGAAGGTTAATCCAGCTACCAGCGGAACCTTTTTCTAAATTTAAATATTTTTGAACTGGAAAAATTTTATCTGGTTTTTCTACTGCAAATATATGTTTAATCTCATGTAATTTTTCTCTCATAAGAAGAGCAGGGACAGGTTCCTCCATAAAAATATAAATGTGCACGCCTCCGCTCTTTGAGCGGAAAGGAGTTATTGGGACATTTATTGAGTTTAGTTTTTTAAATAATTCGATAATGGAAGGTTTATAGTTGTCTAAATCAATAGCCCCCCACACACATTGACTTTTCGTGTTAATAGGGCAAAGACCTAGACTATCAACTTCTTTTATTCCACTATTAGTTTTAATTTTGAATTTTTTTCCTTCGAGATGGGCTGTCCACATCTCTAAAGTGTGAGGGTAATTTGAGGTAAAAGATTTTCCGGCCTTTTTACCATTACCTTCTTCATAGTCGGCAATATGGTAACCAAATCTTTCCTCCAATCCTACAAATATCTTTCTAAATCGTTCTGAATTCATAATATTAATGGGGCGGTTTAAGTCTCCCGCTGCCGCCCCTTATTCCTCTGCAAAGGAAATTGTTAATAAGGTGAATCCGATTTAGATTCTTCAGTTCCGTGTTTAACGTTTACTAAACCTTTGACATTTTTTTCAGCAAAGTTTTTAGCAATCTGGTAAACATTTTTATCTGAAACTGGGCCAACTCTAGACACATCCCATCCAAACCATGTTCCTTTGTCATTAGACATTTGAACAGTTTTTAGATTATAAATGTGGCTATATGTAGGCGGTGTGAACAATCCGTTCTTGCCTTGCATTTTAAGCCCTAGCATTAATGAGTTCCAGTTCTTGCTTACCTTTAATTGGGTAGCTTTCATAGAAATTAATGCTGTTGATGGATTTTTACCCAAAAGAATCACAAAGTGATTAGCGGTATTTTCCAGATAATTACCATTTGGTAATCTATCCTTCCAATTTTTATCGCGAGTTACTTTGCTTAAGATGTCGCTGTCCGCTTTATGAATTGCTACAGGGGCACCAGTACTAGAGGCACCTCTATCTTGCCATTCGACATATTGTCTTTCATAATGGACAGGTATAACTTCTATACCTTTTTTCCCATCATAAACTTCTTTGGTTACGCTGTTTACAATCATTCCAGGTTCTGCTCCATTAATAAACTTAGCGTTCTGTTTATTAACTTCTGGAGATAATTGTCCCAAGACTTTCAGGAAAGGTAGCGCAAGATCGTCTTGCGTTATATTCTGAGAGCCAGCACCTGCATCAGCTTCAAAAATATTTGTAGCTAGTGCACCTGCATTTTCACGTTTCGTGATCTCTGTTTCTTTGTTCATGTTTATTGTTTCCTTGTTAGTTTGGTTCGGTTTCCTACGAACACATTAAAAATATCCACGGGCATATCTTTTCCATTTTCGATACGCTCACGGACTAGTGCTTTGAGAGTCATGGGCTCAACCTTCAACTTTTGTGTCGGTTGATACCCCTGACCCTTTGCAAGGTTAGCATATTCTGCCGCCTTGTTATCTTCACCACGTCCAAAGGAAACGGTGACATCATTTTTAATAATGTCCCCTAGGCCATTTTGGCGAAGCCAACTATACGCCGATTCTCTATTCTTTAAAGAGATATTCGCCGAATAATACGGTTTCACATCAACTGCAGATCCATCTGCAAGTTTGAGAGATGATAATCCCATTTCACTTAAAAGTGTGGGGATAACTTCTCCTGAAATTCGTTCAACTTCTTTTTCTTTATTTTTTAAAGCTTGTTCATCAGCTTTAACTTGATCTTCTAAATCTCTTAGCTTTTTAACCTGATCCGCTAGAGATTTAATATTTTCTGTTCGATCCAAAACTTCTGTTTGGTCTTTTTCGAAATCTATGTTATTCATCTATTTTTCCTTTCTCGTATAAATTGATTTCTAATGGATAATATACTTTCTCTTGTCTGTCCCATTTTAATAAATTAAATTTTCCATTGTTTATATCAGAAGCAATCGTGCATGCCAATCCTATAATTGCAGGATCTCCTGATAATAACAAATAATCTTTTGACGTGTAATTTTTTAATAATCTTCTCAATTCAAAAATCACTGGTCCAGGACTTAAAACAATTTGTGCATTCTCTTTTAAAAGAACTTTTAGTTTACCATACTTTAAAGCGCCCATAATATTAAACTTAGGACGACCAATACTGGTTCCTGGCAGCTCTTGTATAACATAAACTATACTTTCTTTTTCCATAATTACTTTCTTGACATGTTATAGGACTTTATTATATACATGTCAATAGAAAGAAGAAATGAATTATAAATTTAAAACGAAGCCATACGCGCATCAATTAAAAGCGCTTGAAATGTCCTGGAATAAGGAGGTCTTTGCTTATTTCATGGAAATGGGAACCGGTAAATCTAAAGTGTTATTGGACAATATTGCTATGCTTTACGATAAGGGTAAAATAGATAGTGTCTTAATTGTGGCTCCAAAAGGGGTTTACAAAAATTGGTATGACTCTGAAATACCAACGCATCTAGCAGATCATATTGATAAAAATGTCGTTCTTTGGAAATCTCTTATAACTAAAGAACAAAAAGATAAGTTGGATTCTCTATTCGAGCAAGATTTTACGAAATTACAAATTTTTATTATGAATGTTGAGGCGCTATCCACTAAAAAAGGGCTTGATTTTGCTCATCAATTTTTAAACGTTAAAAAAGTATTATTTGCTGTGGATGAATCTACTACTATTAAAAACCCAGGAGCTAAAAGAACTAGAAATATTATCCGTTTATCAACGATGGGCAAATATAGAAGAATTTTAACAGGATCTCCTGTTACTAAGTCGCCATTAGATTTATACACACAATGTTATTTTTTAGACCCCTTCTTACTAGACCACGCTTCTTATTATAGTTTTAGAACAAGATACGCAATTATGAGAACGGCTAACTTCAGCGGAAGATCCGTTCAAGTTGTTACGGGATATAAACATTTAGATGAGTTGTCAGAAACGCTTAAGTCTTTTTCTTACCGGGTTTTGAAAGATGATTGTTTGGACCTTCCACCTAAGACTTATATGAAAAGAGTCATACAGCTCACGCCTGAACAAAAAAGAGTGTACGAACAAATGAAAAAAATGGCTCTTGCTACCCTTAATGGTAAAATGGTGACAACAATGAATGTTATTACTCAACTCATGAGATTACAACAAATCACTTGTGGTCATTTTAAAGCAGATGACGGTTCAGTACAAAATATAAAGAGCAATCGTATTGATGAATTAATGGATGTCCTTGAGGAGATGGAAGGTAAAGCCATTATCTGGGCACATTGGCGTCATGACATTGACACAATTGTGGAGTCTATTGAGAAACGGTATCCAGGGTCTGTGGTAACTTATTATGGTGATACAACGACTGAAGACAGACAAAAAGCAATTAAGAAGATACAGGACCCAGAAAGTAAAGTTAGATTCCTCGTTGGCACCCCACAGACCGGAGGATATGGAATTACCCTTACCGGCGCATCTACCATGATTTATTATTCGAATGGATATGATTTAGAGAAACGTCAACAATCCGAAGCAAGAATTGACCGTATTGGTCAAAAGAAATCGATGACTTATATTGATATTATTGCGGAGGATACTATCGACGAAAAAATCGTGAAGTCCCTCCGCAAAAAAGTTAACATCGCCACTGAAATTATGGGCGAAGAACTTAAAGCTTGGATTTAATCCCTCAAAATGTAGGACATACGCGCGAGGCGTTGTAATTTTTGATATCCCTTATTTTATAGAAATTTTCTTTGGCCTTTTATCTTCAGGCGGACAGTATTCTAGTTTTATTTTAAGAATCCCGTCTTCCAGTTCTGCACCTTTCGCTTCCACGTATTCAGATAGTTGTAGCTTACGCGTAAAAGCTCTTTGAGCCATCCCTTTGTAGACATAGTCCTCCTTATCTTCTTTAGCTTTGCCTGTTATTTCTAGTATGCCATCGGTTACTTCGATATTAATATCTGATTTTTTATAGCCAGATAGTGACATCTCCAAAGTATATTGATCCGCCTTTGCATTCTTCTTAATATTATAATAGGGAAAACCCGTATTATAATGGTTAAGCAAAGAGAATCGATTGAAGATATCTTCAAAGCCGATTGCGTTGTTTAGGAATTTATTGATATTTATTAGATCAGTCATATAACCTCCTTTGTTAGACAGTTAATAATAGGGCCCCTAAAGCACCCTTGACTTATATATAATCTATTTTATGTAAATTGCAATAAGAATTATGAGTAAAATGATTAACTCATAACGTTTTATATTGCGTTTGAAAAATGTTTTAATTTTTTCCATTATGAAGTTCCTAGTAAAGTTAAAATGATAGCTCCTAATCCTCCCAAGAGCCAGTATAAAAATCGATCCATTTTGCTATGTAGTCGATCAATATCTTCGTGCATATGTTTTAAATGATTTTGTTTGATAGAAAATATTTCTCGCTTCAGACCTTTGATGTGCCCGTATAAAGCGATGATGTGCTCGCTAACTGTGTTAGGTTCTTTGGCCATTAAGCCATTCCCCTTTGTCGTAGTCTCATAGCTTTTTCCTCGTTGGATAGTAGAGCATTCTCAGTATGCGTCAACCCTGTTTGTGTAATATTTTGTGTATTCGCTTGAGCAAATTGTCTGGCGTCTATTCCTGGAGTCGCTGGTAATGGTGCTTGGCCAGTTTGTTCAAACCCTTCTGGGAGTTCTATTGGTTTTTGTTTACCTTTTAACCAATTTTTTGGTTTTATTCTCCATGGTTGATTAAGGGGCATATCATCCATAAGATCTTGAAGATCTTTTATGGTATCCTTAGTATAGTCATCGTACGTAGGAGGTATGCCATATTTTTCTTGCGTATACTCAAAACCTTTTTCGACTCCTTTACTTATACCCATTGAATACCATTCATTATCCATAATTTTGTCAAACAATTTTGTCTGACCTCTTCTCTTAAATGTATCTCTAATTGTATCTTCAGGTATACCTAAAAATAAAGCAGCATCGATGGTTCTTCTGATAGAGTTAAAAGTTTCGTATCTTTTCTCATTAGCTTCTATCATTTGTTTAATCAATCTATCGCCTTCAACAGGATCACCCGTTCGTGTCTTTTCCAACATTAATTTTCTTTGATTACGTTCCCTTGTCATGAACTCATTTAATTTAAAGTTTAAAGATCTTTCAATGTCTAGTGGAGCTGCTCTAAAGCCAAGTAAACCTAATAGTTCATCAGGTAATTCATACTCAACACCATTGATAGTCTTTCCTGAAAGAGCTGCTATCACTCTTCTAACGGCTGGAGCGGATCCAATAGAAAAATTCTCAACCAAGTGTTCCATTGTTTTAACTACCTTATCGCCCGGATCATCTTCTTCATTCCAGATTCTTGTTCCACGTCTATCTTCTCCACCTCTAGCAAAAATATCTGCCCATGCACCTACCCAGATAGCTTCTCCTATAAAAGGTTCCATTATTCTAGCCGTGGCTCTAGCCATACCTTCAGCAAGTAAAGGCATCATAGGTTTATCTGGACCCAATTCTATCGTTGTAAATAGTTCTTGAAAAGGTCCTATAAGCGTTTCATAAAAGAAACCTCTACTAAAATCGATGTATTTATATTCTCCATTTTCGTAGATAGGAAGAATTGTACTTCTGCTGGAAAAGTCTGGTAAAAATTCTCTCAATGCATCTAATTTTTTCTCTGTGAACCCGTAAGCTTGCATGAAGCCCCAAACAGCAAGAGGAGGTACCGTTGTTAAAGTTGTACCCATACCCACTAATCGTTGCCATCCCATTTTTGCAAAGACAGGATCATTTATTTCACTCAATGCTTGTCTTACTGCGTTTGGAAACGTTCTAATTTGTTCTGATGTCCAACCCACGAAATTACCTAGAGGAGATTTTCTAACGCCTTTTACAAAAGGAGAGACATAGTTATAGTTAGGTAACATGTCTCTAACATGCTTAGCTGCTTTTTGTAATATCTCGATGGAATCTATACTGCCACCAGGAACATCTTTTAATTTTATTTTTCCACTTTTCAATGCTGCTTCATATGCTTTTCTAATTCTATAAGACTCACCAAAAAAGTTAAATATTTTCCAAGCATCATCTTCTGCAATGTATAATTCTTGTGCGCCTTTTAAAAGCTTTTGTGTTTTAGCTCCTAACCGTTTATAAACTTTTTGTAAAAATCCTGTCTTAGCGGTATCTGAAATTAATAGTTCTACTTCTCGTGCTCTTGCACTTGAGTTAACCATACCTTCATCTAATAAGAATCTGTATAAACTGTTACCACCTTCTTCTATAAACTCTTTTCCACCAACCAGTTTGTTAGGATCGGTGGTATTCGCTCCATGCATTCTAGGTTTTGCAGCAGAGATATTTAATCCAGGTCTATTAGGTCCGAAGAATTGTGGCTGTATCGTTCTGTAAGCTGTTCTTATAGCTTTTGCTAACTCCGATGGAGGAATAGCAATGTTTCCTAAATAAACAGTCGTGATTGCTCCTGATGAAAAGTTTCTAGCGTGAGTAAATGGACCACCCACCGTTTTACCCGCTTGAACTAAACTTTTTGGTATTAAGACACCCCATTGATACAAAGCCGATTTAGTTATAGGACCCAGTGCATCTTTAGATCCATTAATTAACCCGTTTGCAATGGCTTCTGTGGTAAACATACCATTGATGGGTGGTGTATAAGCTCCTTTACCTAAACCACTCGGTAGGTCTAAACCTGCTTTGATAACAGGTGAGTATGAGTTACGAAATGCATTTACAGCTTCATCGTATGAGTTGTAAACAATACCTCTTCTACCATTATTAATCATATCCGCAGATTGTTTTTTAATAAAATTATAAAAACCATCCCTCGCGGTTACTTCTGCCAGGTCATAGGTTACATTAGATATAATGTTTTCAGCATTTTCGTAAGAGCCAAATAATTTCTTAAACGCTTCAAGATCACTTTTAGTCTGGATTAATCCTCCGGTTTTATCGGGTTTAAACTTACCTCCGCCCGTTATGTTTTCAGCAATGTTCTTTGTAGCTACTGCTTTTTCATTAAGAGGGTCAACGAGTCTTGTTCCGAAGTGAAAGACAGGAGTCTTTGTTGTTTTATCTAATCGTGCATTTTTAATAATGTCATTAACCATGGATAAAGCTTCGCCTTTAGATAAAACCTTTTTGTTTTCTTTTGCAGACCTCATAAATATTCTAGCCACATCATCTTTAATGCTTGCAGCGGGAGCAAACTCATCAATTGCCTTAACAGACTTGTCTCCGAAAATTTTAAATTCTGTGCTTAAACTATTTCTAATTCTATCGTTCCATAGATTTGTGAATTCATTCTTAGATACGTTTACATTTTTGCCTTTATATATAATGTTTAAAAAATCAGCCCATGTTTTTTGAACATTAAAAAATTCGTCCATGAGAGCCACTGCATCGTCACGATTTATTTTAAGATCCTTTGTCATCGTATTCATGAATTCATTAGTCGCTTTAACACTGTAGCCCTGAGGAATTATTTTTTTATCTTTAACTATAAATTTTCCTCTGTTCATAAATCTAACTAAAGCGTTAGAAAGAGAATCAGTCAGACCTGAAGCTCTTGATGCCGGTAATGCTTTTTTCTCAATAGTATTAATAATTCTATCGAATCTTTTTAAGTAATCTCTTGTTAGAATTTGAGCAGATTCTTTTGCTCCTTCCATTCTTTGAATAGCTTTAAATTGCTCAGCCTCAAAAGGTCCCCTAGCTCTGAAAGGTCTACTTAAAACTTTATCAACTCTACGATTAAACGCTTTATTACTATATTCAAGGACTCTACTTTTTTTCAAAATCAAATTTCCAATTCTACCTCCTTGAACTATAGCTGGAATAATAGGAAAAGATAATTCAGACCCCAACTTTAATTTATTATAGAGTTGTCTTATGGCATCGGACTTAGCATCTTTTGCTCTTTCTCTATTCATGGCTAGATACTCACCTTCGTTGAATGCTAGATCTCCTAACGTGCCAACGTCTTCAGCTTTGTAAATAACCGAAGCGGTTCCTAATCCACCACCAACAGCGGTTGCCCAAAACTTTTGTCTGTCTGATAATTTATTTAAGTCTTTTATTTTTTTAGCTGCTTTGTATAGGTTCGTGTTTCCTGTTGCTTTAATATATCTGCCTTTTCTATAGGCTTGCACAGCTTTATTGAAAACCCCTGTTATTTTTTTAGTCATGTGTATGGCAAACTTACCTGCAGTTTTCCAACCACCATAAAGTTGAACACCTAATTCTACTAATCGTCCCATGGCACGTTCTCTAGCAATCTCTTCAGAGTGCTTCCCAATCATACCAATGTAACTTTCTTCAAAGACTTTATTAAATTTTGCTAAATTGCTTTCATCAATGGGTATGCCTTCCTCGGCAAAAGCATCTTTGATCATGGCACCAAACTGAAAATATCCTGCACCAATTTTAATAGTACCAGAGATAAGTGAAGCCATGATGGCTTGACTAACACCAACGTTATTAACATCTACATCAAAAACACTAGGTTTCTTTTTTTCGGTTGGTCTTTCTGGATCTTCTTTTTCGGCTAATGTATAAGCTTTAGCTTCTCCTGTAACTTCACTTTTAATAGCGGAACCTATGTCACTGAACTGTTCTTTCATCTGTTTGAATCTCTCTAAGGGAGGATCAAACATTGGGTGATCTGGATCTTCTTCTTTTTTTGCCTTTAGATATGCCTCGCCACCATATTTTTTATAGTAGTTGACTTCTTTTAAAGTATCTTTGACTCCTTCAAAAATCTCGCCAACTATATTTCTTCTTTCTTCTACGACTTTTTCTTTATCTGCTTTCGCTTGTTCTTTTTCAAGAATTTTATCGTATTCTTCCTGCTCGGATAAAACTTCTTTGACTTTCTTTTCCTCGTTTTCTTTTTCTTCTTCGATAAGTTTTTGAGGATCAAATACAAATTTTTGTACCATAGAGCCTCCTAATCAAGAATTATTTTTGTAAAGGTTACTGCTTCGCCTGCTTTGCTTGTTCTTTTGAAAAGATCTCCTGTTTGAGCATCAAAATAGATCTGTCCTGATGAATAAGTTTTATCATAATTGCCATTTACTAATATTTCAACGACTTCACCATCATTATTTCTTTTAACGGCTTCTATATGATTTGGTTTAATATAAGTTTTTGTCCTGTTTAGATCTCCTCGAACATCTTCAGGATAAGCATCTGTTTCTATGTTATAAATATGCTGAGCAACGCCTTTGATCATACCTGCAGGAACTTCTTGGTCTCTTGCAATCATCAGTTCAAGTTCTCTGATTCGATCCGCTTTTTCTTCACCCGGCATATCCATTACGCCGTATATTTTTTTCTGTAATAATAATTTAATACCTTCTGCTTCAGTTTTAAATAAACCCGATTCAACACCAGCTTTTACATCTTTCATTAAGGCAGATAACTTATCTTCGTCCATGTCTTTAATAAGACTAGCAATTAAAGCTCTATCCTCGCTAGTTTCTTTTTGTTGGTAAGCTGTTTCAAGTTGTTTGGCTTGTTGAAATCTTCCGAAAGGTTCTTTTGCTGATTTAGCAGCGGTTGAAAAAATGCTTCCTGATGGTGTTGCTGATGCAACGTCTAAACCAAAATCAATAAGAAAA
>Ga0208299_1001633_pt1 | contig 16300 bp, 21 predicted proteins | sample 15_taG_FD_184089 | JGI IMG/M metagenome (GOLD analysis project Ga0208299, IMG submission 184089) | Marine viral communities from the Subarctic Pacific Ocean - 15_ETSP_OMZ_AT15312 metaG (SPAdes) (version 2) | ecosystem: Environmental > Aquatic > Marine > Oceanic | place: Pacific Ocean | collected...
AGACATTGGGGTTCACACTGGTGATGGTTTAGGTGATAAATGCTCTAGAGTTGAGTCTTTGGCGAGAATTGGTGTTCGCTCTGTTGAAGATCAATACCACCTTACAAATCAAAATGACTTAACTCTCCATGCAGTTAAGCAATATGGCTCTTCTCTTTCTACTTATAAAAAAGAAAACGGTCTTTTGGATTTTACAGACATGCTTAGTAGATATGAAGTTCCCTTACCCATAGACATCTGCATAATTGACGAAGCACAAGACCTTAGTTCTTTACAGTATCGGATGGCAATAATAGCATCATCTCAAGCAAAAGAGGTTTACATTGCTGGGGACGACGATCAAGCAATTTTTGAGTGGGCAGGGGCAGATGTAAAAAAATTCCTAAGTCTTAAAGGTGAAAAGATAATTTTACCGCAGTCTTTTAGAATACCTAAGTCTGTTCATATTTTAGCTAACGATGTAGTTAGTAGAATTAAAAATAGGTATCCTAAAAAATGGTCACCCCGGAAAGAAAAAGGTGCTGTTTTTTATATAGGTTATGACGAGAATATAAATTTTAATGAACATAAAGGAACTTGGCTTTGCATGAGCCGAAGTAAATACCTTTTAAATAGAATTAAGAAAATCGTAAGGCAACAAGGTCATGCATATACTCTTAATGGTAAAAGCTCTCTAGACTCTTCTGAAACAAAAGCGATAACATCATGGGAGAGAGTTCGCAAAGGTATAAATATTTCGATGCATGAAGCTAAAAATTTAATTAAGTTTTTTAATTTTAATGTTAGATTGAAGCCGGGAGACTCTTATGGTGTGACCGACTTAGGAATGCCGGAAGATTTTAGAAAGAAAGACTGGATGGAAGTTCTTAGAAATTTGCCCCCTGACGAGCGAGAGTATTTAAGATCATGCTTGCGAAATGGGCAACAGTTTTCTGACAAACCAAAAATAACAATTTCAACAATACATCAAAGCAAAGGTGGCGAAGCTGATAATGTTGTTCTATTGACAGACATGGGCAAATTAAGTTGGGACAATTTAGGCACTGACGAGGAGAACAGGGTGTGGTATGTGGCTTTAACAAGAGCCAAACAAAACCTTTTTCTGGTTAGTCCCAAAGGTTTGAGGTATTTTAGCATATGATAAGTCATTGTTTTAAAAAGGAATCTTTTCACTTTACTCTTTTGATGATATCAGATACAATAGAGGTACATATGAGAAAGGAAACAAATCATGGTTGCTTATGCAATGTATAATAGATCTTCGAACCCGGTAACAGGGCACAAGTCAGAATATAAAGTTGTTAAGTTTAGCTCTCGTAAGGAGGCTGCAAACACTGGCAATGGTTTTGCTATTGTTGAGTCACCTGAAGAAATAAGCAAACTTCGTGGCTGGACGATTGATGAGTTCGCTGCACTTTTTTATGCACTAAAGCCAGCTGACTATAAATTCGATGCAAAAGAATTTTACCCAACAAGTAGAAAAGTTGCTGCAGAGAGACTTTGGGTGTTGTTTGATGTTTGCGAACAAAAAGAACAATACAATGATGACGGTCGCTTGAGCTGGAGAACACCAATTTCTTCTTCTAAAATGCACTTGCCAACTTTAAAGCCGGGCAAAAAATTAGCCAAGCCTAAGTCTGTTAAAAATGGAACGAGGTGGAAGTGGATTAAGATTAACACAAAAGCTAATCCACGCAGAGCCAATACTAAGCCTGTCTGTGGATATGCCTCATTTGAGATATTGCTGAGGCATGGTGCTGATATGCCATATGACCTTTACATAAAAGAAGGTGGTCGGGCACAGGACATTAATTGGGATGTTAAGAAAGGTTGGGCAGAAATTTATGAAACTTGAGATAATATCAGACGACAGACTTTCCTCTGATGGAAAGAACTTGTCTAGAGTTGCTTGGGAGTTGTCACGAACTCCCGACGACACTACACCATTAGACACAATTTTGTCTATAGATGCACCAGTGAACGAGATACCTTCTGTTGTTATGAGTGTCGAGTGCACTATATTAGAGCGAGAGATATTTGCTTCATTCAGAGATCATGTAATGTGGGCAAGAACTTCCCGGGTTGATGCACCTTCTGAATTTGATGTTCCGGATTACTTTAAATATTCTGAAACGATGGACGACATTGTTTTGCTGAAGAATAGAATTAATGCTGATATGAAAGCAGGTATAATTCAAGATGAGTATCGGCTACACATGCCTATTTGTGCAAAGACATCGTTTACTACTAGGTTGTCTTGGAGAGGTTTAATCAAAATTTACAAGCTTTACAAAGAGCTTGCTAAAATAGATGAATATTACATTATTGGTAAAACAGAGCTTGATAATAAATTTCAGTTACACAAGTATGCTGACAACTATAGCTATGTTGACCCGATCCCTATGTTGCAAAAAAACGAAATGGTCAGTGGTAAAAGTGGACCAATCGTAACTGTGTTTCAGGAGATGACTATTGGCTTAAGAGCTCAAGTTGTTCGCCATCGAAACTACACTATAAAAGACAATCTTATGGAAATAATAAAAGCAAAAGATTGTTGGACAAGAACTCTTGGTGATAAGATCAAAATATCTATTTCAGCTGAGATCGATTTTTGGAAAACTGTCGTTAATAAAAGGCAGTGTTGGATTGCTCAGTATGGTATTTGGAAAGACATAATAGTTGTTGCTCAAGAATACATAACTATCGGAGAGCAAGACTTGCCATGTAATAAAGGCTTTTGCCCTTATACACGTGATGCCGAACTAAGGCACACAGACGATGACCCCGGAGCACCTTGCCCCATTCACAGTAACTTAACCTCTACACCTATCGACGAAAAGTACATGCCGATGGTTAGAATAGAGGCAAGTTATAGACCTGCCTTCTGGCAAAAACATATAGAAAAAGCGGAGACAAAATAATGACAATGAAGATTTACTTAGCTGGACCATTTTTTAATCAGCAACAAATAGACACCATATCAGCAATTGAAAATGAATTCGATAAATATGGTTTCGATTATTTTTCACCACGCAAGAGTGGTGGTGTTATATCACACCTGTCTCCGGAAGACAGGACAAAAGAGTCTAAAAGAATTTACGACAGTAATGTTTCAGCAATGATAGATGCTAATGTTTTATTTGCTATTGTTGATGGTCGGGACACAGGCACAGTTTATGAGATGGGATATTTTAAAGCTTTAACAGACCATTTTAAATATAAAAGCAGTCTAAGTGCTGAAGAGCATCAACGATATTCTGTAACTTATACCAATGAGAATTTTGGTTTAAATATCATGTTAAAAGAAAGTGTTGATGCACATGTTGTTGGCACTAAAGATTTAAGAAAGTTTTCTGCCTTAGTATCTAGAAGTTGGGACATGCCTGAAAGTGGTAGGTCTGGTCTTAGTGGAATAGATTGGAAAGATCATGTGGGTCGGAGAGCTTTGATCCTAAAAGAATTCCAAAACTTTAACCCGGATGTTATTTAATGGATATTATAAAGCTCTTTAACATCTCTCAAAGTATGGCTGCAACAAAAAGATACTCTCAGCTGCACTTATTAAGAGAAGAGTCTGTTTTAGAACACACTGGCTTTGTTTGTCTTTTTACTTATCTTCTTTGCGAAGAGCTAAACTTTATCAAAGAAGAGAAAGTTTTTAACACAGGTTTAGCATTAGAAGGAGCAGTTGTTCATGATATTGATGAAGTTGTGACCGGGGACATACCCAGACCAACTAAATATTATAGCAAGTCTTCAGCTAAAATATTCCATAAAATAGCAGAGCAAGGCATAGAGCAAATTGTTAATGAGCTTTGCTTGTCAAATCCTAGTAATGTAAGGAACAGATGGGCGTTTGCAAAAGAAGGTCGCGAAGGGATTGTTGTTGCTTTAGCTGATTTGTCTTCGGTAGTTTATAAAATCTGGGAAGAGGTTATACTGCTCGGAAATAAAAAGTTAGTGCCTCAAGGTTCTCAAGTTATGAATTACATTTACGACTATAGGTCTGCAATTAGCGAGGAGAATTTAAAATTAAATGTAATCGGTTCACAACAAAGATTAATTGTAGTTGATGTTTGCGAGCAATTAACTAGTCTTTGCCGTGAAGTAGTAAATTTAAAAAGCCCATCTTTAGGGATCATTAAACCACTGAAAGGAAAAGTATCATGTTAAAATTTAGCCAATTACTTGTAGACGAGATTTTTGAAATGGATAAAGACAAAAGTCTAACCACCAGAGAAATAGCCGAATATTTTGATCTTAAGAAAACTCAGGTCGATTATATTCTTTACAAAAGATCTCCCTCAGTAAAGCCTAATGTAATAATCAAAAAAGAGCTTGCTAAAGTAAGAAAGTTTCAGGAGAGTAAAAAACCTGATTTGAATGATAAGGTTAAGGTTGCTAAAATTGTAAAAGTTAAAGTTAAACAGGTCAAAAAGAAACCTGCTAAAGTTAAAAAGACACCTGTTAAAGTTGTCGAGGAGAAAAAACCTAAGACAGTTTTCGAAAGCCTTATGGACTTTTTTACATAATGCCGGATAGATTAAAAATTAATGGCAATGACTTAGAGCTGGATGGCAATAAGGTTGGGAGGCTTTTTGATATAACTACATTCCAAAGGGGAGATCTTTTGGAGTTATTTAACAAAGCAAACGACTTCGATCTAGAAATGGAACTTGAAAGAGAAAGAAATAAAAATGATTAAAAGTCCAATTGAATGCATGGAAGAAGCTCTAATTACTTTCAAGGAAAGAAATAAAGAATATGGAGACAATTATTTAAACCATGGCAAAGTTATGGCTGCTTTATTTCCCAATGGATTAGAATTAAAAACCGTTAAAGACTATAATCGTTTTGGAATAATTAATATGCAAGTTGCAAAGCTAACCCGGTATTGCCAAGGTTGGCCGAAGCCTCATATTGATTCTGTCCATGACTTAGGCGTTTATTCATTTATTTTGGAGTCACTTGACAATGATAGTATTTGATCTGGAAACAACCGGGCTACCTAAAGCTGAAGGTTCAGACTTAGACCTACAACCTAAAATAATAGAGTTCGGTGCGATAAGAATTACTGATGGCAACTTCGAGGAATACGATAGATTAGAATTTATGTGTAATCCCGGACACCAGTTAGATCCTAAAATAACAAAAATAACAGGAATAACAGATGAAGATTTAAAAGACAAAAAACCTTTTATTGCACATTACGAAGATATTTGTAAATTCTTTTTAGGCGAGACTTCTATGGCCGCACATAATTTACCTTTTGATAGAAAGATATTAAGATTTGAATTAGAAAGGCTTGACAAAGTTACTAAGTTCCCATGGCCAATGCACCACATTTGCACTATAGAAATAGGCCAAGGCATATGGGGAAAAATGAGAAAGCTAGGCGACATTTACGAAGAAGTGATGGGAAAGAAAATAGAAGGTGCTCATAGATCTTTGAACGATGTTGAGGCAACAATAGAAATAATTAAATGGTATAAAGAAAGAGGACACATCCAATGACAATAGCAATAGCAGGATTTATAATAGGTAATATTATTGTTGAGATTATAATAAAGTCCATTGGATGATACATCTAAGAACAAGAACAGAGTATTCTTTCCGGAAAGCTTATGGCAGAATTAATGATGTAATAGAAAGTTGCCCCGAGAAGTCTTTAGGGATAGCTGACTCAGGAACTTGGGGTCATGTTGCATTTTCTAAAGCATGCAAAAAGGCAGGGAAAAAGCCGTTATTCGGAGCTGAGATTGCTATAGTTGAAGATGCAAAAGAACGCTCCAGACAACCAGCAAATTACATGGCATTTATAGCTAAGAACAATGATGGTCTTTCAGAGATTTACAACCTTGTTACAAAAAGCACAAGTAAAGATAATTTCTATTATTTTCCTAGAATGAGTTATGAAGATCTTTTTGATGTTAGCAACAATGTTATAATGATCAGTGGGACGCACCCTGAATGGGGATTGCTTCCTTTGTCTAAAAAAGAAAATTTATACATAGAAATTAACCCGATGAGTTCACCCAAGGCTTTAGAATTCTGTAAGCAAAAAGGGTTTAAACCAGTAGCAACCTCCGACAACTATTATCCAAAAGTTAATGAAAGAAAAGCTTATGAGGTTTTAGTTGGTATGAACCGCATGGAAAGAACTAAGCCTATGCATTTGCTCACTGATTGGGAAATTCTAGATTGCATTCCATGGATACCAAAAGAAGCAATAGAAAATACTTATAAAATTTCTGATATGTGCGAGGTTAATTTACCCACAGCACAAATGATTTCTTTTTCCCCAGAGAAAACGCTCGAGCAAATGTGTATAGATGGTGCTCCTGAAAGAAAAATAGACCTAAAAGACCCGGTTTACAGTGCTAGGTTAAAACGAGAACTAGACATGATAGAGCTAAAACAATTTCATGACTATTTTTACGTTATTGCTGACATGATTAATTATGCCAAGCAACATATGTTAGTTGGTCCTGCTAGGGGATCGAGTGCTGGTTCTTTAGTTTGTTATTTAACAGGAATAACAGATGTTGATCCTATAAAATTTGACTTGCTATTCGAAAGATTTATTGATGTTACTCGTGCAGACTTACCCGATATAGATATCGACTTTCAGGATGACCGCAGGGAAATGGTTTTCCAGTATTTAAGAGACAAGTATGGTTCTGAAAAAGTTGCTCATTTAGGAACAGTCAGTAGATATAAAGCAAAAAGCACAATAACCGAAGTTGCTAAAGAACTAGGAATTCCTTCTTGGGAGGTTAATGATTTAAAAGGTGCAATAATTGAACGGAGCGGAGGAGATGCTCGTGCAGCAATGTGCATAATGGATACTTTTAATGACTTAGATATAGGCAAAGAAGTTTTGCAAAAATATCCGCAAATGAGAATAGCAGAGAAAATGGAGAACCATGCCCGGCATTCAGGTGTTCATGCCGCAGGAATAATTGTAACTGAAGAGCCTGTAAGTAAATATTGCTCAGTCAGTGCTCAAAGTGGTGCAGCACAAATAGACAAGAAAGATGCTGAAGATTTAAACTTGTTAAAAATAGATGCTTTAGGATTAAGAACATTGTCTGTAATTCAAGATGTTTTAGACCAAGTTGATTGGGAAAGACAAAAGATTGTTAATTTCCCATTAGATGATGAAAAAGCATTTAAAATACTTAATGACGAGAAATATGCAGGAATATTTCAATTCGAAGGTTATGCTTTGCAGTCTTTAACTCGTCAAATGAAGATCGTAAATTTCGAAGATATTTGCTCTATAACAGCTCTCGCTCGCCCCGGACCATTAACCTCCGGAGGCACAACCCAGTTTATTAAGAAAAGAGTTGGTGCAGAGCCTGTTTATCATTTTCACGAAATGACGAAAGAAGCAACAGAAGTTACATATGGAATTGTTGTTTACCAAGAACAAGTAATGACAATCGCTCGTGAAATAGGAAAGCTAACTTGGGAGGAGGTTTCTGAATTAAGAAGAGCCATGAGCAAGTCTTTAGGCGAGGAGTTTTTCGACAGATATTGGCAAAGGTTTAAGGTAGGTGCTGAAGAAAACGGACTAGACGAAAAGAAGTCTAGAGAAATATGGGACAATATAAACACAATGGGATCTATGGCTTTTAACAGAAGCCATGCAGTTTCTTATGCGATGGTTAGTTATTGGTGTTGCGTTTTAAAAAGCAGATTCCCTTTAGAATTTGCTGCTGCTTGTTTACGAAATGTTAAGGATGATGATCAAGGTGTAAAGCTATTACGCGAGGTTGCTCGTGAAGGATTAGTTTATAAACCTTATGATAAATACAAATCTAAATTAAATTGGTCTGTGCAGGATGGGGAGTTGATCGGTGGTTTAATAGGTGTAAAAGGTATTGGTCCAAAAATGGCTGATGACATTGTTAAAAGAAGAGGAATGCAACAACCTTTAACCCCTCGCCAAAATAACCTTTTAGACAATGGGCAGACCCCATATGACGATATTTTTGAATGCGAGCGTAGGTTCGGGCATATTAAGAAAGATCCTAGTTTGCATAAAATTGTAACACCAATAACAGACATCCATGATTTAGAAGCTGACAATCCCGGTGAGTTTGTTGTTTTTGGTAAGCTTGTTGAAAAGAACCTTAGAGACTTAAATGAGGCAGTAAACCTAGCTAAAAGAGGTGGCAGAAGAGCAGAGACCCATAATCTTTGGTTAAATATGAAATTTGAGGATGACACAGGTCCAATTTTAGCCGGAATAGACAGGTTTAAATATCCTAAATTAGGTAAACCGATTGTTGAAGATGGTAAAATAGGTGATTGGTATTTGCTAAAAGGTCGTATAAATAAGGGTTTTCGTAAATTAAATTTAGAAAAATGGCGTAAGCTTACATAAGTCATTGTTTTTAAAGGAAACTTTGTCTATTTACTTCTCTGGTGATAAAAGATAGAATGCCTTATAAACTGAGAAAGGAAGTAAAATGTTAGAGCAAATAGAAAAAGCCTTTATTGAATTAGATGGAAAAATGCTAGAGCGTCAGACAGCTTGGGCAATGGAGCGTTATGATGCCCTGAGAGCAAACAAAGGTGATTACGCTGAGAGTGTTAGGATAGCTGGTGGCAAAGGTTGGTATAATCAAATGTATGGTAGCAATAAAGCAATGCTTGCGGAATATGTTGCAAAAAATATATCAAGCATAATTGCAAAACGTAATGCAAGAATAGTAAATGCTTTAAACAACAAAGGCATAACAACTATTCCAGAGTTTACATTAGTACACCACAGTGATGGATCTGAAGGTTTTTTTAACGTAGCTGGTCACAGAGTTATTATAGAAACAATATTAGCTGGTGGTTATAACATCCAATGTTTACACCAACGCACACTTATAAAAGTAACAAAAGGAGAGTACTAATGACCGATAGCAAAAAACACATAATCTATGTTACACACCACGAAAGACAGATGGTTAGGAGTTCAGTTGCTTTAGAGCTTCTTTACGAAGAAATAGCATTAGACATTTCTTATATATGGGAGAAATAAAATGGTACATTACGCAAAATTTAATTACAAGACAGCTTCATTAGCTTCTGATTTTGGTTTTGATTTAGCTGTTAAGTGGTTTGGTAAAGAAACAATAGACGCACTTCCTAAATTTAAAAAAGGAAAAAAGGTCGGTAAGGCAAAAGGTTCTATCCTTTGGAAAAAAGTTTTTAAAGGTGGTTGGGTTAAAACTGGGAGCTACGATTTTGAGACTGAAACTGCTGACGGTTATGTTGAGCAGAGAGTCAATAAAATTATAGGTAAGTGTCTATTGATTGAAACTTGGGGTGGACTCCCGGAGATTATAAAGACTGAAGGTGATTTAGAGTCGTCCACACAGGAAGAAATTTCAGACTACTTGCAGTGTTCATGGATATAATATAATGAGCACTGAAAAAATGATTAACGATTATGAAACTGGCTCTCCCTACTCTAGGGGGAGCTTAGATAAATATTACGGAAGAGCTAGGAAGCCTCATCATTACGCTAATTGGTGGGGTCAGCAAATAGAAATAACTAAAAACTTCATGACTTCTAAAGAAATTAAAGAATATAACTTAGGCTATGATGAACAGGATGATGAAAAGCAATGGTAATGAGAATAACAAAAGCACCTTTCGGTAAATATTGCATTGCAACTGTGCCTCTGGGTGGAGGCAATTTTGATAAATTAACTTCGCTCCCCGGTTATAAAAAGTGGATTGGTAGAAGTTTAATGTTTGACCCAACCGGAGCTAACATAGAAAGAATAAATAAATACTGGCCAGATGCTATTTGGGATGAAGATGTTTCGCACATATTAGACGAATACATCAAGAACTTAAAAGAGGCTGAAGAAATACTTCGAATGAAAAAAGAAGATCTTCCTGAAAATGATGATTTTAATTTTAAGACTAAACCTTTCGAGCACCAACGCAAAGCCTTTTACATGAGCCGGGGCAAAAGATCTTTTGCTTTATTAATGGAACAAGGAACAGGTAAAACAAAAGTAATAATCGACAATGCTGCATATTTGTATGGCCAAGGTGAAATAACAGCTTTAATTGTTATTGCTCCTAATGGTGTTCACAGGAACTGGGTCAATTCTGAAATTCCTATTCATATGCCGGATTGGTGTGTACATAAGTCTGTATTTTACACAGCCGGAATGAATAAGAAAAGGACAGAGGAATATAATGAAGTTGTAGGTTCTTCCGATTGTTTAAAAATATTTAGTTTTAACGTCGAGGCTTTTACAAGCATAAAAGCAATAGAATTTATGCAAAAAGCACTGTTAAGCAATAAAGTTATGTTAGTTGTAGACGAAAGCTCTAGAATAAAAAGACCCGGAGCAAAAAGAACTAAAATAATAACTAAATTCGGGAAGCAAGCAGAATACCTTAGAATTATGACTGGCACTCCTGTAACTAAAGGACCAGAGGATGTTTATTCTCAGTTTAAATTCCTTGATCATAAAATATTAGGTTATGACAGTTTTTACTCTTTTAGAGCAAGATATTGCACAATGGGTGGTTTCGAGAATAGGCAAATTATCTCTTATCAGAATATAAATGAATTGACAAGAAACATAGAAGGGCACAGCTTTAGAGTTTTAAAGAAAGATTGCTTAGACTTACCAGATAAAATTTACCAAAGACACTATGTAGAAATGTCTGCTAAACAAAGTAAAATTTACAAAACTATGAAAGAGTCTTTTGTTGCTGAGTTAGAGGGAGCAGTAATAGATGCCCCGGAAGCAATTACAAGGCTTTTACGGCTTCAGCAGATAACTTGTGGCTGGTTTCCGACGGAAAATGGTGTAGAACCTATTGAAAGCAAAAACCTCCGTCTAGAGGCTTTAAAAGAGATACTTGGGGACATTAACTCAAAAGTAATAATTTGGGCTAGGTTCAGAGCCGATTTAAAGGCCATAGAAGCGGCATTAGGTGATTTAGCGGTTAGTTACCATGGAGACGTTACAAACGACGACAGAGAAGCTGCTGTGTATAGATTTCAAAATGACGACACTATTAAGTATTTTATTGGCCAACCGCAATCCGGAGGCATAGGACTAACCCTAACAGCGGCAGATTACGTTGTTTATTATTCTAATAGCTTTGACTTAGAAATAAGGATGCAATCCGAAGACAGGTGTCATAGAATAGGAACTAAAAATAACGTGACTTATATCGACATAGAAGCACGCAAAACAATCGACAGCAAAATAATTAAAGCTCTTAGAGAAAAAAAGAATTTAGCTGATATAATAACAAAAGACCCGATGTCTTTATTTTTAATGGAGGATAAAAAATGAGTGAAAGAAATTTTTGGGTTCTTATTAGGAACTCTTTACCAATTAAAATGTATAGAATTGAAAACAGAGTATCTAAAGGCATGCCAGACATTCATTATATAAACGAAGCAAAGTCAGGTTTTATAGAACTTAAATACCTTCCTAATTGGCCAAAGAAACGTATCAGCTCAGGACTTATGTTAAACCAGTCTATGTGGTTAAGAAAGTACAGCGAAAATAAAGGACAAAGCTGGGTGTTGATAAGAATAGGCAGAGACTTTATAGCTTTAGTAGATGGTAAAAAATCTGAAGAGCTTTACAACAGACCCTCTATTAAAAGTTTTTTAAGTATGTTGTCTTGGTCTAAAAAAGGCAATTTGTCTAAAGAAGACTGGGACGAACTAGCCAACATAATAGCTTCCTAAATAACCCCGGTTGCATCTAAAGCAGCTAATACCAATAATAAGTTCAATAATAAAATCATTTACTTTCCTAATCTGCTAATGGATTGTCAAGAGCTTCTTGCAATCTTTCGTTTAATTTATCTTCGAGCTTAGTCATGTCTTCTTCTATTCTATTTTCTACTTCACGCATTGTGTCGCGAACGTCTTTTTCTGTTTCTCTATTTAAAGTTTCAACTTCTCTTATTGCAGATGTTACGTCTTTCTGCAGTTCATTCATCTGGTTAAGAACGTCTTCTAGAACTAAGTCGATAGAGCTTTGCGTGGCTTTTATACGCTCTGAAGATGTTTCAATTTTCTTCTCTAACTTATCAATGTATCCTTCTAATTTAAAAAGATCATCTCTAAGGTTGTTTTTAATGTCTCTCGTGTAAACAATAGCATCTTCCAGTTTAGTAAGGACTAATTCATTTTCAGCTTTAATTGCATCGATGTCTATTTCCTGGACAATTTCTTTCATATCCATGTAGTCTTTATAAATCTCAAAGCCTGCCCAAGCTCCTCCACCTAGCGTTCCTAAGAGAGGAATTATAAGCATAAGCTTGCCTCCTTTTATTGTCGCACCACCAATTTCTACCTCTGCCATTTTCCTATCCTTACTCGAATGCAAGTTCTCGTAACTTATTAATTTCTTGTTTTAACTTCATTACTTCCAACTGCTTCTTCTGTAGCTCTAGTTCATAAAGCCTGTTGCAATCTATCCTAGACTTGGCTCTTTTGCCTAACGGTATCGTAATTTTGCTGTAAATGCCAATATCTCCAGTCTTTCCACTGTTTTCTATTGTACCACCTTGAATAATACTTGTAAGGCCAAATTCAATATTTGTGGCAGATCCAATGGCATTACTGCAATCTAGGTCTCCTGATCTAAAAGAGTCTGATTGGTAGTTTGTACCACTGTTGGGCAACGACAAACTCAATGAGTTTGATGTCGAGTCTGCAAAAGCAGACTTTGCAACCATTAATAATACTAGAAACCATATTCTCATTTAATTTACTTTGGAACAAATCCTCGACGCTATTTGACTAATTTGTTCCTCTCCCTTGAGTATTTTTGAAATTGTACAGATATACTGTACCCTGTCTAAGTCTTCATTTCGCACATACACCTCAAACGGATATCGTTTAGTGTAACGCACCTTTATAAGTTTTGAGGTTGATGCAAATGGAATTTGTTTCCAATCCGCAGTAAACACACCAATCTCAAAATAAGAAATTTCACTTCGCCTGTTAAAAAGAGACATCTTTGTAACCGACACGCCTTCAATATATGACAGCTTAAACTTAGGATATGCAGGTGTCATCTCATGAGCTTGAGCCTGAAAGCCCAGCAACATAAAAATTAAAACTATTTTGCGATACATTCCGCTACAATCATGGCAGTGTAGTTACCAGCAGGAAGTGCAGTATTGTCCGCTGAACCATAAGAAGCAGTTGACGCCACCTTAAACCAAGTAGAACCAGCCAACGTCATATTGTACGTTGTGGTGTTAGAAACAACAACTTTGGCGGCTTCATAGGCTGACATCCCAGTAACAGAGTGCGAACTTACTGTTGTGCTTCCTGTCCACGCTACACCGTCTGTTAATGTCGGTGATGAGCTGAAGCTATTAGGGTGAGTAAACTTCGTCTTGTAGTAGTCAGCTGCAGCGATATCTACCCTGATGATTGCCTCTACACCACCGTCGGCAGCGGTTGTAGACAACTTCCAAGGCGAGGGGTTTCCGTACTCACCCGGTGTAGTAGTGTATATTGAACAGTTGGCTTGCACCAAACCATTAATCGGTGAATTTACTGCCCAAGCACAAGTAGCTGAAAGCAAAAATATTAAAGATGTTAATTTTTTAATCATGTTTTCTCCATTGTTTAGTCGCCATATTGAGAGCGAACTATGCTTCTGTGCACACTATCTTGTGCTAAGTTTCTTAATCCTCTTAAATTATCTTTTATATCACCACCATCTATTTTTAAAGTGTCTTTATATACACCACCATCCATAGTGATATTGTAATATGATTCCAGCTTTCCAATCGCAGCAATTTGAGCCATCATTTCCATTTGCTGAAGAGGGTCTGCAATTTCTTCAGCTGCACCTGCCACGGAAAGTATTTCTTCTACACTTAGCTCTTCACTTTCTTCTTCTTCTTTTGTTTCTAAAGCCTTTTGTTCTTCTGCCTCTGCCTGTTCATCAAGTTGGATCTGTACCCACTGGTCGTAAAAAGGATCATCAACATTAGGTGAGTCCAACAGGTTATTGTCTAATAAATATTGGTAAAGTGCATCTTTAAAGTCTGGGCATGTTGGGTCGCTGAGTGGTGTATGGCATGGATCAAACTTATAGTGATAGAGGATTGTAACGTCTGATAGTGACCCATCTCCTGTTACCTTTATCTCACCATCACCAAACAAATTACCCAGCTTAGAAGGCACTGCGTCATAAGTTACTTTAGTGCCTCCGGGAATTTTATTCCAATCGTCTACATATTCATAAATGTACTCGTCACTGCCTATCTTTTTATTGGTTATAGAGACGATTGAATTGGTTGTTGGGTCTTTAGTTATTGTGTAACGGTGAAACACACCTTCTATTGTTAGACCAGTTTGGCTTGGTAATAGATTATTCATTACCCATGTGTGAGCCTTAGAAGCCGCGTTTTCGGTATTACCATAAACATTCTCAGAGTAAGAATAACAAGGCCAAGAAAAGACCACCAATGCCAGCAGCACCCTTGGCAGTGTTCTTATCATCTTCATCCCATTCCTCCTTTTTCCCTGCAACGTATCCAGGAACCAAGTGTGGGTTATTTTCCCATTCAGTTATAGCTGCTTGCCCCACAAGCCCGTTTATTGGGCAAGGTGTGCCAGAGTCTTTCATAGCAGTCCAGACTCTTTTGTCTTCGCACATAACAGCTACAGCTGCAACTTTAAGTCCCATGTCATACATCACCTTAGCATTCTTCAGCCTTTCACAGTTTAAGTCTCGCACTGTCTTGCCAGCACTGATACCAAGGATCTGTGTCTGTACAGCTCCTGCTACAGAAACATGACAAGTGTCACTATTAGAAGAGTTGATGCTCGGAGCCATAGCCGAGGGTGGAGGAGACTTAACAGTAGTCGTGCTGTCTATTTTAGAGTTCGTTGTTGAATTTGTATTGCTATTGGTTTCTATACAATTGCTGTTAGTTGAACTGTCGCAAGGTGTTGTGTCTGCGTAAACCATCGGCACCAAAACAATTAAAAACAATAAAGCTAAGAATACCCAAGTTAGATATAATAAAGATTTTTTCATATTACTCCTTATTAGCAAACGCTGATCCTGTAAGTATAGCACCAAATGCCAGATGAAACAACCCACCTCCTAAAAGCGTAAAAGGTTCGTGCTGTCCGGTTAGCTTTTTCATCAGTTCCATTTGAACCATTGGCTCTGACGTAGCGTTAATAATATCCATAAATTGAGAGATGTCTGGTCGGTTCAGACCCCACCAAACTGGGCAGAACAAGAAGTCATAGAAGCAAATTAATAGGTAGAATATAAGTGCAGTCCACCTCCAAGTCAGCGTGGACTTCTGTTGAGCTGTAAGTTGTTTGCTCATTTAAATACAGGGAGGAGTACACATCGCTCTATCTACACCGTAGAAAATTACAGCAATAAATATAGCTATTCCCAACCCTATCCATATCCATTTGTTTTTCATTTCTTACTCCAAGTACAGAAAGGCTCTCCTAACTTCAAAGGGCAATTCGCTGTAAAGCCTGTGCATCCCGACAAAAGGAGGGTTAATATTATTAAATATTTAGCTGAGCCTAGCCGCATCTAAAATCTTCTTTCTTGCATTTGGTTTTATGTTTGTAATTATACTGCTTAAAGCTCCTATATCTTCTTCAGGCAATCCAGTTTCAGGATTTTCTGCTTCAATGCTTGCGTTCCATTCTTCAGGACTCATTTCACCACTTCGAACAATGTCAGGGTATGTGCTAAGATTAACATCCCCTCTTTTTAAATCTTCCTCACTAAGAGTTCCTGCATTAACTGCCATAAAATCTAGCGAGAAAGGAATGTATTGGTCTTTTGCAGAACTTACCCCGACAACTCCAGCTGTTCCGAGAGTAGATTGCCATTTAGATAATGTTTCAGAAGATCTTTTAATAAAAGATTCCATATCAGCGGCATTATCTAAAATAGACTTTATAGACTCCGGGTTGTCTTTCATAAGTAGTGCTGTCGCTTCTTCTAGCTGAGCAGGAGTTAATTTGTCAGAAACTTCCTTAGTTAGTAAATTTTTTATAAGCCTAGTCCAAGCAAAAGGATTGGCTAAATTCATGGCAACTTCTATTGCAGAAGATATCACTGGTTTTGACCCTGATCTTTTTACAGCATCTTGTGTAAATGCAGTTTGTGATCCAGAGAGAACTCTAGACTTGGTGTCTATAGCAGACTCTGCTAAGTCTAGCTGTCTAATAACATCATCTATGTCATCACCGGGGAAAATTGTTCTAAATATTTGAGCTAGCTTGTCGTCTCTACTG
>Ga0208299_1001634_pt1 | contig 16299 bp, 12 predicted proteins | sample 15_taG_FD_184089 | JGI IMG/M metagenome (GOLD analysis project Ga0208299, IMG submission 184089) | Marine viral communities from the Subarctic Pacific Ocean - 15_ETSP_OMZ_AT15312 metaG (SPAdes) (version 2) | ecosystem: Environmental > Aquatic > Marine > Oceanic | place: Pacific Ocean | collected...
GAAGTTCATAGCGGTAGGGTTATTGCGAAGATCGCCTACTGAAATTTTGTTATACCCCGCGCCACCCATGCCTTTCATACTTACAACAGGTGATGCGATCTGCGAACGAATGTCGAGAGCTGAATTCAATGAACGATTGAACTCGCGTCGTACAGACTCAGTGCTAGTATCTCGGATGGTGCTCACGGCTTGTTCAATGAGCTTCTCGCTGTTGCGCAGAATATCATCAGACTCAGAGTCCAACATCTGAGAGAGGGATGTCCGAATGCCGTCAAGTGTAGAATCATTCCTCTGTAGATCTAGGTTGTCGATCGACTCTAGTACGGAAGTGATAACCGCTCGACGAGACTCCGCGCCCTCTGAAAGAATGTCCTTAACAAAGCTACCCTTGGTTAGCTGCTCTCTGAACTTGGCAGCCTGGACATCCCGCGTGTCTTTTTGCGCTTGCTGGATTTGACGCAGGTTGTCTCCTACGGAGATAGCCGTATTCTGCGCAGTGTTAGTCCGTAGATTCGTTAGCGAGCTGGCATCATTCGACTTAAGCGCACGCCACCCGTGCGCGACGCCAAACACAACTGGAGCGACGCCTAAAGCCTGCTTCAGAATATTCGTAGCCGACTCAATCGGAGTCCTAGTAATGAGACTCGCCGGGCCCTTAGTGTCGTCGTTTGCCATTATCTAAGCGCATTCGCTATCTTTGAGAAGATGTCAACTTCTCGATTGTCATTCCATTCAAACTGGCCTCTACTACCAAGCCAGGAGTTCGTGCTATTCACTGTCATTTGTGGACCTGTTCCGTTCCCGCCGGGGTTGCCTAGTCTATAAATAGCACCTTCTACGTATGTACGTCCAGGAGAGAAGGGGCTCTGCATTAGGAAGTCTTCGGAGCCCTCAAGGTATGGTTTCCGAACCATCTGTCGCTCCTGACTTTCCCACATTCCGTATTCGTGAATGTCCTTACCAAGGGTGTTGATGTACTTCATTTTTACATCGTCTAGGGATACGTCCTGATGCCACCCAATCCAGTCATCCTGAGGCATTGGGTTCATCATTAGCTCTGCATACTTCTGACTTAGAAACTGTTCATCAAGATCTCTTTGAGCATATGGCGACATGGATGGGTCACCCGCATCCAGCCTATTCCAAATGTTCTGGTAGAGGTGTGCCTGGTCGCCAGGAACCATCTCTAGAATCCGCTTCCTATCACTACCTGCTGCATAGGCAAAGGAATCAAAGAACTTCTTCTCTGAATCAGGTAGCGCTCTGTAGATTCCTAGAGGATTACCCTGAGGGTTAACGCCATACCTAGTCTCTGCCGCCTGCCTTAATAGCGCTCGCTTGCCGGCCTTGTCGCCCATTGCTCCGGCTTGATTTGCGGCTGCCATTGTCTTAGCAAACTGAAGCTTGTCGAAGTACTCACCTACTTCATCCGAATCCTTACGCCATGCAGGCTTACCATCCCATCCTAGGAAGTTTGCTGCGCTGTGAACCGCTGGTCTAAACCAGTCACGTACTGGTTCATCCCAGAATGCTAGAGGGGTACCGTATAGGCGTTCGTACTCATACTGCTCAATAGCAGACCGATCTCCTAGGAACTTCTGTACAGGACGGAAGCCCATTAGAGTCATGTACTCCATTGGTGCGGCCACGCCACGGAGTGTTTCCTGCGCGTCAAACCAAAGAGGCTGTGTAATCTTTGAAAGCGGAGTAACGATCGCGTTAGGGTTGGCTTGTTGCCAACCTACTTGAATTTGCTTTTCATTAAGCATTCGATCTACGCCGTCGATGTACCTGTCAACTGCAGCGTTCGTCTTACCTGCTGCCCGACTCTGGTACAAGCCTTCTCTAGTCTTGAAGAACTCACTTGAGGTTGGAGCAATATCCGCCAGGATCGCATACCTGTGAACCAAAGGATATGCTTCCGGCTCCAGCCCCTGGAGGTCTGGGTGTAGAGACTGGTATCCAGCACCAGGCAAGCGGACGTCACCATGCTCAACGCTCCTGTAGGGATCGCCGTAGTGGAACCTAGAGGGGATCCACGAAGGCATTGCGTTAAGGATCGGGTTCCTCTGTTCAATTTCCGAGCGTCGCCTTGGAACAAAGCGCCTTAGAGCCTCGGTGGTACCGAACAAACCACCAAGAGCCATGTCCCAGTAAGACTCAACTGGAGACGTCATTCGCGCTGCAGACGCAAGAACTGGGGTCTGGGCTCCAAAAGTAGGCGAGCCTGTAATCGCTGCTGTTAGAACGTTCTTTGCCCAACCGGTCATACCCTCAAGCTCTCTGAACTGATAGTTCAAAGCGCCGAGCTGGTAGCCTGCAGTGCCAGTTGTGGTTGGCGCACCCGGTCCCAAACCACCCAAGTTGTAACTAGGCTCTCCTGGCATTGGACGAGAAGCAAACTGCATTTCTCCGTCAGGTCCTTCTCTAACCCAATCATTCACATGCATCAGTCGGGAAGGCTTAACTAGCCTTCCGACTGTAGACGAAAGCAATCCACCAATTACGGGGACATTCTCGAATGCTGCCATAGAGATTGGATATGGGCGATCGTAGTACTGCTGCTCTTCCAAATCGTAGGTGAAGTTCTTAATCCAGAACTTACGCATTGGAGAAATCTTGTCTTCATCCGCGCCCCAAACAGCTTTCTGCTTGCTGCGATTCATCATGAGTGTGTACTCAGATGGGCGATGATAATCTACGCCAAGTCCTTCGAAAGGCGTACCGCCACCTTCCCACCAGCGAGACTTGCCCACTGCCACCTGCTGCCTGCCAGAGTAGATGTCAATCTTCTCACCAGGCCCCTGCATCGAGCCGAAGATACCCTTAGTTACAACAGCATGGGCGGCAAAGCCAGTACCGAACAGCATGCCAAGTCGGCCAAGGCGAGTATTGAACTTCATCCCCTGGAGAGCTTCTTTGTAAGCCTTCTCGTCTAAAGAGGCGCCAAAGAAGGCGTGGTAGGCTTTTGCTCCTGTGGCTTCGAGCCGGCGCATAGCCCCAGCACCAAATCCAGCATCGACCGGATACCTACGGTTGATTGCTTCTAGCCTCGTAATTAGAGACTGGTTGAGCCCAGTGTCCTTGACCCTCTGGAGCTTTGTCTCCTCGGCAAGCTCCCAGAATCCCGACAGCTTGTTAGTTAACTCTCGCTGACTATTGGCTCCTTGTCGAGCAGCATTTGCCTGAAGCCCCGCGAGATACCTGCGGTGCTTGATGAATTCCGGGCCTCGACTTCGTGCAATCTTTTCGTAATAGTCAAATCCTAGTTCAGTCTCAGCAAGAGTCTCAACAGAGCCATAGAAGTAGGAACGAATCGAGCGGGTAGGTGGACGCTGGCCGCCTACCTCATACTCGTTAATACCGATACGATCAACGAGACCAGCCGGAAGCATTCCGTTCCAACCGCCGAATCGACCTGCGCTCTTAACAATGTTCCTGGGAAGGTTTGTATGCGCTACAGCAGCGAGACCAATGCCCGCAAGAGCACCAGTCTTCCAATCGCTGATACCGGGGAAGAGACCTTCAACCACTCTCCTGTAAGCGCTAGTCCCTGTGATCGCACCGATACCAGAACTAGCAACATCCAAATTAACTGCAGTCGTTGCGATTCCGGGGAAGATTCCCTTGTCGAAGCCAGGTAGCATTAGCTGTCCTGCGAAAGACGCCACTCCGGCCATCATCGCAGCCTGAGGACCTCTAAACTTGCTAGTGATCGCAGACACTCCTATGGACGTCAACCCAGACATTACTACATGCCCAGGGTCACCCATCTGGCGCCTAGCCCAATCGGTCTGCGACAAGCCGACTCCAAGCGCACCTACTGCTCCAGCCTTCAGTCCAAACCTCATAAACATGGAGTGAGCAGGACCAGAGCGGATCTTCATTGAGAAGCCCATCTTCTCCCTGAGAGCGTCGTCGACATCACGGACAAATGGAATCTGTTCCATTGTTCCCTGAAGTAAACGATTCAAACGCTCCATTCCTGAAGCGAATGGAGCTAGAGCTAGAGTGCTACGCCTTCCTAGGTCGCTCGCGCTTTTCAGGGGGCCGCTTGTCGAGGGAATAGGGAAGTGAGACGAAGGAGTAAAACCTTTGTTCGTTCCCATTGTCTCCTGGGCAAAGAATTGCCTTGGATTAAATCCCTCAACTTCTGTCATGCCGAGCTGCTGCAAAATCCCAAATGCAGCAGTGTTCATACCCTTGTTGCGAGTAAGCAAGTGCTCATCGCCAAGGCTGCGCTCGAACAGGCTAATAGAATCGGATAGGAGGTGTGACTTGCCTCCCATCTGCATGTATAAGGAGCCGCGACCGCTGTTAGAACCTACCGCTCTTTCGAAGATGAGCGAATCGGGACCACCAGCAATGGGGAAGGAGCCTCCTCCAGCCAGCCCCATCTCGGCCATGCTCCTGCCGGTAATTCTCTCAAGGTATTTGAGACTCTTACCGCCCTCGCCCTGGAGGAACGTCTTATCCCATACTCGCTGATGTACTTCTACGCCAGAACCAGTAGTAGACGGCGCTAATTTCATTCCTTGGGCAGGAGCTGAAGTAAGCGGAGACATCCACTCCGCAACGCGGAAAGTATTCAGAATGCTGAATGGGGATAAGTTGCCAGCCAACCGTGCGTTGGCTTGCATTGTATCGAAGAAGTTATGGCCTCCTCCGATAGCGGCGCTCGTGGCTGCGTAGCCAGCGCCGAGCCCGAGTCCAGCTGCAATCGCGAGATGGCTCGCGCGCTCGCCTCCAGGAAGATAAGGCTCTGCGGGGTTGGATGTCCAAACTGTGGGGCGCTGCTGATGTGGGCTGTACATCTAGAGTCTCCTACAGTGCTCTTCTACGCCGAGAAAGCTCCTTGAGTTGTGATGGTGTAAGAGTTGAGTGCCGGTGTTCGTTCTCTTCCACTAGGTGTGGACCCATAGCCTTCTGAATAGCTCTGTTGTCAGCTTCAAAGTTAACTGGACCCTTGTTCTTCTTCTTAGCCTTCATCTTAGCCATTTCTTCAGGAGTCTTAATATCCTTCAGTTGCATGCGCTGGAATTCAGGGTTCTGTAGAGAGAGTACGTTCTCTGCAATTGTAAACTTCTCAAGAAGCTCAGGGCGAGTCCACGAGTCCATATCCTCTAAGGAGTACGCAGAGAAAGCCATGTTTATCACAGCCATCATATGATTAAGAACGGTGTCCGCCGGGTTCGAACGGCGAGCAATCTTAATGTCCTGCTTTAAGGTGTCCTGTTCACAATCTCCAGAAAGCCACATAACTAACTGTCCAACAGAGACAGTTAGTCCAGCGGGTAAATCCTGAGAGATTAGCGAAGCAGTCCCTAGGTAGCACCGGTTAAACACCTCCTCTGCAAGCACGAGAGGGGGAAGCAGATCCCCCTCTCGTAGCTTTACGAAGACCCTGTATTCCTTCATTGTCAGGAGACGGTAAGAGAAAGAAATATCCAGATCTGGGAAGGTGGTTCGGTACAAGCGACCGCCAGACTCTACTAGCGTGTCGATATTCATAATTAGGCCTTGTGTTCCTCTTTGTGGCAGTCCCAACACAAAGTTACACCATTGGCTACATCTAAAGCTATGTCAGGATACAGACCTTTTGGCTTTATGTGGTGGGCGTGAAGAGTACCTTCACTAGTTAAGCAAAGCTGGCAGATATAATTATCTCTTTGCTTAACTCTGTTAGCCCAAGCGGTGAGCTGGCCTTGAGTCCAAGGCTTCTCTAACGGAGGATTTAACTCTCTGTGCTTCTGCCACCTTTTGGACATACCTGCGCTTATGGCCGCCTTGTGCGTCATTGAAAGCCTTTGACCTGTTTTAAAATGGCTTAGACTTTCTCTAAACTCAGCAGTGCGAACCGCGCCCCTTGAGTTTTGATTACCTGCCATTACTACACTGCGGGCTTGCCTACAATTATTAGATGGTCCAGTTTTGTAGTAATAGTTTTTATCACCTCTCTGCCTACAACTATTACAAAGACTGCCATTGCGAATAGCTCTCTTGGCAGAACGAATAGAAGCATAAGAAATCGTAGACTTGCACTCTGGACAAGCTCTAGAGAGCATACTACAATTGGGTTGTTAGCAGCATTGCCTGCTGAGCATTGAGGAAGTAGGAGTTCAGCATGATTACCTCATAGAGACTTGGTACAACACCTGCCCTAGAGTTAACAAAGAACTCAATTGGAAGACGAGGCCAGATCATTGCGTGCTGGACAATCTTCTCAGACATCTTGTCCTGCATAGCCTGGTTTCCACCCTGCTGCGCAATCTGTTCAGCCATCTGCTGAATCTGCTGCCACTGTCCACGCTTCAGGTGGGTAAAGATATAGACGTCACCCTCTCCGAAAGCGATACAGTGTACCGCATTTGCTCCATACTGACGCTTCCACTGATCAATCTGAGCCTGCCCCGGTGCGCCTGGAGTATTACCTAGAATCTCCAGAATCTGACTATGCATGGAAGGAGCTAGCTGGACATCGTCTGCCGGAGCCTGCTGGGTTAGTTCTTTCTGTAGAGCGTCTAGCTCTGCGCCTAGATCGGACACTGGTGCCTCCTGAGCTGCCGCCTGCTGTTCTTTTCGCTTAGCCCTAGGTACTAGCGCCTTGGGAGGCGCTGTAGGGCGTGCGGAAGCTGAGGAGACAGGTCGCTTTGTAATCTGCTTGGGTAGTTTTAGCGTTGGTCGAACAGGAACTGGAACCTGATATTCCGTAGGCTCCTGTGTATCTGCTGTATCTGGCTGCCAATCCTGTGTTGGAAGATCGTCAGCAAAGGAATCGGCAAGCTGGTCTAGCCCACCGAGAATCTGGCCGGCTGAAGGAGCTTCGCTGTTTAGCGCATCGAACTCCTCCTGAGAAAGGGCTCCACCTACCGCGAGGTGCGAGGGTGTAGCTTCCATTCGAATGTTTCTGGACATGTTAACTTAAGGCTCCTTGGGCTCTTCTTACGTCTTTGGTCGTAAGTGTTCTTGCGAAAAATGAATACTCTTCTACGATTACGTGTTCGTTAATTTCGACGGCTTGCCCGCGCCCAACGATGAAAGCCGAATTAATGAGTATCTCGTAGAAGTCAGCGTAATGGATTCTAATGTCGAAAGGACCTAGAGTCCCTACGTCTTTAGCACCTGGGGAAACTCCAGCTCGGGCTCTAGAAAAGAATGTGTTGTTCGGTGGCCCCCAGATGTCTGACTCAAGCAGCCCTCTTACTCTAGAAAGTTGAGCTGGGTCGTTTACGTCTACGTCCTGGATTACTTCGGCAGCGCTACGTGCAACTGGATTAAAAGTTGCTCCTGGATTAGGCCCAAAGGCTGCCCCAACTGAGTCAATTAAAAGTTCAGACTCTACAAGTGGCTTACCACCGGACTTCCTTCCTTGCTGCACAGCATACCATAAGTAATCTGGGTGAACAAAATTGATTACAAACGATCCCTGAATCAGTACCTGCCCCGGTGCAACTGCATCGAACAGCCTAGAGTTGTATCCGTAAATGGGAATAGCAGAGTCAATCAAGTTAAACTGAATGGCGCCAACCTCAAGAGAGGGTTGGCCATCGAATGTAACGAGAGTGTTAGCTCCGCTGAAGTACTCGTATGAAAAGAAACTCACAATAACCTCTTATTATGGCTGCCAGCTAATGCCTACGCTACTGCGCTTTTTGCTGTTCTGTTGTGTAGAATTCCATCCCTGGTCTTGTGGCGTTAGAACTTCTTCAACCACAACCTGGGTCTCGCCTCGGGCTAGCACCTCGGTAACTCCCTGAGCGCCACCAGCAGACGGAAGCCCTTCTTGGAAGGAGCGCTTGTCCATCTCGTAGGCTAGTTCGCCCTCCCTCTGCATGGCTATACTTTCGAGACCAGACGTTCCGAATATTTGATGCCCGGCCTCCGCAAGCTCTCTTGCCATTTGGTCAGGCACTACAGGGCTAAAAGCTGCGAAGTCCTTAATGTCTCTGCAAACGAAGTTGAATGTCATTTCACTCACCACGTCATTTACGGAAGTTACAAGACCCTGGTCGAAAAGTTCGACACCTTGTAGTAGTAGAGCTGCCGTTGCGCTTCTATGCCTGAAGCGCGCATTTGCTGTTGCTCCCGGATTCCCACTGAAAGCAGCACCTGTTACCTCCATGTTTTCATTCTGCCCTTCATAGACAGCTTCTTGCTGGGCAACCTCTGTAGTGTATACAAGCAGGAAGTCAAACGGTGATAGCATCGTCGCGACCTTGCCGGAATGAAGAACCTCGTCGAGGTATGTTGCGTCCCTGACTACCTTGTCGCCAGTTCTTGAGAATGAGTTAGGAGGGGTTAGCGGGTGACCGACACCCTTCTCTCCCATGTCGACGCTCCATTCGCTACCACGCCTATAAGCTTGAGGATCGTCCTCATTCACATGCTCTTCTGTGCCAAAGCGACTGTTAAGTCTATTCCTAGCGGAATAGTGAACGTCATCCGCAAGCAGCATACGAAGTGGGTGGTCATCAATAACTGTGAAAATCATCGACCCAGCTACCATCCGTACAGAGCGGGAGAACCCTTTAACTGCTCGATAGCCGAGGGCTCTCGCAGTTCCTCTAGGCTCGTGGATAGAAAAGGAAATAGTGTGAAGTGACTCTAGGAATCTAGGATTGCTGAAGTTGCCACGCCCAGGAGGAGCATAAGGATCCACGGGTAACCACGCGTAAGCACGAGCATCAGCACCCGAGAAAGCATAGCGCTGTGAATGGTTAGCTGTACCTACTAACGGAGAAGAACCGATAATTGAATCTGACATACCTTTTCCTAAAAAGAATGGCGAGGAGCAACTGGGCTCCTCGCCATTCTATCAATAGGGGTTTCGTTTAGCTAGGACTTAAACGGGGACGAACTGGCCGCCTGGTGCGCTAAGGTCCCACGAACCAAGTGAACGCCAAGGAAGAATCGTACGACATACGTATGTCATCTGGTTCTCAATGACGATATCGTCGATGCTGAATCCAGAACCTTCGTTCAGAATTTCAACACCGTAGATTCGCATAGTAGCCGCCTTGCCATACTCGTTCGCAGCAATTACTACGATGTCGAATGGGGGCACCTGGTCTACGTACCATGGAGCGATAGCTGTGAAGTTATCTCCAAGGTCACCTGGGTTAAAGTTGGCAATACCTGTTCCACCAGCACCGGGAGAGACTCCTGACAAGTCGTCGGTGTTGAGAGAGTTATTGAGATTGCCTGTCTGTCCTGGGTAAATCTCGTCGTTGTCAGCAACGAAGTTGGTATTGGCAAACGCTGTATCGAGAATCAGGTGCTGATCTAGCAAGAGCGAGATCATAGTACCTGCGATACCACGCTTTCCACGAGAGAAACTCAGAGGGTCAACACGTCCCATGACGTAGATAGGAGCCTTCTCACGCTGTACAGCATAAGAGAGCGCCTGGAGCTGACCAACAGGCTCACCGTTAATGACCGCACGGATATCCACTCCCGAGTAAGACGTAAAGTGACGACTTAGCTCACGGGAGTCAGAGGGTACGCTTGGTCCAAATGTACTGGGCATTATCTATCTCCTTATCTTAGCTCGGATGCATCTGCAGCGAGCGAAGTTTCGATCGTAACTCTCTCGATAGAGAATGGAGGAATCATCGTCAATGCTACTGTGAGCCTTCCGATAATCTTGTCCGATCGCGTGTAACGCAGCCTTGCAACTGCTCCCTGGTTGAAGCCGAGCTGACGCTCTGCCTTCAAGAAGCCGTCGATTGCCGTCTGTAGTGACAGCAGCTGTGTACTACTGAATGGCTTGCCAATGTATCCACGGCAGATTCGACGAAGACCCTCAAGCTCACGGTTCACAGAGCGAATCGTAGAGATTCGAGTCCAGTCTGAGGATGGATGAGCAGCAGTCTTCGAATTCACGATAACTGGGCCGACACCATCTACCTGCTGTAGACCAATGAAGCGGTATCCCGCAAGGTCGTTCTGTAGAGTAATCGGTACTCGAACCGGGCTGACCATCGCGGACATTAGTCCATTCTGCTCACCAATTGGCTCAAGGTTCTCAGCTAGACCAGTCAACTTCCCTGCGAAGGCAGCCTCGAAGCTGCCTCGGTAGGTACCGAAACTGTTCACGTGAATCGGGTACTCGTAGGTAACAAAGATGTGCTTACCGATATCAACCGGCTCGTCATTGAGGTCAGTCTCCTCGTCACCATCATCTACACCGTAGGAGTAGCTGTTGTTCGGAAGATCGTCACCAACAGTCTTGATGAAACCACCGTACGCTAGGCCATCACCAGCACTACCATTCACTAGCTCAGCAAACCTGTAACCAACAGCACCGGTCAGGAACTTGTTACCAAGAAGACCAATACCCTCGTCAGCTGCTGCGTCAATGCCTAGTACACCGCTGAAGTCAGTAAGAGTTGGACCCTCACCCACCCAGCTTGCTACATCGAGACGAGAGAACCCATCAGGAGGTAGAGTCGAGATAACACCAATCATGGTGCGCCAACTTGTACTTGCCCACTCAAGGAATGAGGCAAGAGAGTGTGCGAAGTTAACTTCACGCAGCTCAGCGTCAGCACCTGCCTGGAAGCGAGCTGTAACCGCAGCGGGTACATCATCTCCAGTAAGGTCATCGTGTGCTAGGTACGAACCTGCAGTAAGTACTAGCGGAGCAGCAGCAGCAACAACCATTGCACCAGCGCTTGAAGAAGCGATGGAAGCTAGAGCTGTAGCACCTGCAACCAGGTTGAATGCAGTCTCAATCTGGTCGTCTGTTGATACACCAGTATCAATCTGGATTGAAATTGCGCTACCGACCACCGAAACAACTTCCGAGCCAGCGGTTCCGCCAGCAGTGAACTCGATAGTTACAGCTTCGCCAGCAGGGCCAGTTGCTACCGCAGTAAAGGTATTCGTACCAGTACTAGTGATTGCGAGACTTGCATTTCCAGCACTGAATAGAGTGCTCGCGGCTGACATGTAGACGAACTTCTTACCTCGGTAAGTGCACTCCCATGCGTAGCCTAGAACGTCTCCAGCGCTTCCTGCTGTTGGTACAGCAGTAACACCACCAGAAGAGTAAACAGGAGTATCCCCATCTACTACATTCAGGTCATCAAGGTGGACACCCACTGGAAGCACGATATCAGCATCGCGGTAATCAAGTAGGTGGTAAGCAACCTCTAGGGCAGCGAATCGCTCAGGAAGCGAAATGCTAGTACCGTCATCACCAGCTGTCTTGGTTAGAGCAACTGATACTGCAGTGGCTGCGCCATCTGCAGTGAAGTCACCAAGCACCATATCCAGAAGTGTATCTGCATTGTCTGGGTCGTTGATGTCGTTTAGCGCAAACAGGTCGAGTCCACTCAGAGTAATATCGACAATGCCCGTATCAATGATCGGGATACCGTTGATGGTTGCTTCTAGTGAATCGTAGATGTACTGGCTCTCAAGCTGGTCGTAAACCAGGATACGAAGCGTATCGTTTGGGGCACCAGGGACACCGGTAGCGCTGTCGATTGGCTGAAGAATTAGAGCGTACCTATCCAGAATTTCCGCATCGCGGTATTCTGGAGTAATCGTTAGCGTTCCGCCGACGTTGTCAGTAATGAGTACTGAACCCTGCTTGCCACCGATACGCATAAGGAAAATGTTGTCTGCGCCCTGGGCACGAACCTCATGATACTTCTTATACATCTCAGAAGATGCACCAAACTCAGTGCGTACTTCACCTGAAGACTGCCCACGGAAAAGCTCGTAAGTCAGTCCGCTGGCTGCGGTGCCGAGAATCAGGACTCGGGGCTGCGCGGAGCCTGTGTCAGTAACTAGGTTACCATCCAGGTACACAGCGCCAACGCCTGGGATATTTTCATATGGCATTGAAACCTCCGTTGTTAATCATCGCAATAGCTCTTTGAGCTAGTTGGTCTGTAGTTAGCGAGAGGGAATTCACCTACCAAAGCATTACCCTCAAGCACCATGTTTTTAATCTTCGGGTGCGCTCTCACCGAGAACTCTCTAAACCGCACCGTGAAGTTAACCGGTCTGTAGAAAAGACGCTGACCTTGAGAAGTAAAGTAAGTGTCTGGTCCTCGATCCTTGAAAAAGAACTTCTCTACGCCTCGGCTCTCAAAGACCCACGAATGGGTGACAAAAAGTTGCTCTAGCCATAAAGCGGTTCTGTTCGCATCCTTATTAGTCTTAGCCCAGCAGGTAAACTCAATCAAGTGATCTAGTGGGCGTGACTCAATTTCTACTACCTTATTAGGGTAGTGGGGATTACTCTCATACCGCTCATGAAGGCTCCTTCTCTGCGGACGACCAGTACCCTTTGCATTCATCTTTGCAGGCTCTCGTTTCAGAAGTCTGAAAGCGATTACCTCATCCCCGTAGGAATCAAATGGATCCGGTGGATACTCTTCGACTAGCGAAACTCTCTTGCTCTCCTCTATATCTTGCTGTGCTGAATTAATCAGTTCAGCTGCCAAAGCGAAGAAGCGCGGTAAACTCATTGACTGTTGAGTGGTCAGTAACCGCTCAACATTTGTGTTCCAAGGGTTGTCACCCCAGGGGCTGTGAATCTCTGAAGGCAATTCCCACTGAGATTTAATGCTATCACCGTCGAGCAAGACGATTGTAAATGTCTCTTTAGCTTCCGCTAACCTGTCTGCAGGTACGTCTTCAACAAGTGTTGAGACTTCTGGATCTACGTTCGACATTATGGCTCCAACCTAATGGAATCTTGCTCACGGCAGTAAATGGCTATAAACTCTAACCTTCCAAAATCTGCACGACGTTCGTCAATTGTCTGCGGTTTGTAGATGGCCTTTCGTTTGTATGGTACTACCGCGTCGCCTTCTACATCAAGCAATAGTTCAACGATCTTATCATCGTAAGTAATGATCGTATCGTAGCGGAAGTAGAAAACCTTGTAATCTGTACGCAAGGTTCCTGGCGTCAGCTTCATTACCCGGTTGGCCATACCTCCGTCGGCGCCCACATAAGTCTCGTACGTAGTCGCAAAATCCTCATCCCAAAAGAACCCTTCGCCTAAGCAGAAGGGGCAGTCTTTTTCTGTATCAGGCTCCTTAGTCAAGGAGTCTTTGCAGGGACATGGGATCTTAGCGCCGTCGTCATCTCTCTGCATAATGCGTAAGAGTACGGGCTTCCCATGAGGAAGGCAGTTGGGACCTCCAAAAAGGATCCTGTCAAACTCCTCACGCAAATCAAGTTCGCGCCTACCGCCAGTCTGACGGTTTACGGCATTGCGTCCTGTTGGATATAACTTACGTGGAGAAGCCATTCGGTTTACCTATCTGAGTAACGTGCTAGGATGCTTCGCTCAATAACAGAGCGAGTAGGACCATCTACATGTCCATGCCTGAAACGTCTATAACCTCGTGGTCGAATCTTTGAATTCTGGTTGGGAACTGCATACGGGAACTGGTCGGAATTGAACCAAAGTCTACCGATGGGTCTCCGGTCGGGGTCGTACAAGCCCTTGACAGCAAAACTGGGATTAAAGCCCTGACCTGGAGTAATACACCCGCCTGCATTAATGACTCTTAGCCACTCTCTACGGAGGTCTTTGAGTTCGTCAAGAATCCCCTTGAAGTCGGTGTTATTCTGGATCATTAGATCCGCTAGGCGCTTAGTCTTCGGCCCTGCTCCTGCCGGGAGCAGGAGAAGCTTGATCATCGCATCGTAAGTAGCGAACTTGGTTTTAGCTACGGCTAACCGCTGCGAACAATGACCTCCACCTGTAGGTGCATACTGGTCCGCTTCGATTGAGGACCAATGAATCATCAAGCAGAGAGTGTCATCCGGAATTCCATCAAGCCACGGTCCAGCCTCCAGCCTTACCAGGTCGGTAGAAGCGTAGAGAGGATTGTATATCGTGCTGAAAGTGAGGATTGTATCCTCTCCAAGGGTGTCTCCACTAACCGAGCCGGCAATAGTTTCGTCTAGGGTAACTACTACGAGTTGATTGTAATCTAGGCTCTGCTCACTCCAGCTACCTCCAACAACTATTTCTGTTGATAGGATTCGGGCAACCATTGTGGTCTGGATGTCTCCTACCCAAACGTCATACCAGGTTCCAGCAGGACCACCGGCAGGGGTGGTCCATACATACTCATAGAAGCCTGTGTCGATATTTGTAATGCTAGCAGGCGCTACAGTCGTCGTTGCCCCAGTAAAATCGTCAGCAGCTACAGCTGCCTCTACCGTATCAAGGTCAAAAGAAGAATCGTATAGATAGAGTTCTAGCGTACCTACGTCTACATCCACAGGCTCGCCACACGCATCTAAGAAGATCACGCGGAGAGTGATAGCTTGCCCTGCAGGGGTACATGTTCTTTCAAACGCCATACCGGTCTCCTTAGATTTCGATGGTTAGGACTGCACCGGCAACCGTAAGCTTTTTGAATAGCTCTACAGGCTGCCCGGTATTAGTAACAGAAGGGCCAGTAAATGCTCCGCTCGCAGAGTGAGCCTCTACGGTAACCGTGTCCTGCGTAACTGTAGCTGGATCTAGGTCCTCGCTAAAAGTAATCGTGATAGTTCTTGTAGCTAGGGGGAGATTGAAGTCTCTGTCAGGAGGATCACTGTCTATTACCGTGAGCGCCCCGTCTGGAGAAGTTAAACCTGTAATCCCACCAATTACGGAAGTACTAGCCGAAGAAGGGACGCTCTGGATAGAACCGGTGCCCGTAGTAAAGCTGAACGAGTAGGAAGTCGCTAGATACGTTAGTGGCTCGACTGCAAAGACGTATTCGTCATTGAGCAAGAAGCCAGACCCAGTTGCTCGGAGCTGAAGTCCCTCATCAAGGCGACGGAAGCGACGAGAGGTTAGCTTCCCGAGAGTAGCGCTTGGCTCTCCAAGGGAGTCAAACCACCACTTGTACTTCGCTGTTCCGATATCGCCAGCAAGCGTAATCTTGGCGCGCACAAGGTCTGAGATAGTACCGAGGTACTGTCCTGCGGGAACCAAGTCGCCTGTAGTGCTAACAACTGCTGCTTCGTCTACATCAAAAACAGTTCTCTGAGATACGCCTCTATCGTCACCGACTTCAGCGGCACCGATAATGTAAACGGTGTAACTGGTGTCTGAGGCGAGGGGAGCCTTGGGGGTGATGATAAGTTTTTGAGAGTAGGGGCCAGCTGTTTCCGCAGCCTGGTTAAGGACTGGGTCAATATCAACTTCCGCGCCTACGCCGTCAACGTAGACTACTCTGTAATCAGCGGGGACCGTGCCAGTAAACCCTGGCGAGTTTAGGAAATATGGATTCTCTCCCGTATCATTATCAATCCAGATAGCTTGGTCGGGGCCACTGGTTCGGTCAAAGTCGGGTCCGTAGATAACTACGTTAGAAATAGCGGAGTTTAGGTCAATGCCGACATCGAACGTAATCTCGATATCAGCTCGGACTGGAATCCCCGTCGCTAGGTCGTTCGGGTAAACCGCTGTTACTGTTGGGGCTGGCATCAGGCTCCTCCGGCTTAATTGGTTTGATTTGGATGGTTACGAATTCGCCACCTTCTTCGAACTCAGCGAACGCAGGCAGTGCCATTGGCCTACCGGTTACGAGATTTTCTTTCTCTCCCTTGTCAAGGGTAGCACGCCAACTCATAGTTTCTCCAGGGATAAAGTAAAAGGGGTGAGGCCCTTAAGACCTCACCCCTCAAAGTTTACCAGAACTACGCTTTGATTACACTACTGGAGTAGCAGGGTCAATCGCAGCAGCAGTCACAGCCGCAGCCTGAACAGTACCGTTGAAGAAGTTCTCTTCGAGGGCAACGTTCTTGAACACGCCAACGCCCTGGCCTTCGTGTGCAACAGCGAAGCCGTAGCGCTCACGAATCTTGACCTTGACGGTCTCAACACTCTCGTCCCGCCACTCGACTGTGGTCGGGTCCTCGTCCACGAGGTAGAAGCCAACGTTTCCTTCAGAGAGAAGGAAGATGTCACCGAGATTGCTCTCGGGGTCGTAGGTCACCAGTGGGGAGGTGATGATGTTGAGGTTAATGCCAGCGTAAGAAGGCATACGGAATGCAGAGTTCGCACGGTTGCTACGCTCAGTAAGCGGAGTAACAGTGTTACCAGAAGGCGTTCCGCCGGGAACAATCTTCTGACCTCTTGTCGGTCCCTGTCCACCCATCGCACCGTTGCTCCAAGAAGCCTGCGGTCCCGGGTTTCCAGACCATCCACCGAAGTAGCTTCCGCCACCGTGGTTGATGAGCATCGCACGCATAACCGGGTCCTGAACAAACTTGTAGAAGAACAGTGGGTTCATAAGAAGAGTCGTAGCCGTGAAGCCCTCCTCTGAC
>Ga0208299_1001635_pt1 | contig 16288 bp, 4 predicted proteins | sample 15_taG_FD_184089 | JGI IMG/M metagenome (GOLD analysis project Ga0208299, IMG submission 184089) | Marine viral communities from the Subarctic Pacific Ocean - 15_ETSP_OMZ_AT15312 metaG (SPAdes) (version 2) | ecosystem: Environmental > Aquatic > Marine > Oceanic | place: Pacific Ocean | collected...
TTTTGAAGTCACTACAAATGGTGTAATTCAAGGCGACTTTACTGAAGCAAATGTTACAGGGTATGGTCTTAGTGCAGGTGAAGTATATTTCTTAGACCCAGGCGTAACAGGTGGACTTACTACAATCGAACCAGTAATTTCAGGATATGTTAGTAAACCCGTTTTGATGGGTATTACTTCTGATAAGGGATTGGTTCTTAACTATAGAGGTCAATACTTACAGGGTACAGGTACTGGTGGTACTGGTGGAATAGACAATAATAGAAGTATTGTTCCGATAGGTAATGATGTTGCTTTTGAAGTTGGTCATGTTGTTGGTTATGATGAAGACGAAGCATTGAGTGATTCAAACGGTTGGTTTATATGTAACGGCGATACTAAGTCGAATTGGGACAAAGCAGTCGGTATATGCACTCAAGGAAACTTTAATGTTGGTGGGTGGCATATCGAATTGGCACACACTGGATGGGTAGATAATTTCCCATCAAATAGTCAAACTGGTTTGTTGTATGTGGACCAGTCAAATGGAAAACTAACCAACACTTATCCTGGTGAGGGTGATGTTAAAAAGATATTTGCTATAGTTTGGGACATAGGCAGCGATATTCGTGGTATTGTTCTTAATCAATTACCAGACACATCATATTCTTCTGACGGGTCGGTTGGTTCGTGGGCGCATCGTTCTTCAACTGCTGGTGGTGTTACATTCGGTAGTGCAATTAATCCAAACATGATGATTAACGGTGGGTTTGATGTATGGCAAAGAGATATCGGTAAGAGCAGTTCTTATGTAAATACTGGAAGTACATACTTTGCAGACCGTTGGGTAAGGGTTGATGGTATTACTTCTGGCAATCAAGGAACATGGAACATTGAAAGACAAACTTTCGACACAAACCAAACAGAAGTATATGGTCAACCAAAATATTATTGTTCTATAAAGAATGATATTACATCTGGTACAACATTAGATTATGTTCATGTTGAAAATAGAATAGAAGATGTTCGTACTGCAAGAAATGAAACAGTATCATTATCGTTCTGGTCTAAGTGTGGAGTTACTGGTTCAACAATGGATGTTTCTGTTACACAATGGGATGGTAGTACTTCAACGACAACATATCCTTCTACGGTTTCTTTGGGAACAGTGTGGAACAAATATGAAGTAGCATTCCAAGTTCCAAATATAACTACAACTCCATCAGGAAAACATTATCTTGGTGTAGGGTTTAGAACAGAAAAATTATCAGGCACAACTTTAGATTTAGCAAAAGTTAAATTGGAAAGGGGATTAGTTGCTACAAATAATCCATGGACCGAGGAAAATGAAGAACACAATAAGTGTAAGAGATTCTATCAAAGAAGTTATAATATGGATGAATCTACACATACAGTAACTATGTTGGATAATGATACTCCAAGCATAAGTTCTGTAGATTTTACAATCACACCAGAGAAAGATTATTTTTATAAATTCCCAGAACCACTAAGAGATACTCCATCGATTACATTCTATTCGCCTGCTAGTGGATATACAGGTGATGTATATAATCGAACTGCGAAAAAAGATTTAAGAAATACATCAGGAACATCTGGATGGAATGGTGCTGCAAGAATAGCAGGTGTAGGTGCTACTACTATTAGTGCAGATTATTATGATAAGTATGGAATTTATATTACTATTCCTTCGGGAGCGGTATTGTTTGATAACATTTCATTACACTATCTTGCAGATGCAGAATTAGATGATAACATGGTTTGGAGAAGGCCTAGTTAATACAGGAGTTAAACAATAATGTCAAGTACAAATACCAGTTCAAATCTTTGGGGAAATACAAATAACCTTGATATTTCTAATAGTGGTGCAAGACTTATAATGTCGCACCCCATCAGTGGATTTTCTGGTGGAATTATGACACACCCACTTTTCGGTGCAACTGCTGGCGACGGTGTTACGGCTGGTGATGTTGTTCGATATGATACAGTTCCAGATTCTGTAAGTTATAATCAATATACAAAAGCAATTGCTAATGCAGCAGAATATGCAGAAGTTGTTGGTGTTATTGAAACTATAGAAAATGGTGTGGTACATGTTATTCTATCAGGACAAATTAAATTCCCTACCGCTAGATTTGCAACAGCAGACTTTCAACCCCCTGGCGTTGGTGGTGCATCTGGTGGGAATGATGTTTACTTTTTAAGTGGAGTCACGGCTGGTGGTATTAGTAATCTTGCACCAAATGTTGCAGGACAAATTGCAAAACCAGTTCTTCAAGTTGCAAGCGATGGTGTGTTCAATGCACATGTTGTAAATTATATTGGATATCAAATTGGTGGTAATGTTGCTGGCGCGACAGAACGTACCGCTGTAGAAGGTACTATTAACGAAGTTGTTGATTTTGATGGTAACCGTATTATAAATGAAAAAAACTTCCACGATTTGAGTTCAGAAACTTGGCTATCATATGACAAGTCACACCCCACATATACAGACAGAACATATCAAGGTTTCTGTGATGGTTCTCTTGATGGTGGAATTTTTGGTGTAGAATATGATGCGGTTGTTTCTTCTACACCGTCAAGTACGATGAATGGCAAAACGATTACACAGAAAGATTCTAAAGGCAGAACAGAATTTAAGGTATTGGTTACAGGAGTAAATAAAGTAACAAATACAATTACTTTTCGTTCTACAGAAAAATTACCTAATGGTAGTATAAAAGAACCAGATATTACTAAGAATTTTTACTACAACAATACTCAATATACACCCACCACTATTACAAAAATGGCATTTAGATTGCCACAGATAGTTTCTAGTGATACTGTTTCGTTTACTGACATGCATGGGGTGAAAACAACGAAGAACAAAAAATTTGTGATGTATGCAGATGGAGATGACAGAACGGGAGCGGTTTACATTGCGGATGAAGTCACTGTTACAAAGATAACAGCAACTGGTGTAATTAATGCTACGGATGCTGACGGAAATACTATTGCAGATTTAGCAAAACAAGTAAAATTACTTTCTGATGATTCTATAACTCATGCTAATAAATTAAATGTAACATCCACAGTTCCTGCGGTAACATGAGGTAATAATTCTATGGTAGTATTCGGTAGCAGTTATTTTAAAGTTATAGGGGCTGGTGAAACTGCTGGACCTACTGGTAATACTGGCGACACCGGTCCTTCTGGTGGAACTGGACCCAGAGTTGAAGGACCAATCGGATGGAGTGGTGGTGGTATCACCGCAATGTATAAAGTTGGTGATAAACTTTATACAGAGTTTGAAAGATTTGAAGATGATGGAACTGCTATCAGTACAAATTGGACAACTCTTACTTCTATTATAGGACCTACTGGTAATACAGAAACTATTATAGATGGTGGAAATACTTATGATGCCGCTGGTGGTGCTACAGTATTTAAGGTTCAAGATTCTTCCCATAAAATTACTATCAGAAGCATTGAAGGCACTGGTGGTATTTTAACAAATACAACCTCTTCAGATACGATTGACTTAAATTACGACCGTGGGAACTTTGGTTACTTAGATGTTACAGGTGGTTCGGGTGTTACTGGTCAATTGGTCGGTGGATTTTTAACAGGACTTACTGGAGCAACTTATAATCTAAGTGGAATTTCTGGTGGTATTAGTGTTAAACTAAAAAGTTATAAAGAAAACTCAAAATATTTAAGTTCTAGTGATATCGTAACAGTAGATGGTGATTTTCCTCCATATAAATTACAGATGGATGGAATTGATGGAAGATTAAATCCAAATGGATTTGGTATAGTTGAATTAGACTTAACTTCTGTTGATAGATTTGATTATGGTGTCGGTAATACTGGACCAATACAAATAATTGATATTGCAGATGCTAGTTTTGGTTACACAGGAAATAATATTGGTGTATTGACGCATGTTGGTAAATCCTTTACACTTATAGTTAAGGGTGCAACATATGGAAACCAAAACAATTACCAATTTTCCAATGTTATATGGCCGTTCGATAGACAGCCTTGTTTTAGTGGTGGAACAGATATATTTAATTTCTTTTGGTTGCCATGCGAATCTCGCGACTTCTACTGTCCTAGTAGTAGTCCACTTTGTCCAAATGGTGCCGCATGGCACGGAAATATAGTCGGATGGAGTGGTCCAAATGCAACTATAGAAGAAGGAACTTCTGACGACCCATTTTTCTGTCATGATAACAGTCCAGAGGCTCAATGTGGTGACTTTTTATATTATACAGAGGATGCAGTCAACATGGTTGGTGGTGAAAGACAACCATTTGGTGCGACTGGTTCTACAGGTGCTTGTTGTAGAGGAGAGGGTGAATGCATACACACGACAGAAGATTTATGTACAGGATATTGGCATGGTTCTGCAACAGTATGTGGTGGGTTAACTAGTGGATGGACAGGAAGTATTTGTTTTGATTCTGGTGCATGTTGTGTTCACTATACAAACAGCGGAAAGGTAGAATGCTTCAACGATTTAAGTGTAGACGATTGTATAAATCTTGGTAAACTTTTAGATGTCGAAACTTCATTTGGTGGACTATCAGCAGACTGTAAAAACATAGACTGCGATAATGCTAGTAAAGATTTGGGTGCATGTTGTGATGGTAGAGGAGGATGTTCACAAAGAATAAGAAGTGAATGTCTTGCACTTGGTTATTATTTTCATGGAGAAGGAAGTATATGTTCATTAGATGATGGAACTGAAATTTGTTATGGAGGAACAGGTGCTTGCTGTTATTCTGGTGGAACATGTGGCAATGGAATTACAGGAAGTTCGTGTATAGAAGATGGTAACTTATATGCAGGTAAAGGTATAGTCTGTGATGATATTAAATGTAGAACCGATGAACATTCTAGTTGTGTTGCATCTGTTGCAGGATTAGACCTTGTGCCTGGAGATGAATATGCAGGTGGTGTTGTGGTTGGACTTTATAGACCATTTGGTTCACAGGTATTTGGTTCGTCTAGTTTTGGTAAAGATAGAACTTTTGATTGGACAGATTTGATGATAGGAGCAACTGGTTCTTTGACGGACAATCTGGGATTAACTTGTGATATATATCGTTCCAAATATGACTGGCACGGATATGGTTTTACTTCAGAAAAGGGTTGCTCAGATTATAATAAATTAATATTAGAGGATGATGAACTATCAAGACCAGATGCATACTATATGATAATCTCACCATCTCCAATTGCAATAACTGGTGATAGAGAGGTTGTAAACTATAACAATTCAGACTTTGATGGTGCGACTCAAGAATTCTATTGGGGTAATAGAGGAAGTTCATGGGGACCACTTTACAATCCAGACACAGGACAGGTTGATGAGATAAACGAAAAATATGTTGAAACAGTATTTAAACTTTCTGAAGGATATTGGTTTAATGAAAATATTGGTGAACAATCATTAAATGTTTTAGGAAGTCATACATTTACATCATGTAGAAATGCACGAAGACTTGGTGCAGGATATGCACAGAAAATTACAACAAAACCTTTGCAATCTGCACATGGACTTTGGCATAGAAACTGGGGAATGTATAATAACATTAGAATTATTAATGCTGACAATGTATTATATAAAGGATACGATGATAAAAATGGTCACTATTCATCAACAGACTTTGGTCCAGGATTGACAAGTGATTATATTTCTGCATTCAGAGCAACAAGATTAATGGATGATGCCTTAACAACTATTACAGGTGGAACAGGTTCAAATATTCCTGAAGTTTCATCATGGTATATTCCAAGTCACGATGAAATGTCATTCATTGCTTCCAATTGTATAAACAGCAATCCACACGATTTTAATTTAAATGCTTCCTTGTTGATAAAGGGTGCTGTTCCACTTGAAGGTTGGTATTGGACATCTACTGGTGCATTTGATGAAACAAAAGGAAGAACTGCATCAGGAGAAGGGATTATAGGTGTTGGTGGTTCTACTGCTGACCCTGGCACTCTTGCATGGGCAATGAAATTTAATATAAATCAAAACGAAAATAAGTTCATGGTAGGAAAGAAAAACAGAACACAAAATACATATAAGGTAAGACCTATTCGTTTAATTAGGTGCGATGGTAAATATGCAACGGGTGGATACGGAAACCAAAAACTTTGGGATTTACCAAAAGTATTAAGAGATTCAGACCAAGGAATTAATCAATAATGGTAGTTTACGGTTCAAGCAGAATACAAGAAACAAGTGTGAGTGGTTCTATTGCAGGACCAACTGGTAACACTGGGCCGACAGGACCAACTGGTAACACTGGACCGACAGGACCAACTGGTGCTACTGGAATTACTGGGGAGGGAATTACATTTGACCTAAATTATGACTTTGGTGGTGACATCGGAGAAGGAGTTTCATATGGTATAACCTCTGGTGGTAATTCTTATGGTCTTGGAACAATAACATTTACTCTTGATACAGGAACAACAATTGCAGTAACAGGTTGTACAGGTGCAACAGGTGATGGTATTAATTTTAATGATGGTCAATGGCATACATCTTTTGAAATTGATAATACTATCACCGACCAAGATTACAGTGCAATTTTTAAAGAATTAGAATCAAATGGTACTGCTGGCGGGACTGCATATTTTAGAACTCTTACTGCAAGTGGTAGAGATATTTCTATAGAGGGTGTCACAGATTATTATATCCGAATAAGAGGAGCAACATACGACTATGGAAGGATGGGCAATACTGGAGAATTGCTTCACATATATGATGGGTTGTCTGCTCATGGTTCATTAAATACTTTCTGGGATGATGATAAGAAAAATCTTACAGCAAGACTAACAACATTCAGAGAAGCAAATACAATAGATAACGTAAATCTTCTTGAAGCAGGTAATATTGGAAACACTGCACCTGTTGGTTCTCCTACTGGTCTAACTGGTGAGTTTGTTCCGTTTACTTATATAAGTACAAATGTTGACGGTGATACTGAAATCTATTCTGGATTTCATATGGGACAAACTGCAAATAATGATGATGGCTCTATGGAAGATGTAACACATGTGTTTAGCAATTCAAAGACAACACATGATACTCAATATTCAAGTGCAAGCAATCTTGGTTCTTGTTGTTACTGTACTGATGCTGACGTAGGAGATGATTATCCAGGGTGTGTAGATTACGTTACACGCGATTATTGTACCAATCTTGGTGGTGTGTTTGATACAACAACTTGTCTTGCAAGACCAGAAGGACCAAACTGTTATTCCGAAGGTGCATGTTGTGTAAATGGAATATGTGCAGAAACTTCCTTGAATAAATGTAGAAATGTTTATGGTGGTTTCTATGTTGAAGGACAGACTTGTGTTGGTATTGAAATTTTAGGTGGTTGTCCAGAACCATGTCAACTAACAGGTGCATGTTGTGTAGAGGGTGCTTGTTATGAAATGAGTGAAGAACAATGTTCGTTTGAGCCGAACAGTTCATTCATCTCGGAAGTAAATGGGGAGCAAGCCAAGTGTACAGGAGAATATGCTGTAAATTGTTGTATAGAAGGAAGCATCGGTGCTTGTTGTGTAGAAGAAGCATGTTATGAAACTTCCCCTGCGGTTTGTTCAACTCTTATTGCATCAGATGGTTTTACTAAAGGAGTATTCTGGGGTATAGGTTCTGGATGTGCAGGACCTTCTAGAATTGGTGGTGGTGGAATTAATGAAGGTGCGGCATATGCACCGTTTGCTTGTACATGGTCACCAGAGAGTGGGACTACAGATGAGGATTGGTTTGGGCAGTGGGGTTCATTAGGACCTGTTAATTTAGTTGATGTTGATGGAGTTTGTCTTGATAAAGATGGTAACCAACAATTTGACAGCAATGGGCCAGTATATCCACCATGTCCTGCATGTGTTGGATGGCAACAACATATAGGTGGTGCTTGTGAAGATGGTAACATTTGTGAATGTGATGAAGTTGGTTACGGTCAAGAACCTGGGCAGTGTGTTGTTGAAAACCTTCCAATATGCCAACCAGGCAGTGTAGATATAGAAAACCAATGTGAGGGTATGTGTTGTTACAAAACACTAGAAAGTATTTGGACTTGTGAACAGAAAACAAGAGATGCATGTTCAGATATGAACGATGGTGTCGAAAATACTTACTCCCATATTAAGTGGAGTGGATGTTCGACTAACGAATACCACTTGGGAGACCCCATAGGACCTCCAAGTTTATTGGGTGGTGACCACTTAATTGAAGGTGTGTGTGAAAAGGGGTCTGATGCCGACAATCCTTGGAAGCTTCCAGAAAGAAAACCAGATGTAATGTTGCAGGTTGATACTAATATAGAGATGTTCCAAAAATCAAATATTATTAAACCCGCACTTACTTCGTTTATAGACCAACTAGATTCAAACTATTCAAAAATAGGATTTAATGATTCGGTGTTTACAGACACTTCGGTGGATGTTTCTCTTACCAATAATTATGCAATAGTAAAAGAAGGTATCTTTAGTATGGCAATTGGGGATGGGGTGCTTGCTAGACCATTACAATATGTTGGTGGTAATTTTGAAGATATTACAGGTAGAATCAATAATGAACCTGGAACTAACCACGGAAAAATATTAGTAATACTATCTAACGGAAACATGCGTTCTGACGCAGAGAAAACTGCAGCGATTGCAGAAGCAATAAAACTAAAAAATGATGCTGGGGTTATCATTTACACTATAGGCGTAGACACAGGTGGAAATAAGGACCTTGCTTTCGTGCAAAACCTAGCAACAAATATAGACTATTATAAAATGGCTCCACCCGATAAAATAAAAGATACTTTAAATCAAATTGGTCATGCAATTTCATGTGGTGGTGAGGATGTTACAATTTCTACAATAACAATGAAGACAGGCAGTATTATATTAGCAGATGATACTGTTTGGGAATGTTGCTGTGACTATAATGGCACTACAGACGGTAATGCTTTACGGGGATTAAATGTTGGTGGTAATTTAAGTAATGGAATCACAAACTTGAACGATATGTCTTGTTGTGATGAAGGTGGTGAACCATGTCCAGAGGGCATGAATACTTCAGACCTGATGACATCTTGTTGTATGTGGGAGAATGAAGGAGAAGATGCTATGACCGAGACTGTTGGTCGTTCATGTGAATGGCTCGGTAGTGCGGGAAGTCTTCCACATCCGTGGCTAAGTGCTGACGAAGTTTGTATGGCACTTAAACATGGTACTTCTTTCCCAGATAATAATTGTAATAATGTCGATATGGATGGTTGTTGTTGCTTCATAGATACTTGGTCATTACCATCCAACCTAACATGGTTATCTGAATTTAGTGATTGGCAAATACCAGAAGCAGGTGATTGTATTGAACAAGGATGGAGTGGATACTATACACATCAAATGAACAGAACTAGATGTCAATTTTACGATGGCTGTTGGGTACATCAAGGAACATGTGATGGTGGTGTTGCTGGCGGTGAATGTCCAAACGGCAATTCCTGTGGATAATTGATATAAATATATTATGGAAACTTCTACAAGGAATGAAACACAATGCCAGTAATCGGAAGTAGTTCAGTAACACCAGACTTTAACGCAGTTGGTCCTTCAGGACCAACTGGTGCTACTGTTGCTGGACCTATAGGGAACACTGGTGCTACAGGTTCTACAGGACCAACAGGTTCTACTGGTATTCATGTTGTTTCTACTAGTAAAGAATTTCCATATTTAAATTTAAACCTATCAGACGGTTCTATAGTTCAAATAGACGGAGTTGCAGGGATTACAGGAGCAACAGGTGCAGTTCGTGGTGTTAACCGCGGTGATGGTATCACAATATTTAGTACGGTAGGTAATGGTGTTACTGGTGCTACAATGTGGTTTAGAGGAATCACTTCTGATGGTTCTATTTCTATCTACTTATCTGAAGATAGTAATACAATTGCAATAAGTGGTGACGCTATCAAGCAAGTAAGTACTGTGGGTACACTTGCTACAGATAGATTCTTATACCTCTCTGACGGAGGAACTGCAAGTGCTTCAGGATTAACATTTGAATCTGGTGGTATAATGTCATTTGATAATACCGTAACACTAGACCCAGAAGAAAATATTATCTCTATTTCTTCTGTTGCAAGTTTCGATGATATTGTTGGCATTACTGGCGGAGAAGTTGTTGTTGGTGGGGAAACTGCTGGAGATGGAAAAGGAATTCAATTAGAAGTTAGACACGCTTCTGTATATAAAATTAATACACCTATTGGAATTGGTGGATTTACTGGAGAGTTTAGTTCGGAAGAAGTTTTTAGTTTCTCTGCTATTATTAATGGAAATCATATATGGGCTTTTCCATCAAATATTTATTTTAAGGAAGATGATGCATACTTCTCCTGTGCAGAAGATATTATAAACTTCATAAGCGATGATGGTGGTTCTACATGGAATGCTTCATTTGCTGCTAGAGGATATGGTGCAGAAATTGGTGAGTGTGATGGAATACAAACATTTGGTTCTTGTTGTTATAATGATGATAATGGATTGCAACAATGTATAGAATATATTACACAAAATTCTTGTCAAGAAGATTTCAATAATGGAACTTGGGGTTCAAATTTTTCATGTGCAGATAATTGTGGTATAACTGCGGAAGGTATTTGTTGTAGTGAGGGTGGTGATTGGGGAAGTTTTGAAGGCACTGGACTTTGCATTCAAGGTTCGGGAGTTGCAGAATGTAATTACTTTGGTGGAAGTTTCTGGAATTATTTTTATTATGATATTGAAGGAGAGTTATTAGAAGGAGAACCAGAAGAAATTGAATGCGCTATGAATTTACCAGACGGTTATGATAAATTATGTGCAGAACCTTGTATAGAAAGTCTTTGTTGTAAAGATGGCGTGTGCATAGGTGATTCTATAGGAAGCACAATACATGGTTCAGTTTCACCACTAATATGTAAGAGAGTCTTTGGTGGGCAAGTAATAGAAAACGCAGTATGTGGCGAAGTAGATTGTTGTAATTATAGTAAGATGGAAGGTGCATGTTGTTATCCGGCTGCTGGTGACCCATATTGTGATGTAATATCTGCATTTGACTGTACATCGAGTGGTGGTATATTCATGGGTCCAGATACTGAATGTTCAAATGATGTTTGCTGTTTTGATGATGAAATTGGATTATGTTGTTTAGATTCTAGTGCTTGTGATTGTTGCGATGGTGGAACTTCTAACTGTTGTAAAAATCTAAACAATTTTATGTGTCAAAGGATTGGAGGCAGATGGGTTAGGAAACAGTCATGCCCAGATATTGGTGGTGATTGTCAATGTGGAACTTCTGTAGATTGCATAGAACCAGACGAACCAACAGGCGCGTGTTGTGTTTCTGGCGATTATATAGACCAATGTTATAATAATCAAACCCAAAATGATTGCCAAGCATTTCTTGGTGGTGTATATAAAGGTGATAATGTTTCTTGTACGGATGGTTTATGTCCGTGGGAAACTGAAGACGAAGGCGCGTGTTGTATCGATAATAATTGTATTATACAGACTCAACAAGTATGTTTAATTATTGGAGGACTTTGGCGCGGGGGCGATTGTGCAAATATTTCCTGTTGTGAAGATCAAACACTGGGTGGGTGTTGCTTTGTGACTTCGAGTCATGGGAAGTGTGATACTCTTGATGTTTGTGGGTGTAATGCAATTGGGGGGGTATGGAATGATGGTGAACAGTGTTATCCTAACCTTTGTGACGATATAGGTGCATGTTGTATAAATTATGAGTGCAAACTTACACGCGAGGCCGGTTGCTCCAGTGGAGATTGGTTTTTATTGACCGAATGCGTGGACGACCCAGTACCGACATGCGGGACTGCACCCCCAACTGGTGCGTGTTGCATAAATGGAACATGTTATGGAGATGATGCATATACAGAAGCAGAGTGCAACGCAAAAGGGGGAAATTACATCGGACCTAATGTTCCCTGTTCTGAGAACATTTGCTATCCGTGGACATGCACTGGTGGTTGTTGTCATGCAAGTGGTTGGCCATGTACTTGGATGTTGCAACAAGACTGTATTAACGAATATGGAGTTTGGGCTGGGTGTGATACATGGTGCGACGCATTAACCTGTGAATCTCCTCCAACTGGTGCGTGTTGCACAACGGCTTGGGAGTGCAAACCTGGTAAGACTAAAGCAGAGTGTGATGTCCTCTGCGCGTGTGATTCCAGCAATGGTGCGTGGGATGAAGGAGCTCCCGATTGTGGAACTTGGTGCGATGCGCCGGAATGGGGATGTTGCGTTGATGATATATGTTACCAAAAAACAGAAGCAGAGTGTATCGCGGCAGATGGTGAATGGTTCGATGGAAAAACAAAATGTGAAGATTGCGGCAAGGTGTGTTGCAAAAAGTATGCATGTACATTAAAAGAAACAGCAGATGCTTGCATTGCAATCGGTGGGCGATTTCACGAAGATTACACATCATGTGCCACTTTCACCTGCCCAGAATGGGGTGCGTGTTGTACGAAGACTGGGGTCTGCGGAAACAATGATGACCCTGATTGTAATTCCTGCACTTATTGTTGCGATGATGATTATACACCTACCGAGTGTGCATTGGCAGGGGGCGGCATACAATGCAACAAATTCAACCCATGGTCGACCTGTGGTGAAGTAAACTCGGATAATTGTTGTGATGACCCCTTGATTTATGGTGCATGTTGCGATTACGAAACTGGAATCTGCTCGCAGCAGACCGAAGCAGTTTGCAATGATCTTAATTATTACTATCATGGAGATAACACGATCTGTGGAGATATAATTTGTTGCGTGGATGACAACAATAGCGAGCTCGGTTCTTGTTGCTATATAGATGCCTCCAACGAAACCAATTGTGGAGCAGTTCCAAAATGCGTATGTGATGAATTGATGGGTCTTTGGGACGTAAACGATTTGTTGTGTCAGCAAACTTGGTGCCAAGAAGTTTTCGACTTGTTCGCGTGTTGTTCTGAGGATTGGGGTTGTTATGTCACAACCAATCAGATATGTACCGGCAATGACGATCTTTCAACCACTGAGGCAGCTTGCATCCCAAATCTCTGTGACACATGGATGTGTTGTGACAATACAGTAGGCGAATGCAATGATACCTTAGAAGAAGAATGCAATGATGCTAATGATGCTTGGACTTATGGGGAAATTTGCGATAACAACGAATGCACATGTAGCAACTGTGGTGCATGTTGTACGGTGACCGTTGGTGATTGTGATCCAACATGCACATCTGTAGATTCTTCCGCGGATTGTGATGGACCGTATGACACTTTTACTCAGGGGGCGCTGTGTCCAGACGATGATGGAGACCACGATTGCGGAACATCAACTGGTGCATGTTGCCGATTTGATGAAACATGCGCCGATGTTGTTTCAGAGGCAGTCTGTCTGGCCGCACCACACAGTGGAAGTTGGAATGGTTGTGGTACTGATTGTACACAAGACGGTGGTATTGATTGTAATGTTGCGGGTGTAGGTATGTGCTGCACCCCTTGGGGGGAATGCAAAGATGGTGCAATGAGCATGGAGTTCATGTGCAACATGTGGCCAGGTTCTGTTTTCTACGATACACCTAATGATTGCAGTCAATTGCCTGAACCCTGTGAGCAAAAGTATTGCTGCACAACTTGCCCCCGCACTTGTGATGCAATTACTATGGACAATCTGTGCGGCAATGTATTGGATGTTGTAGACAGTTGTGATGATTGTGTTGACACCTGTACAGGTTCTTGTTGTTACATCGATACGGCAACTGATTGTCGTACCTGTGTTGATAGTAAAACGAAAGAAGAGTGTAATGACCTCTGCGGTTGTGATTCCGTAGGCACTGATGCGTGGGATGATGTCAATCTATGTTTAGATAGAAAGCTTTCTGGGGACTGTGATACTGATGAAACTGGTGCATGTTGTTTTGGGAATGATTGTTGCGATGCAGACAATCAATGCGAGGTCACAACTTGTGATGTTTGCAACCAGCAATCGGGTTATGAGTGGCAAGGACATGGAACTGAATGTAGTGATGATGCGTGTACGTACGCGTGTTGTCCTGACGATGGTGGGGTGTGTTCGGAAGAAACAGAGGCAGATTGTGCCAGCATCGGTACACACTATTCTGGCAAGACTTGCGGTGAAATTGATGATGCGTGTGATCGTGGATGGTGTTGCACTGGTGAAACGGGAGAAGACAATGTGGGATGTGATCTCAGTAATAGACAGGCATGTAACACCGTTGAAGGCTATTTTGTAGCGGATGCAACTGAGGATGCGAATGGTGCTGCAAAACAATTTTGTGATTCTGCTTGTAAACTCGAAATAGCTTGTTGTGTTGCAGATGGTATCTGTATGGACCCGTGGGAGTTTGCTGCTAATGATGGATGTATACTGAATGATGGCACTTACGATTGTCAAGACGCGTGCTTGGAACAGGGAGGCTTCCCTCATTGGGGACTATATGGCACGCCTTGTGCGGGGTTTGGTGATCTTGATAGTGTAGATTGTACTTTTGGTTCTTGTTGTCGGAATCCAGGGTACTCAGGGTGGGACTGCAATGTGCTTACGAAATTGTGGTGTGAGTATATGCATACCGCAATATGGACGGAAGGAGGGGAATGTTTAGATTCTGATGGTGTTACGCCCTGCGACAATGATGGTGGAGGTTCTTGTTACAGTTGCGAAGCATTGGATGCTGACGGTGCCTGTTGCCTGGGTTGGAAATGTTCTAGAAAAACTGGAGATGAATGCCAAGCTCTGCTTGGTAGCGAACCGCTTGTCGAAGGGACAAACTTTTTTCCTGGTGCATGTTGTTCCGGCGGCCTATGCTCAACGCCAAATTGCTGTTGTTTCCCATCATGGTATACTGACCCATGCAAAGGTCGAGCTTGCGAAGAATACAACCTTACAAATGAACAGTGTATCGGCCTAGGAGGAGTACCATGTACCCAAGAGGCAGAGCAAGCTACTGGATTGGTATGGAGTGGTTGTGAACCCACCTGTTGCGGGGGCAGCTATGGTGACGCCTGCGAATACCACTCGCAATCAACATGTGAGGAGTGTTATTGTGACTGTGATTGTGATGAACTTGACGGCGACGACAACCCCCAAAAGTGCGATTATTCACAATGCGAAGATATCTCCGACACCCCAGCATGTGCCGTGTGCCCAGCCCATAAACCAGATGCTGATGACCAAGGACTGCCTCTTGTGAATTCTCAAGGTGGTGTGTGTGCTTATTATTCCTGTGAGATGGATAACTCGCAGTGGCATTTCGTCCGGGGACAACCTTGTGGGCCGGGTGTTAAATTTTGTCAATGGAAGTGGGAGTACGCTGGGTCTGCGGAGGAATGCTCCGAATTTTGTGGTGGGGAATACTGGACAACCAATAGAGAGCGTTATTGTATACCATATCATCCATACATGTGGGCATTTATGACAACACCCGCAATTGAATCTAAAAGAATATTGACCATGTGGGATGTAGAGGCAGGTGCAGATTGGTGGTGTCATGTCAGAACATCTGGGTCTTTCCCTTCGTGTCCCGGAGGTGGAGGCCTCTTTGAATTGGACACCGATCCAGACAACCCAATAGGTTGCGATAATTTTTGGGGCCCCGACTGTAACGACTATGATTTAAATTGTAACTTGAACTACCCGCCAAACTACTGGCCATTGTGCTGCGATCCTTTCAGGCCTGAATGGCCATGCCAAAACGATGAGCATTGTGGGGGGCAGTGTACCCCAGGTGTTGATGCAAGTTGTTGCTTCTTCTCGGTATGTGAAATGGTTCGCTACATGATAGATGTTGGTAGTGATGGCAACAATGGTGCCAATCCTCCTTACTGGGGTTGGACCTGCGAAAGTGCAACAGGTGAGCTTCCAGATGAGTCTGAATGGTCGTCTTGTCTAAATGTTGGAGTATGCGAACTTTCACAATACTGCCGGCCGGAGGCATGGAATACATACTGCAAAGACATACCACTTGTTGCAGGAAATTTACAATATCTTCAACTTCCAGACGGAAGATGTGAATGGATTGAATGCGACACAGAAAGAGGTTGTCCATATCCTCTATGTGAGAACGAAACATAAATAAAATGGAGATTCTATCTAGGAATAAAAAATAATGCCAGTAATCGGAAGTAGTTCAGTAACACCAGACTTTAACGCAGTTGGTCCTTCAGGACCAACTGGTGCTACTGTTGCTGGACCTATAGGGAACACTGGT
>Ga0208299_1001636_pt1 | contig 16279 bp, 19 predicted proteins | sample 15_taG_FD_184089 | JGI IMG/M metagenome (GOLD analysis project Ga0208299, IMG submission 184089) | Marine viral communities from the Subarctic Pacific Ocean - 15_ETSP_OMZ_AT15312 metaG (SPAdes) (version 2) | ecosystem: Environmental > Aquatic > Marine > Oceanic | place: Pacific Ocean | collected...
CGGACCAACCGTCGGTCGGGACCGTGTAGTCCGAGGAGATGGAGTAGCCCTTGATCTCGGACGTGTAGGTTTCGCCGCCCTCGATCTCGACTCGGCAGTGGTGTTCTGGGAACTCAGGCACGGGCCGTCACTTGCTCTCGAATAGGGTCAGCTGGCTGCCGGGGTGCCTGGCTAGTCGCGCCTGGAACGAATCGAAATGGCCCCGCATCGCCGCTTGGCTGGAGCGCTTCTCGTCGTGGCACTCACGGCAGATCAGCCAGCCGTTAGCCGCCCGGTTGTCGCCCGGGTTGCCGTTGAAATGGTCGAACTCGGCAACGGTGCTTTTTGAGAGTACGTCCGCCTGTAGGCAGCACGGACACTTGCCGGAGTAGGTGTCACGGATGACGCCTCGAAACCGGCGCTGGGATTCTCTCGAGAACCCGCGGCGCTTGGGTGAGATTGCGTCGATCTTGGACTCGACCAGAGCGAGCCGCTTCGTGGTGCTCTGCTGCTCGGTGGCGAGGCCGTCGAGTTTGGTGTCAACCGTGGCCTGCCGTACCCGGCCGTCGGCGACGTACTCGTTGACGGTCGCCGTGAGGTTGGCGACACACTGGCTCGTGTTCGCGACGATGGTTAGTACCTCGCTCAGCCCGACCGGGGCGAGGGTTGGGGTGCCGAGGAAGTGGTCCCGGAGCACCTTCGCGCATTCGCGCTGGTACAGTTCGATCTTGCCACGGACCTCGTCGCTCACCTTCCTTGGGTTGAGCGTTGCGAGCCACATCGGCAACGAATCCAAGTCAATGCAGGCGGTTTCGCGAGGCTTGCCGTCTTCGGCAACCGTAACGATCATCGTTATGGTTGCCCACGGCTTGTCTCGCAGTTTCGTCAGTTGCGGCTGCACGCTCACGCCGAGAGCGTCGCAGACGCGGCGGACAGCCACCCAAATCCGGCCGTCGCGCTGCGCGCACTCCAGAGAATCCCCGTGAAAGTCGACGTGAATAATATTGCTGTCTGACATGCTGTGCCTTCTGACCGGCCCGCGCCGGTCGGTAAAGTTGCCGCCTGTTTCGCCCGACCCGAAGGCATGAGGGTCGACGGGGCCAGACGGCGGGCCCGCGGGTCTTGCTCGCTACTTCAGCGGATGCCCGGCGATCTCGATTAGATCGCCACTCAGCGACTCGCGGCCGTAGTAGCGCACCACGGTGCCCTGCTTGACCTGAGGCGACCGGGCGAGGTTGCCGTTCAGTTTGATCATGTCGGCGACGCTCATGCCGAGCTTGCCGGCCAGCGTCGGCACGTTCGTAGGGAACTCCACGGTGTGCGAGAGGATCGGCCGGTTGCCGGTTGCGCCGACGGTCTCGGGGAGTTTCGACGCGGTGTCTTGCATCTTCCGCGCGCTATGACGGAGCGGCGTCAGCCGGGGCTCGCGGAGCTTGTCAATGCTGAGGATCGTCCGGTCGAGTTGGCCGTTCAACTTGTCCACGTTCGCTTGGATCTTGTTGCCGGTGTTGTCGATCTGATCGGCGATCGACTGGACGGCTGCGAACGGGTCAAGCTCTCCCTGCTCGCTCGGGACGTTCAGTTCATCGAGCAGAGCGCGCGCCGCGCCGTCGGGCGCGATCTGGCTGTCGAAATCAGCCGCTTGCTTCTGGACGTTTTGAATGCTCGCGCCGTCCGCCTCGAGGTCGGACAAGGCGCCGGGCTCCGGGGCTAGGATCCACTCGACCTCCAGATCGATTCCGTCGCGCCGGCTGACGTCCATCACCTCGCGGTAGCTCACGCACTTGGCGCGAACCGGGCCATGGATCGGATCCTCCAGCGTGCCGGCTGAGCGGTCACGGCACGCCGAGAGCATTTCCGGGAACGTCGAGGAGAACAGGGCGCCGAACACGTCAGGCTTCCGGATGATCCCTTCCCTGAGCGGGATCGTGTACCGGTACGTCGGGTTGTCGCGACCGAGAGACTCGATCAGTTGGTCATCGCGGAAAATGTACTTGTGCTGCGCCGTAGCCTGCTGGAAACCGAACTCCCGCGAGGAGATCGGGAATTGGATGTCACGCCAGGCGACCGGGAGTAGATCTTTGAGTACGTCGGGCATGGCTACTCTACGACCGGCTTCCCGGAACGGTCGGGAGCCTTGACCGAATCGAGGTTTTTCTTAAGCGTGTCGAGCGAACTGCCCAACTTGGCCATCTTCCCCGCCGTGGAATCGATGGCGGTAGCCTCGGCTTGACGGCTGGCCATAACCTTCGCGTCGTCGATCTGGGCCGCCGCTGCTTTCGCTTCGTCGAGCGTGGCGCGCCGAGTCTTTTCCTCGACGTTGCCCTGCCCCGTTGCCCTGCTGTATATGTCGGCCGGAGTCATCCCGGTCATGTGCTCGGCGAGCAGGGAACCGCCCCCCGTGAGCGCGATCCCGGCGTAGCGGGACCAGCTGCTGGTCGATGCGTCGTCCTTCGCCTTCTGATTGATCTTGCCCTCCTCCTCAGCGATGGCGATCGCCGCTTCTTGTCGGGTCATTTTCCCGCCGGCAATCCGCTTCTTGAGGCTACCGGTCTTCTTCGAGCGCTCCTCGGATTCGTCGAACGCCTTGGTGCCGCGGTCGTAGATCGCCGCCGCGATAGCCGCGCCGATCGCCAGGCCGATCATGGCAGCCGCACCCTTGCCGCCCCCGGTCGCGCCCTTGCCGTCGCTGCCGCTGACAGCCCCGGTGAGCGCGCTGGAAACCGCTTTGCCGATCCCAGCCTTGGCGATGTCGGCGGTTACGCTCGCGACGATGGCGAGGCCCACGCCCTGCATGGGATTATCCACGAACCATTTCAGGGCGTCGGCCGCGTGCTGGATCCCCTTGGCGAAGGTCGGCAGCGCATCGGTCAGGACTGGGAGCAGCTTGGTACCAACCTCCTGATTGAATTTCTGCATGGTTTGCGCCATCTTGCTGGACGCCGTGCCACGCGCGAACCGGCTGGAGCGGTCAAGCTCTTGCCCACTGAACCCGCCGCCCTCCAGCGTGCCGAGTTTCTTCTGTACGATGTCGCGCGCCTCGGCGTCGGTCTTACCTGACTTCAGCGCTTGCCGGTACAGCTTGGCCGGGGCTTCCGCGATCTTCATGGCGCGGATATCGACGCCGGCGCCGGTGATCTTGCGTAGGTCGCCGCCGGTTGCCTCGAGGATGTCGAGCAGTACGGCCTTGTCGGAGCGCATCTCGCCGTCCTTGAACGTCTGCACACCAAGCCCACCGGCCGCCTTGCTCTTGCCGAGCGGCTTCGATTTCTTGATCAGCATGTCAGAGAAGCGAGCCATTGCTGTCCCCGCCTCAGCGGCATCGGTCGCGCCGCCCTGCACGGAGAACTGCATTAGCCCAAGCGCCTCGGCCATGGCCTTCTCAGGGTCCGCACCCTTGCGGCCGGCCACCGATGTGATCTTGCCGATCTCCCCGACCATGCCCTCGAATCCGATCTGCCCAACGCCGGACGACGCGCTTAGTTTGCCAAGCATCCGCTTGACCATGGCGCCCCGTTTCTTGGGGTCGCTAACCCCGGAATCCTTGAACGACTGGCTTAGCTCGCCGCCGGCCCGGCCGAGGTCGGTCATATCCGCGCCGGTCGTCTCGTGCAGTTTGACCATGCGCTGCAACTCAGCGTCGCCGGCGAGTCGCCCGCTCTTTTCCTGGTAGGCTTTCTGTGCGGCGACGATCTTATCTCGCCCGATGCCGCTGGCCGCAGAGAACTTGTTGGCCCCACCCATGATCTGTTTTCGGATGTCGCCACGACTCCGCGCGCCGCCCTCGGCGCCGAACTGAACGTTCGCCAATTGGGTTGCCGACCTCTCGGCGTCAACCTGACTCTTGAGAGCGTATGCAGCCATCGCGCCGCCAGCCATCCCGGCCATGCTCGCGCCGCCCCGGATGACGTTAGACGCTCGCCCGGCGGTACCCGCGGCGATGCCAGTGGCGAACTTTGCGCGGGCTCGGTGCGCGCGCTTGGCGCCCTGCTCGGCTGCCCTCGCCCTCGCCGCCTCAGCGCGGATCCCGGCCCGCTTCTCTTTCTCGATATTCGCCATCTTCTTTCGATGGATCTTGACCTCCTCCTTTGCTGCGACGGCTCCGATCTGGGCCAGCCCTCGCATTGCGTCCATGGTCTGTTTCTTCGCGGCAGCGGTACCGCGCGTGCCTGCACCGCCGCCTGTGGCGCCTCGACGAGCACGCTGGGCCACACCCTCGGCACGCTGGGCATGCGCCTTTAGGTCGCGCTCTACGCCGCCTAGCGCGCGCTTTAACTTCTCCCGACCGATGACCGAGATGTCGTATTGCAGCTGTGCCATGGCTACACGCCCCAATCCTTGCGCCAACTTTGCCGGGTCTGCCGGCGTCGGCGCTTGTCGCTATGCACGCGCGTACTCCCGCCGTAGCGGCGGAGCATTGCGAGGGCGATCGGGTTTCGGCGTTTCATGGTGGTGCTATTAGTGGCCAGAAGTCGGCTAGGATCGGGGTTGTGGCCGGGGATAGTCTGCGCGGTTCGGGCAGGTTGCTTGCTAGTCGCCGCCACGGCCGCGCCAGAACGACGACGACGCGACCAGCATCACGGCGATCGTGGTGAACGGCCACAGGGCGCACGACGCGATCACGACCGGGAGCAGGATGACCAGCGTCCAGAGCGCTTGTTCATCGATCGCCATCCGGATCGCAATCGACGACCAAACGGCCATGAGGCCAGCTGCGATCACGGAGTAGCCGCCGGCGAGGAAGTCGGGCCAGTTCACTTGTCTTGCTTCCTGAGCTTCGCCTTGGCCTGCGCCTTGGCGTCGTCGAGTGTCTCCGGCGCGGTCATGCCGTCAGCCGTCTCTACGCTTGACGATTCGCCCGCCTCGCTGGCAGCCGTGGACCGATTGCGCAATCCAGAGGGTGACGTAATGCCATCGCTGGAGGTCTCGCTGATCGACTCCGAACTCTCCAGCAAGTCCTGCCAGTCCCTCAGCGGTCGGCCAAGTTCGAGCGACAGCGACCGGATCGTTTCCGCGAAGGACAGTAGTAGACCCGGCCAGTGAGAGGAGTCGAGTCGCCCTAAAAAAAACGCACCGCCGAACTCCCCGGGGCCGCTCAGGCGCGAGGCCCACTCCTCGATCTCGGCGTCGTCGAGGTCGAGCAGGGGCGAATACATCGCGTTGAGTTTCTCGTACACGTTCAGCAGGTAGCTGAGATCGCTACCATAGAGCGATTGCAGGAGGTGCGCCGTGTTGGTGTAGGCGCGTGGGTAGTACTCGCCCTCGCCGCCGCCGGGTTTCGGCTGCGCCTTGCTGGCGTGTAGCGCCCTGGCGACGACCTCGATCGCCTGCCGCTCCCGAAACAGCGGGCCACGCTCCTCCGTCTCGCCGTTCTCGCTGGCGAATTTGCGGGCCGCGATCAGCGCCTCGACCTGCTGGCCTTGCGTGAGCAGGTGGATCCGAAACTTGCGGGTCTCGGATACGATCGCCCCGTTGGCGCCGGGCTTCTTGCTGACGAGCTGCACTTCCTCGGCCGGGCCGTCCATCAGCTGGACTAGCACCTCGACCGGGGTAAGCGGGTCGCCCTGTGTATTCTTCGTCGGAAACGTCATGCTGCGGTGCCTCGCAAAAAAGAATGCCCCTCCGGAACGGCGCACGGAGCCGGACACGGAGGGGCGAGCAGAAAGCTGCTACGTCAAGCGGGCACCGTGACTTGCCCGCCGACGCGTTGTGATGTGACTATTCGAGTTCGGAAAGCTCGCCGGTCCATTCCCAGCCAGCCTCAGACGCGGCGTTGACGCCCTGCCCACCGGAGCCGGACTGAAACCATCCATTGCCGATGTACGACTTGGCGCCGATCGGGATCTGCATCTGATGATAGGTCCCGGTCGCCAGTGCCGACACGAAATCGAACTCCAGGCCGCCGAGGGGGATGGCCTGTGAAACGGAGATCGTCACCGAGCCGGAGCCGTCCGACTTGCCGGCGAGACCCTCGAGCGTGTCGATCCGGACCGCGCCCGAGTCGAACTGGACCGAGATGTTCGTGACCTCGATCTGATAAACTCCGTCGATCAGGAGCCCAAGCCTTGCGTGGTCATTCAATGCCATGATTCAGACTCCTTTCAACCGGGGGAAACTTCAGCGAGACGGAACGTCCCCTGATTCAGGTGATCGATGGATCGGAAGTCGCCGCCGAGTTCGACTCGCGCCGAATTTAGCGGATCGATGTTGACGGCGAGGCTGTCACGGGTGCCCTCCAGATCCTGGAGTTTCCCGGCGTCGTAGAACTCCCGGGCGATCAGGGCAAACCAGGGCTTGAGAAGCGATGGCGTCACCACTCCGGAAAACTTCTTCTGATTCGGGTTCACGGTAACCCCATCGTCGAGGGTCACGTCTGCGCGGAGTTTCTTCCCGGCCCATTGCAATTGCCAGCGGAGCAGGTAGGTATCCGTGATCTCATCCATTACAGAAACGCGGTGCGCCTCGGTGGCTCGCCAGTCGTCGAGGGAGCCGCCGCTAGCCTTGCTCGATGTGGTGACGTTCATCCCGAACTGTGAGCCGCTGAGGTTGCTGGAGACCGGGGAGATCCCGTCCGTGACGGCATCGTTCAGGTCGTCGCTGTCCGGCCAATCCGCTTGCGCGTAGGACGGGCGGATGCCCCAATCGCTGCCGGCGTAGAGATTCAGATTCGCGGCAGAGTCGACCTCCTCGCGTTTCTGGCGAATCGCGGCGACGTTCGCGGCGAGTTCCGCGTTGTCGTGGTCGCCGTTCAGTTGCCAGACGATCTGATGGCGCTCATAGTTGAGCCCGGTTGCGATCGTGGCGCAGGCCGTGAGCGCTCCGGTGAAGCCGGAGATCCCGACGGAGCGCAACCCGGGGTTGGGCTCGCTCTTGCTGCTGATGTGACTCTTGAGCGAGGCCAGCGAGGTCGCGTCCGAAAGGCTCGTGACCATGTAGTAATAGCGAGCGCTGGAGATGGTAGCGAGCGCCGTGGCGAAGTTCGCCGCCTCGGTGGTACTGCCCTCCACGCCATCGACGCCGGTGCTGATGCCGAGCGCTCCGGTGTCGCTGATCGTGGTCCCGACTCCAGTGGTGATCTCGCTTCGCAGAGAGATGACCGGGATCGTCCCGTCGCCCTGAGAGATGCCAGCGATCTTAGCCGTGACGGTGATCGTGCCGGCCACGTTCGCCGCGGTCACGGGCAGATGGACCTTGGCGTTGATCGCGGCCTCGAGAGCGTCGCCGATCGTGGTGACCGAATCGCCCGATTTGAAACCGGCCGAACACTCCTCGCCGCAGACCGTGACAGTGGCGCTACCGGTCGCCGTGGCGGCGTTGGTCACGGTAACGACGGAAGTCGCTGCAACGGGCGAGCCGCCGGAGGTCGCGGCGTAGGGCAGCGCGTAGATCTTGGCGCTCCGGTTGTGAAGCAGAAACTTCCGGATCGCACGGTGCAACGGGCTACCGGCGCCGGCGCCGCTCCGCGCTTCGGCCTCATCCTTGACCGAATAGACCGTGTTTGCGGTCCACGTTCCGGCCGAGGTGATCGGCATCACGAAGATCACCGATCGGGTGCTGGCCGCAGCAGTGGAGGGGCCCTGAGCGAACAGAATCTCTGCCCACTGCCCGGGATACTTGTGGGAGCTAGGTAGTCCCGTGATCGGCTGAAGCGCCATTCAGATCTCGCTTTCCGCGCTTCTGCGCGCTTGGTGGTTTCTTGATCTCGGCTGCCGCTACCGGGCGCCACTCGCCGTTACTGCCGTCCCGCTCGAGCTTCACGAACCGAACGCCGCAATGTTTCGCCGTGGCGGCGTCGGCCGGGTACAGCCCGCCGCGCTGGACGAATTTGACGAAGCGCCGCGCGGTCTTCTCTTGCTCGGCGTTCTCGGTGTCGAGTTCAACCGGCTCGATGTTGGCGACGTGCGCCACGCCCCTCGGCCCGGGCTTCGAGGTCCGGCCGATGTAGTGGTGCAGCTGCCCGACCCGCTTGGGTCCGGGGTAACTGGCGAGGTGTCCCGGGACGGGATGAAATCGCAGAATCATGGAGAGTGCCTCTCGTGGTGTCAGAACTGTTTGGCGACGCTACGCATGGAGGCGCGCAACGTCCGGCCGACGTCGTAGTAGCCGGTAAGCGCGCCGCGGCGCATGAACAAGTAGGCGCGGTTTCCCGGGTGATTCACGGCCTTGCGGAACACCCATGCGCCGCCCTGCTTGAACCGCAGGAACTTCTTGCGACGGGCGCGGATGATGTGCCGCTTGGTCCCGTGCTCCATGAACCGCGCGACCTTCGTGCGGTTGCTAATCCGCATCAGCTTGCCGCCGGCCGTGCGCATCATGCGCGCCTTGGTGGCGTCCTGAGTCCTGCCAGTGCGCGGCGTGAACCCGGGCCGCTTGTCGATGTGATCGAGCGCCGCCCGGCCGCCGTCGTTCAGGGCTGCGGTTACGATTCGATCGTGCTGCTCTAGCAGCCAGCTGTGGCGCTGCTTGACGTTGCCGAGATCTAGGAGGGGCATTGCTCTGAGCTGGTGAGAGGAGTCGAACCCCCGGCCTGCGAATTACGAAAACGCTGCTCTACCGATTGAGCTACACCAGCGCGCATCAGTCCCCCGTATGCAGCGGCGACGGCACGCCGATCGGACTCTGCAACGTCTGCTCGGTCTCGCCCTCGACGAAATCGTCGATGTCTGCAGCGTCGGTCGCGAGGTCCATCGTGAACGTCGCGCCGGTGATGGCGTTCTCACCGCTCCAGCCGCTGACCACGCCGTCGGTCTCAGTGGTCTCCAGGGTCATCGACGCGGCCCAGTACGCCGGGGCGTCGTTGCCCTGTGCGATTCGAGCCTTGCCGACCACATAGGTGGAGAGTTTGATCGTGGACAGCTTCGCGCCGCCCTCGCCGCTCTGCGCGTCGCCGTACTGCCAGCGGCCGGTAAGGTCGGTGCCGTTCTCGTGGTCCGGGTGGCGGCCCTTTTCGATCACCCGCTGGCAAACTTTCACGACTGCGATCAGTAGGTCGTTGAGTTTGCGCGCGTCGGCGATGTTCAGCGGGCCGAGGATGTAGTCGAGCGCCCATTTCTGGGTGATGCGCTCGTAAGCGAGCGTATGCTCATCCGAGATCCCCTCGCCGTCCCGAGCCAGGCACAGGAGCGGGAAACCCGTTTTCTGTTGCTGGAGGATCTCGGCGTCCGGGGCGAACGGCAGCTTGTCTTGCACGATGCTCGCCGCGCTCAGTTGCGTTGACGGCTTCAGCAGGTCGAACGCCGCGCCAAGTTCGCTGGTGATGGCAGTGGCGAGCAACTCGAGGATCGCATCTCGCGCCGGATCCAGCGTCGCCGCGCCAGAGTCCCCGAGGGCTCCGGTGTCCACGGGCAGCGAGAGCGCGCCCTGTCGTTGGTATATGCTGCTCACGGGTTGCGCCGGGTCTCTCTGCTGTCGTGCTGGTCCGGTGTGCCTCGCCTCACGTCGCCGCAATCGGCCGGAGCCTGATCAGGTAGTGCAGCGCCCGGTCGTGCTTGCCGCCGCAGAAGCGGTACAGCGCGCCCGTCGGATGCTCAGGGCCCGTCAGGCGGTACGCGAGTCGGTCGCCTTCTGAGAGGTCGCCACCGCAGAGCACGGCCCAACTATGGCCGCCTCCCGCGTGATCCGGGGTGATGGGGCCGACCTCGACGGTGCCGCTCGCCATGCCGCCGAGGGCTAGTTCCTCGTCTGAGAGCCAGCGCACCTTGGGAGGCTGGCCGTCAACCGTGATCTCGACGGCTGTTTCGGTCTCGGTGCCTTCGAGTTGATAGTCCCCGGCGTTGACCGATTCGAGCCGCTCGACGGTGTAGGGGCGGATCGAGAAGTCGCGGCCCGCAATCGCCCGCACGTCGTTGGCGATCTGGCGGAAGCTGTCGCGGACGGAGGTACTCATAACTACAGGCTGGCTTCAGTTTTGCGCGGTCAGTACAGCGCCACGCTGCAACCGGCCGATCGCTTCTGTTCCCAGAGGTTGGCGACGCCCAGCGCTGCCGCTAGTTCACCGCGCCAGTAGGACAGCTGAGAGCCAAGCTCCTCGAATTGAGTCCCGCCGGATTGGTAAAACTCGATCTCGTCGACCGCCTTTAGGGCGCCCCATCCGAACGTCGAGCCAAGGCGATCCTTGATGTCTCGGATCCGGGCGAGGTTATCCCGGGCGATCTCGATCGGACCTTCCAGACCCACCGGGATCGTGCCGCTGTGAGCCTTGCTCAAGTGGACCACGGCAGACGTGCCGCTCAGGCTCTGAATGGTCGCCCACTCTCGCCGGGTGTCCACGTCGAGCACGATACGATCGCCCTCCGCAAAGCCGGTGGCGCTCGTGAGCGTGATCGTCTGCGGCGTCGGGGTGGACGCTGCCGTGATAGCCGTGGCGATGACCGCGGTCGTGACGACCTCGGCCTCGATGTAGGTCTGGACTACTACGTCGATGTCCTGATGGACACCGACGTAGACGTCCGCGCCGGTCTCGAGCAGGTTGCGCCCAAGCTCGGCTTTGATTCGGTGAAGCTCTGAAGTGGCGAACGGCATGGGTGCCTCCAGCCGTTAGGCCTAGCGGAATCCGGTGTCGACGATATGCCGAAGCTGGATCGAGTAGGTGTCGGTCGATGCGCCAGTGGTGACGCCGGACACGACAGCGCCGCGGAGGTACTTCCAAGCGGAAGCGGCCTCCGGCACCTCGATCACCTTGGAAACAGCGGCATCGGCGCCGCCGGTTCCAGTGGCGAGCACGACGGTCGCGGCGTTGTTCAACGGCGCGAAATCGTACCAGGTCGAGTTGTCGTCGCTGACCTGAATCTTGGCCGCGAGGGTGATCGTGTTGGTCTCCGCGTCCACGGTGAACAGTGCCGAAACACTGCCCGCCTTGACCCGCTGAGTGTGGAGGGCGGTCCCGCCGGCGGTCGTGCCAGCGGCGTCCGAGTCGAAATCGCCACTCGCGGCGACTCCGATGCTATAGCGAACTGGCGCAGCCATCAGGCGTGATCCTCGGTGTACTTGACGTTGTAGACGAAGCGGCTATCAGCCAACCCCATCGCGTAGTCAGCCAGCCAGATGACCTTGGCGGTCTGGCCGTAGTTATCGTCGCTCGCATAGCAGACCTGTGGAGGTGCTCCGCCACCGACGAGCGCGGCACCGGGGGCGATGGCGTGCGCGTTGTGGATCGCGATGCTGCTGGAGTTGTCGACCTTCGAGAGAGTCTCACTCACGAAACAGTGGAACCCGGCGACCTTGCCGAACCACTGGCCCGGGAATGCCGAATTCATGTGCTGGCTGAACAGCGGATTGGTCCGATCGTTCTCCTTCGCGTACGCAGCGAACTGCGGATCGTCCTGGAGCTGTTTCTGCCCGTCCGAGGTGCAGACGAACATCCGCGAGCCGTCCGGCATGGTCGGCAGGTGCGCGATGTTCATCGCCTTGCGAGTCCGGGTCAGGGTCTCGTACTCGAGCGGAAACTGACCGGTCGCGGTCGCGGTGTCGTCCGTGGTGAGGCCAAGCGCGCGGATCGTGCTGGCGCCCTGATTGAACAGGGTGACCCACACGGAATCCAGGAACTTGTGATGGTCCCGGACCAGCTGAGCACCGGCGCCCTGCACCAGATTGCTCACGCCCATCTGGACGTCGAACCGGTCGATCCCGATCGGCTGCACCGCCGAGTTGGCATTGCTGTACGGCCCGCCGAAGCGCTTCAGAACCAGGTTGGTTTGGGTCGCGCCGAATGCCAGCGTGGTGGTGCTGATCGTCGCGCCGGTGGCAACCTGGCGGCTGGCCTCGGTGTACGTCGAGTCAGTGAACGCGGGCCGGTTGAATTTCACCATGTGACCAGGCTGCCCGGTGAAATCGACGCGAGCGGCGAAGATCTCAGTGCTGAGCGGCTCGGACAGCACGAGGCGATCCTGCTCGGCGACCGGGTAGGGCGCGCCGGAGCCCATCACGGGGCGGTCAGGCGTTCCGGCACTGCCGGGGGCGCTGAGAGATGCGCCCAGCGCCGAGAGGTGCAGGAGGGCATACGGGTACTGCGGCTCGGGCTCGCAAAGCATCTTCGAGGAAGTGACATCGAAGAAGTTCTCGGGCACGGTTACGCGCGAAACGTCGGTCATTCAATAGATCCTTGGCTATTGGGTCCCGAAGTGTGTACCGGGACGGTCAGTCATCAGAGAGAGGCCGGCGGGACCGTGATCCCGTAGCCGTGTTTCCGCATCAGCCGAGAGGCTGCGAACGGGTCAGTGGATTTCAGTGCGACGTATTGCGCGTGGAGATCGGGAGGATCTCCGGCGGCGTTGTCGCTCGGTGCCGTGCGCCCGGGGGCGGTGTCGGCGGGAGGCGTTGCGGCCGGTGCCGCGGGTGGCTGCGCCGGGTCGGCGGGAGCCGCTGCCCAAGTCGGGCGGAGCATGGCGATCGTGTTCGTGACCTTTGCCACGTCGTCGCCAGCGAGGGCTTTCACGGCCGCCCGCTGCTGGTCGGTCAGCGTGGCGAGGGCAGCTTCCGCCGAGGTAGCGACCGCGCCCTCCAGTTCATCGGCCCGATTGGCCCGGAGCTGGAGCGCGGCGTTCGCCTCGGTGAGCTTCTGCACCTCGCTCTTTTGCGCCTCCGTTGCCGCCCTGTGCGCCTCTAGCGCCGCTTTGGCGTCGTCGGCGTTGTCAGGGTCGATGCCCAGCGCTTCGAGCGCAGAGCGGGCCGCTGAGCGCTTCTCACGCTCTAGCCTACCAGCGAGCCAGGTCGGCTCGTCGGCGGCGGGGTTGGCCGGTAGCGCCCCTGCTAACGCGCCCGCCGCCACCGGGGCAGGGGCCGCGGCGGCCGGAGGGGTAGCAGCCGGAGCGGCTGCCGGGGTCGGCGCGGGTGCGCCAGCGTCGGCCGGAGCCGGAGTCTGATCGGGGGTTCCCATGTTGATCCTCTGTTCGCCCGATTGACCGCCGGCGTCGCGTATTGGAGGGGTAGCGTTGCGGGGAACTCCCGCGGGCAGACTAGGCAGCGTCGACGATGACGATCATGTGCACACCGGTACAAGCGGTGCTCGACGTGATCTCGGTGCCGGCGGCGACCGCGAGGTTGCCGGTGAGCGCGTCGGTGCTGACGGTGGTGCAAGCCGAGTACACGGCCTGATCGGCAGTGTCGGCGCCGGCCTTGCCACCGGCGCCAGCGCGAAGGGTCCGGGTCAGGCCGTCCTTTGCGCTGGAGGTACACGCGGCGCCCACGCCAGCGATCGAAGCGTCGTCACTCGCGCCGGTGTAGGCGGCGAAGCTCACGACCATTTCCCACACCTCGCGCCCGGCGCCCCCGGTGTTGTTGGGCTTGGAGAGACAGTTCAGACCGGTGATAGTTCCAGCGATAGTTGCCATAGTAGAATGCTCCTACGCCTTGCGGGCGCTGCGGATGTCGCGCACGGGCGCGGTTGTTTGGCCCATCGCATCGAGGGCACGGGTAATGTCGTCGTGTTCGGCTTCGAGCTTGCGGAGCCGCTTGATTTCTTTGGCTAGTACTCGACGCCGTGAGCGGAGTTGCTTGCGGATGTCGCCCGGTTGGACGTCGGGCTCGACGGGTTCCGGTGCCGCAACGGGCTCCGGGTCAATCGCTTTGCCGCCCGCTTGCGTCGGGTCCGGCTGCTCAGGCTGCGCTGGGGCGTTCCCGACCGCGGCGCTGTTGCCCATGGCCTCACTCAAGATCGCAAAGTCGACCGTGTGGCTGTTGTCGTTGGGCTGGCCCGCTGGTGCCTCGGGGTCGCTCATCTTGCCTGCCAACCGGTCAGCGTGATCACCTGCGCCGCGCCGGCTGAGGTAGTCGCGCCGCCGACGAACAGGACACGCACGGAGGTTCCGGGATGCCGGCAGGAGAACGCGCCGGCCGCGAGAGCAACGCTGGTGCCAGTGCCCACGGTGACCGGTCCGGTCTCGATTGAGCCAGAATCGATCGTGTGAGAGATGGCCGAAGCCGCGGCGGCTAGCTGCGGGAAGTGCAGCCAGTCGATCCACGTCGAGCCATTGTCCGGGCTCCGCTGGAGGTAGATATCGAGCGTGTCACCGGTCGCGCCGGTTAGGGTCGCGTCGACCGTAAACCAGTCGTACTCGCGGAGGCCGTCACCGGCCAGCAACGCGCCCACGGTTACCGTGTCATCGGCCGGGCTCGTGTCGCTCAGGTCGATCGGGATCAGTTTGGCCGGCATTAGCGACGCCCTCGTTTCTTGGCGCGGCGTCGCGGTTCGTCGTCGTCGCCCCGGGGGGCCTTTGATGTGGGTGCGTGGACGGGGCTGGGCCCGCCGTCACATAGAGACCACGAGGCTTCGCCGCAACGCGGGCAGGTAGCAGCGCAGCCGCTCCAGCCACAGCACAGGCATATGAGATCGTCCATGGGATTGGTTCTTTCTAGGCCGCGGTTCGAGCGTTGACCTGGCGCCATTCCTGGACCGTGATCAGTTCCTCGATGCACCGACAATTCGGGTGCACGCTGCCGGGTGTGCCGTGGGAGAATCGCGCCGAATGGTGCACCATCTCTCCGTGTGACAATTCACAGGTCGGACAGGTGCGCCGGTCTAGTGCCGCGTCCCAGAGCTTGTAGAGTTCTGCCGTCTGCACGAATTGCAGCGACTCGCGAGCCTGGCCAAACGCGCTTGCGCTCTCGGTGGCTGCCGTAGTCCTGACCCGGGCGTCAATCGCCCGGCCCGCTTGCCGTGCCGCCTGGCGCTCTGCTGAAGCTCCGCGGCCGGTGCCGAGCGCTTCGTCGAACTTGCGCCGCCAATGGTCGGCCATACCCCGCGCAGCGCGCTTTGCCCTCGCCGCGTCGGTTAGGGTCCCGTCACCCGGGAGAATGGCATCAGCAGGCACGCCAGCCCGAGCAAGCGCCTTCTGCACCCGTTGGATCGAACGCTGCCGGCTGGTCTGCCTGAGGTTGTAGATCTCGCGCTGGGCGTACCGCTCGACCAGCTGCGCGCCGGACTGGCTAGGCCGGCCGATCGCCGGAGTCGTCGGCGCCATCGCCACGCGGCGAAGCATCAGGAGCGCCGCCGCTTCCGTTGCCAGAAGCGTTTGGCGATCCCGCTCGGCGTCCTGCTCGATCTGTTTCCGTGTCCTCGTCATCTGCAAACGGGCTGCCGTGCATCAGCTCGGCGGCGATCTTGGTTTTCTCGGCGGCCTCGGCCTCGAGCGCGTCGACGTATTCGTCCACGTTTTCGATGTCGTAGGTGCCGGCGATGGCCTCGACCGCGGTGCGCTTCAGGATGATCCCGGCGTCGAGATCATCGCGAGCAGTCGCCGAACGCTTACCCTCCTCCTCGGCGTCGGCTTCGTCGCCGGGCCAATCGAGGCCGATCCGGATGTCGCCGCCGACCTCGGCCAGCGCGTCGACTAGTTGCCGATTCGTTGAGCCGGAAGCCGCGAGGATCTCGAGCAACAGGGCAACTAGCGGGAGCACGAGACGGCGCTCCAGATCCTTGGCGTGTTTCGCCACTCGGTCGAGTTGCCGCTTGCGGAGAACCGCGAGGGCTTTGCCGCTCGTGGTGCTGGCGAACTTGACGTTTTCAGGGTCGAGGAACACGACCGCGAGACCCTCGGCCAGCTTGACCCGAAGGTCCTGCGTGTTGCCGTCGATCGCGTCGAGTGCGCCGGGCGCAAGGGTCAGCTGCGTGACCTTCACATCCTTATCCGAGTACTGCCAAACGGTACCAGGCCCGCGCTTGCGAGAAGTGCCGCCTGTGCCGCCGGCGTTCAGGCGTGCGCCGCCGGAGCCCTGGCCTAGCGTGGCCCTCCCAACGACCGTGCCGGCAGCGTCGCCGCTCGCTACGTCTAGCGGGTCAGAGTACCCGCCGGTGAACCCGCGCGCCGTCTCCGTCGGGGAGTAGCCGGGCTGGACGCCAACCTCGACGATCTGAGGCTCACCACAGAACAGCGCCGAACGGTGCCGCTGGGAAAAGCTGAAGTCGTGCGCCTCGATCTCGTCGTGGAGGTGCCCGTGGATGTTCTGGCCATCGATGTCGTCAACCATCGAGATCCCGCGCATGAACGCGTACCAGATGACCGGGCACCGGGCGAAGCCGTGGGCGACCGTCGACACCTCGGACCACTCCGGCTCGCCGCCGTCGGCCTTGGCCTCGGCCGAGAAAACCGCGTCGGTCGTGCCGTCGATCTCGCGCCTGTAGAGCATCCCGATCCAGCGCCATTTGCGCGACCTCGGATCTCGCTCGCGCTTGGTGTAGCCGTATTGGATGACCAGCCGCTCGACGGTCTCGCCGTCCGGGGCGAACTCGGGCTCGCACCACTTGGCGTGGGTGGAGTCAACGAACAGGGCGCCGTTCCGAACGCCGCCGATCAGGACCGCGGTC
>Ga0208299_1001637_pt1 | contig 16268 bp, 23 predicted proteins | sample 15_taG_FD_184089 | JGI IMG/M metagenome (GOLD analysis project Ga0208299, IMG submission 184089) | Marine viral communities from the Subarctic Pacific Ocean - 15_ETSP_OMZ_AT15312 metaG (SPAdes) (version 2) | ecosystem: Environmental > Aquatic > Marine > Oceanic | place: Pacific Ocean | collected...
TCTTTTTTTTGTACTTGGTTCATGTTTATTGTTTCCTTTTTATTGTTGTTTTATTTCCAACAAATATGTTGAAAAGTTCCGTTGGCATGTCTTTACCTGCCTCAGTACGCTCACGGACTAACGCTTTAAGAGTCATGGGCTCAACCTTCATCTTTTGTGTTGGTTGAAACCCACGCTCTTGTGCAAGAACAGCATAATCAGCTGCCTTGTTTTCTTCGTTGCGACCAAAGGACACGGATATCTCGTTTTTGATTATGTCCCCTAATCCATTGTTACGAAGCCAGTTAAAAGCCTTTTCTTTATTAGCTACAGTAATGTTTGCGCTATAAAAAGGCTTAACATCTACCAGAGATCCATCCATTAATTTTAGTTGAGATAAACCCATCTCAGCCATCATTGTTGGAATAACCTCTCCAGATAAATGTTCTAATTCTTTTTTTGTACTTTTTATATTATCTTCTTGTAAGTCTAGTCTCTTAGTTAAAGATTCTAGTTTTTCTACTTGATCCGCAAGAGACTGAATATTATCAGTTTTCTTCATTGCGTCTTGTTGGTCTTTTTCAAAATCAATCATAATTTTTTAACTCCTGTTTTATAAACTCTACTTCCTTGCAACATTTACGATATCTATTCCACCAAATTATATCAGAAATAAAATCCCAAATTCTAGTAGGCAGGTATATAGTTCCAAAAATAAATCCTAAAAAAGGTTTGTCTCTGTTAAGAGCTTTAAGAGCTTTTTTAGAAATTGATCTGTTTTTTTCTACATCTAAAAAATATTCAATCCATTTTTCTGTAGCTTTTAATCTTTCTTTTAATATGTATCTTCTACTCATCTATTTCTCCTTTCTCGTATAAGTTAATTTCAATAGGATAATATTTTCTTTCTTGTTTATCCCACTTTAATAAATTGTATTTACCATTTGTGATATTAGAAACTATAGAACATGCTACACCTATTATTGCAGGATCTCCTGTTAATAATAAAAAATCTCCTTCTTTAAAATCCTTTAGATTTTTTCTTAATTTATAAATTAAAGGACCAGGAGAAAATATTATTTGAGAAAACTCTGGTAATAAAAATTTCATTCTGCCGAATTGTGAAGCTCCTAAAATGTTTATTTTAGGGCTACCTGCTTGGGTTCCTGGAATTTCCTGAACTACATAAACTATATTTTCTTCTTTCATGCTTGACATATAGTGCATCAAGGTTTATATGTCAACCCATAGAAAGAAGAAAAATGAAATATAAATTTAAAACAAAACCGTATGCGCATCAAATGACCGCATTAGAAAAGTCATGGAACAAAGAAACCTATGCCTACTTTATGGAAATGGGTACAGGTAAAACAAAAGTATTAATTGATAATGCTGCTATGCTTTATGATAAAGGCAAAATAGATGGTGTGCTAATTATCGCACCAAAAGGTGTTATTAAAACTTGGTACGAACAAGAATTACCCACTCACTTACCAGACCACATTGAAAATGTGTCTATTTTGTGGCAGGCAAATATTACAAAAACACAAAAAGAAAAATTAGATTCTTTATTTGAGCCAGAAGAATTACTTCATATCTTAATTATGAATGTAGAAGCTTTTAGTACTACCAAAGGAACGGAATTTGCTCATAAATATATATCTTGCCATAATACATTGATGGTTATTGATGAAAGTACAACTATTAAAAATCCTTCAGCTAAAAGAACTAAAAATATTCTTAAATTATCCACTGAAACTAAATATAGAAGAATAATGACAGGATCTCCTGTTACTAAAAACCCGTTGGATTTATATAGTCAATGTGAGTTCCTTGATCCGTGGTTATTGGACTTTACTTCCTATTATGCCTTTAGAAACAGATATGCAGAAATGAAAACCTTAAATGTGAGAGGTAGATCAATACAAATTGTAGATAAATTTAAAAATTTAGGTGAATTATCTGATCAATTAAAAGAATTTTCTTACAGGGTATTAAAAGAAGATTGCCTGGATTTACCAGAAAAGAATTGGACTAAAAGACAAATTACTTTAACACCAGATCAAAGAAAACTTTATATTCAAATGAAGCAAACAGCACTTGCACACTTAAATGGTAAAGTTACAAGCACCGTGACTGTATTAACTCAATTAATGAGATTACATCAAATCACATGTGGACATTTTACCGCAGATGATGGTAGCACACAACCTATAGATAATAATAGAATCAGTGAGTTGATGAATGTAATATCTGAGATGGAGGGAAAAGCAATTATATGGGCTCATTATCAATATGATATAACAAGTATAATTAAAGAAATTGTCAAGGTCCATGGTCCGGGATCCGTGGTCGACTATTATGGGCTCACGCCTCAAGATGAAAGACAAGATAATATACGTAAATTCCAGGACGACCCTAGGTGTCGGTTTATCGTTGGAACGCCCTCTACGGGCGGCTATGGCATCACTCTGACGGCCGCAAACACCGTTATATACTATTCTAACGGATATGACCTAGAGAAGCGATTACAGTCTGAGGACAGAGCACACAGAATCGGGCAAAAGAAAAATGTAACTTATGTGGATATTATCGCGGAAGACACAGTTGACGAAAAAATCGTCAAGGCTCTTCGTGATAAGATTAATATTGCTTCTCAAGTATTAGGAGAAGAGCTAAAAGCTTGGATTTAATCCAGTAAAACGTAGGACTACACGCGAGGCGCGCGCAAAATTTCAAGTTCAAGTTTTCTAGCCTGTGTGTGAAGCCCTCGACGATTTAATCGATTTATCGCTCGAATACACCCTGCTCTTTCAAAAAATTTAAAAATTTTCATCATATTATTTTAAACAGGGCGCAAAAGCGCCCCGTTGGTTGGTGATTATTTAACTTCGATTGATCTAGATTTTTTAGATTCTGAGAATCTTATTTAAAGTTACTTTTAACAATCCGTCTTTCAACTCAGCACCTTTGATTTCTACATCATCAGCGATGGTAAATACTTTAGAGAAGTATCTTTTAGCAATACCTTTATGGATTACTCCATTAGATTCTTTGCTATTTTTTTCTTCTTTAATAGATTTAATTGTTAATAGATTATCTGCATAATCAACTTTGATATCCTTCTTACTGTAACCTGCAAGCGCAACTTCTATATCGTAAGTTGTGTCTCCAGTTTTTACAATATTGTAAAAAGGAAATGTAGCTGTAGGCGTACGAAAGAATTCGTCGCTGTCGTCCATAATTTTTTCAAAATGATCGAAAATATTATCGAAACCTATAGATACAGGTCTTAATTGATTAAAGATTGATGGTAGTTTTAGTTTATTGAGTGTCATTTAACCTCCATGTTTAGACAGTTAATAAAATAGGCCCTTAATGGCACCTATGCCCTCTATATAATGACTTTTATAAGAAATGCAATACTTATTCTACGACTTTTCCAGCTTCCCATTTCATGTCTGGAAGGCCATTTTCATACCTTTTTCCATCATAAGTTAGGACCTGTTTTCTGTTTGCACCTTTTTCATTGTAGCTGACGTGCACCCAGCCACCTGCTGGATCATCTGGATTATAAAATTCTAGTATTAATTGATCAAAATCTACGTTATTTTTTAGCCAATAAGCGATTTTAATATTAGGGACTCCGTTGATTTCGAAGTCAACAGCCTGGCCCTTCGCATGTTGCGACGTTTTTTTGCTGCCGATCGCTTCACACAGCGCCTCGGAGCGGTAGCCCGATGTAATAGTAATGGGTTTATCAAACTTCGCACGAGCTGGTTCAAGTATTTCATAACATACGTTTTCTAAGTTTTTAATATCGCCAGAACCTGGCGAGTTATCTATACCCTTACGGGTAGCCGTCATTGATTTAATCATCTCTTCAAGTTTGAAGTGTTTACTTAATTGCATAATTTTCTCCTACTCAAGAATAAGTTTTGTAATCTTTTTCTCACCCATATAAACTTCTATTTCAGCTTTAGATTTAATACATTTATATTGAACTCTATCAGCAGGTTTTTTGTCCCTCATTGCGTAACGTTTGGCCTTCAAACATTTTGAGAGGGTGGGTTGGATACGATGCTCCTTAATTTCATGGTCCCAGATTAAAAGTAGGGCGAATACAGTCTCTATCATTGGTGGTCTCCATTAGCAAAATTTCTTTGCTTATCTTTTAGTTTTTCAATATCAGATAATATCTTTTCTACATCCTTTTGTAAACGTTCAATGTTAACGGTATTTGACATCATGTCCTGCATTGCTGTTTCTATTTTTTCTACTTGCCCACTCACATGTTCGATGAGCATAAATTGTTCTGAATCAGCAGGAAGACTCCCCAAAAGTCCACGGGGCCAGCCTATTCGGAAAGCCGTGTTCTCTGTAAGATCCTTCTCCATAATTTTTAGTTGAGTTGAGTGTTGATTTAATTTTTCTTGGATAGAAAAAAATGCCCAGGTTCCGATCGCGACCAGCGCAATGAGGCTGGCTACCGTTTTCATCGGCATCTGTACTTTGGCTTCGTCTGAAATTTTGAGTGCCATTATTTATACCCGTAACCTTTTTTTCTATCTCCCCATAACTTTTGCCAACTCCATACTTGAAGTTTACTAGAGTAGTGGTATATAAATAATAATAATGTTTTCATTATTCTAATTTAGCGTCTATTCTTTTTTTAAGATCAGCGCGTTCCTTTTCTACTTCTTTTAATTGTTCTTTTAATTCTTGACTATCCGGGTTTTCCCTTACAAGTTTTTTAAGTTCATAATATTGTTTAGTTAATTCTCTGTATTCATATGTGTCTATTCTAAGATTGATTTGATCTTTTAAATTATTTAAATCTTTAGCATCTACATATCTATCATCAATGAACCAAATACCTGTGATGAACGTGAGAATAAGTCCGGCACTAGCCAGTGTTTTTAATATTTTCATTATCTTTTTTTCTTCTTTTTCTTTCCGTGCGAGTCGTCTGGTAGAGAGTTCCATACCGCTTCATCAAGTTGTTTCTCCATTTGCGAAATCTTCTCTTTAACCAGGACCATATCTTGAGAGATGGAGAAGGTACGACTGAGAGTCCACCCGCCGAGTGCGAGAATACATACCAAGAGTGTCGAGATGATTTTGTCATTTATCATTGACAGCTTTCACATTCCCCTGTGTCATCAACCACACATACATCACTCTTATAACTAGTTTCATAAGTTGAGTCGTGGGCTCGTTCTTGTTTATTTATACAGTCACAACTTTTACATGCACAGGAGCCGTATTCATCTGCGTGTAAATCTCCGTCACAATGACAATTGTGAAAACATTTAGTGCATTTAGCCATTTATACTCCCCCTAAGGCTTGACGACAAATAGCACAAGATTTTTTATATCTTGAATGAGTGTAACATTTAATCGGGTCAGGTTCTATTTCATCGGGGTTTTTTTCTTTTTTACCCGACGGTAAACCACTTGCCAACCATCCCAAAGCTTTGGTGAAAGGCCAACAAACAACTTTTAAAATTTTTCTAATCATCTTTTTTCTCCTCAATTTTATAGAAGAACTTATCAGTGTCTTCCGTTTTCCATTTACCGGTATCTTCAACATTCCAATCAGAAGTTTGTACCTTCCAATCCCATGGAACTTCATCTTTAACAGTAAATGAAGGTATGTGCCATATAATTCGATTGTTGGGTTGAGCCGCATAATTGCCATTTTCTAATGCCAATACATGTGCACACTTGTGTTCGTGTGATATTTCAGAATGATCTGTATCTATTATATTACTCTCTGGATGGGCCCAGTCAACAGTAAAAAGATACTTTCCTTCGTGCCATTTCTTATCTTTACCCCAATATTTCCCTGCTTGACCGTCTAAGATGTCGAAAGAAGTAACAGTAGGATAGTAACTAAAACAATTCCACAACTGAAGTTCATCCAACCTACATTTAGGAACTTCCTCTGGTTTGAATCCTGGTTGAATAAAAGCACTGATAGGTAATCTATAAAAGACCGCCCCTTGTTCCATAATAGCATGAAACAAGATAGGGCGCCCCGTAATAGATGCGAGACCGAATATAATACAGTCTTCAACTTCTCCCTGATGATCTTTAAGATCATGAAGATATTCTCTCCTAATCTGTGCATAAGTCGCAGGTATATTTACATTGAGATAAGCCATTTAACATAATTTACTTAGTGGCTAAGTGATATATAACAATAATAGCAACTATAACTATAGCCGTAGCTTTTTTATTAGTTATAGCTAAAGTCCATAATCTTTTAGTGTATTGAACTATTTTTTCCATAGTTTCCTCCTTAATGTATGTCACCCCAGTTTTTACCGGACTCGTAGTCTACCTTGTTTGGTATCTCCAAGTCAACTGCAGATTCCATAATTTCAGTTATTTGTTTTGCTTGTTTATCATTTTCTACAGAAATATCTAGTTCATCATGTATTTGTATATGAGGAATAATCCCCTCTTTGTGTAGATCTAACATAGATTTTTTAGTCATATCTGCAGCAGACCCTTGAATTAATTTATTTAAAGCTTTGTATGTGTATGCTCTTCTTATACCGGGGCCATGTTCTTGAACTGCTTGTTCTAATGGTAATGCTTTATGCATACCAAAACTGTTTGGTTCCCATAAATGGAATCTACAAAGACGACCTAATAAAGTTCTTATTTGACCACGTTGCTGTGCTCTATTAGAAACTCCTCTCATAAGTTTTTTAACAAATGGAACCCTATTATGATAAATTGAAAAAAGTTCTTCGGCTTTTTCTTTTGAGACTCCAAGTTCTGCTTGAAGTTTTGCTTTGCCCATTCCATAAAATAAACCAAGATTAATTACTTTAGCTTGAGTTCTTGGAATGTCCGCCATCTTCGCAACAATAGTATGGAAGTCTGCGTCACCTTCTTGGTAGGCGTTCCTAACATTAGAGACGCTTGCGTCTTGATCAAGGGATGCATAGTGGACTACTAGTCTTGGTTCTTGTTGATTGTAGTCAAAGCATCCCCACTCGCAACCTGATTCTGGAAGAAAGAGAGACCGAATCAAAGGACCTAAGTCTTTGTTACGAGCAGGAATTTGTTGTAGGTTGGGGTTAGAATAACTAAATCTTCCTGTTACCGTGCCCCCATTATCAGATCTAATCTGATTAATATCCGCATGGATTCTACCTAAATGTTCATATCTAATAATTGTATCAATAAATGTAGTATGAGCCTTGTTAACTTCCCTCGCTTCTGCTATCATCTTAACTAAAGGATGTTCATGAGAGGAAAGGAAATTTTTTGTAAATGAAGGAGAGTTTGTCTTTTCAGTACGGTCAAAAGGTAGGTGAAGTTTTTCAAAAACTTTGGCAATCGATCTTGCTGCCCATATTTGAGTATCTATTCCTGTTTCTTTTTTTATTTTGTGGAGTAACATTTCTTCTTGTAATGTTAACTGTCGCTTTAATTCATGAGCTCTACTCACGTCAACTTTCACCCCAAGGAATCTCATATCAACCAGACAAGGAAAAAGATCCGTTTCTAATTCAAAAATAGACCCTAGATCCTGGTCGCTTAATTCTTTCTGCAAGACTTTCCATAAAGCTAAAGTTAATTCTGCATCACGTTCAGCATAGTTGCCTACATACATTGACGGCAACTTCCACATATCTGCTTTAGGATCGAGTCCCCATTCTTTTGCTATTTGATTTAATTCAGTTTCGTTTTTACCTTTACCAACATAGTCCCAACCCAAAGACCCGAGATCAAATCTAAATCTATTTTCATTTACAAGGGAAGCTGCAATTATGGTGTCATAAATATTTCCATTTATTTTTATTCCCATCGCCCTAATCCAACATACATCGTACATTGCATTGTGAAAAATTTTATCCGCAGGAGATTGACAAATGTCTGTAAACCATTGAATTACTTTACTTTTTTCAAGGTTGCCACCCCCCTCATGATCGAAAGGAAAGTATCCTGAGTAGCCATCGACAGCGACAGCTATTCCTACAACTTTACCCCTTCCAACTATAGAACCCGATCCTTTAGATCTTAAATCTGGGTCATGTGTTTCTAAATCTATTGCAATAGTATCGGCTTGTCTTAAGTCTGGAAATTCGTCGGGCTTAACCCATTCTGTCTGTGCTTCAAACATTTTTATTTATTCCTTTTTGTTGGTTGTTTATTTTAGATTCAAAGATTTGACTTTTTTCTGTTTCATCTCCATAATCTCTTTCAATAATCATTTCTATAAAATGAATTGCTTTTTCTAAATCTTGTCTTTTTCCTTTCAATCTGTGTCTCAAGATATATTTTATAATGCATCCTTCAGGATATAGCAACTCATTTTCAATTACAAATTTACTCGGTTGAATTTTAAATTGCTGATAGTGTGATCCGCCGATTTGTTTATCGTATGGGTTTTTCATAATATAAAACCTCTAGCTTTCGCAAATAGATAATCTTCCTCTCTGCTAGAAAGTCTCTTGTTCTTTTTTCCGGTATGGTTGCCGCTTCCTGTTTTATGTTCTAGATTGTCAGGTAAGTAATTACATTTATCATCTCCTTTATGAGATACTTGGTAATATTTTATAGGATCTGCATTCCAAACATAGGCGTTTGCTACAATGACATGTAGCATTTTAGGACAAGTTTGAGGATGATTTTTATCAACAAGACTTACCATCATATAATTAGTTGCGTCCGAAAAATAGATAGCAACCCTTTTAACTTTATTATGTCCACTACTAGACGTTATAAAAGGCCAAATAGGTTTTGTGTAGATAGAACCTTTGGGTGCTTGTTTATGAAAAAGATGCAAACCCCCATTTGGATATATAATATATTTATCCGGTACAATTTCTGGCATAAAGGTTTCTAATTTTTTAGGTACAAGAAGATGATTATCTAATGTCCTACTTATTACTGGTTGTTCAAATAAAGTTAATTGTTCATTTCTCATATTTTAAATTCCTTTGATTTGTTTTTACATTTTATTAAATATAAATTTTTCATTGTTCGTGTAATTCCTACATACCAAACTCTGAATTCTTCTTCTTCTTTCGCTTGTGATTTTTTTACACCTTTGATAGTATTCGTCGTTTGATTTAAAAATAAAACTACATTAGTTGCCTCTCCACCTTTAGCCCCGTGAATCGTTGAAACTTTTATTCTAGGTCCTTTAGAAAGATCTTCCTTATTAAGAAGCATGGCTCTCATATAATCTTTTTTAGTATTAGAAACTTTATTAAATACATCATACCAACTACCTCTAAAATCTACTTCCTTGTGATGCATATTCTCCATAACTCTTTGCTGTTGAATTTCAGGTATAGATTCACCGTTTTTTATTTTTTCCCAATTTAAAATATCTTCATGCAGACTTTTTCCTATACTATTCCCTTGTGCTGTATTAAAATAGAAGCCTTTTCTTTTTAAAAAAGGAGGAATTGCCTTCAGCAAAGATTTGGTTCTAGTTAAAATTAACCAATCCCCCTCGGTTAAATCAATGTCATTTAATTTATAATGTTGATAAATATTTCCTGGAATATCTTTAGGTAAATAATTTTTAGGTATTCTATTATGATAAATACGATTAATAACTTCTAAAGCTTTGGCCTGTATTAAACTAGGAACTCTTTTAGATTGGTCCAATAAAATTTCTCTGGATTCCCAGTTAATAAATGAATCTACATCTGCTCCGGCCCATCCAAAAATAGCTTGATCATCGTCTCCTGCAATCCATACATCACATTCTGTATCTTTTTCTATTTTTTTAATCATAGCCCATTGAATTAAAGATAAGTCTTGAGCTTCATCCACAAAGATGACCTTAAATTTAGGGAGCTTTAATGGATCTTGGTCTAAAAATTTAGAAATCATATCGGTAAAATCAATTAATCCAAATGTTTTTTTATAATTATTTATTTCTTTTTCAATAGCAGTAAGTTTATCTCTTGTGATCCAGGTTAAATGTTCGTTTAAATCAAATTGTTCCTCTGCTGGAATTTGTTTTACCCTAGCTAAATTAATAAGACTTAAGTATTCGCTGCTTGAAGAAAAAATTCCATTAAAATTATTAGTTTCATGGGTTGCATATTTAATTTGAATGCCGCAGCTTTCTCCGATTGAAAGATAATTTTCCTCCTGCATTACATTCTCTTCTTTAAGTCCGAGATTATTAAAAGCTAATGAGTGTAATGTCTGAAAATATTTTATATCTTTTTTAGTAAGATTTTTATTTTTATCTAAAAATCTGTCTCGTGCTTCACCGGCTGCCTTACGAGTAAAAGCAAAGTATCCTATCTGATCTAGTGGAGTACCTTGTTGAACATATTTATGTACTTCATTTAAAAGTCTTCTTGTTTTTCCAGTTCCTGGAGGACCTATAACTTTGTATCTTGCCATTAATAATTATCTCCTTTCCTTTCTACCGGTTTGTATTCTATTTTATCCACATGTAATTGAGCCACTTTACACACTTTAAGGGTCTTGCCCTCTACATTGAATGAGAGATTGAAGATTACTTTACATTTATCCGTTAATTTTTGTGCAATTTTATCTTGTGGAATATTCCAACCATTACCTAGGTGGTCAATAAAAGAAGTAAATTTAAAATAATGAAACCCTTCCTCAGTAAAACATGATCCATTATGAATCTGTACTCTTTTTTGTGCTTGTGGACCGTGTATACAATATTGAAATAGTGCTTCTTCCAGTCTGTCTTCAGTTGAAGTTCCTTTAGGTGGAGTAATCTTTTGTCCATTCTTACGCCACTCATTTATTTTTGCTCTGAAGTCTTTTGGTTTAAGGGGTTCAAAATAAACACCTGTCTGTTCAAATACATACATTAATACCTCTGTCTGTCGAACCATTGATTTACTGTTGGGAATAATAACTTGAGTCTTGTCATCATTGGGCATAATGACATTAAATCTATATTCAGGTTCTGCATAAGCTATCATTTCAAAATCTTGAATCTCAGGGAACACAGAAATGCTATCTGATTTAACACCAAAAGGTCTTTTATAACAAAGACCTCGCATACATTTGTCTTTTATAGGGTCCTCATAACAAGTATGTCCTGCGGTTTCACCTTTCCAGGCTTTAATTTTTAAATCTAGTTTTGATCTATCCCAAGGGTCTGATAAATAATTATAGTTCGCTTTTGATACTTGATCCGGCCATTTGTCTTTATATTTCTTTTTAGCAAAGACCATATAATTATACATAAATCGATCTCTGCCATCATCTAGTTTAGATATAGAACAGCGTGCTAGACATGGAGGACCATCGTCAAATTCAGGATCGGTTCCTAGTAATATATTTCTGTGAGCTTCTTCTACATGTTTATCTAATGTTTCTTTATCTACTTTAGATTCGTTAGCAAATTTTATAAATTGTTCTACTGATAGTTTAGAATTATTCTTATCTATAGCGTATCGATTGGATTGTCCGTTGTTATAGTAAGGTAGGTTAATGAAGTTTCCTGGTTTTATGTCGCCTTTGTCATCCTTCTGTAATTCTTTCTGTTTAGGAAAAACCTCAGTAGTTGGTTTTAATCCTAGAGGTAGTAGAAAGGCTTTTAATGCCTCTATTAAATCAATAGTTGGAATAGGTTCTTTTAAAAAAATATAACAATGTAAACCACCGCTCTTAGATAATATAGGGACTAACGGTAATTTATATTGTTGAAATAATGCTAAGTAGTGTTCAACTTTAAATGATCCATAATCTGGTGGGTCGACATCTATACATCCAAATTGTGCAGTTTTATCTATTCTGCATGGTTGGATTCCAATTGATTTTCTTCCTTGTAAATGATTTCTATAATCGTCTGATGCGACAGGTCTACCTGCCCATTCGTAATTTGGTTTTATTTTATTTTTTTCTGAATCGAGTTCTGTCTTTGACATGTCGGCCATGCCAAAATCACCTTCATATCCTTTAAATAATTCTATAAATTCTTTTTCCATAACGGTCCCTGGTTTCGGGCGAGTTCCACTCTCGCTTTCCTCGCCCTATTTTCCTCAAGAAAAAACTAGTAATTAGATTCTTCTTTTGTTTCTGCCGCAGCGCTACTCTTTTTTAAAGAGCTATGGAATTCTTTTGCTAACTGATAAAGGCTAGCATCATCCACTTTTCTTACCAAAGATACTCTGTATCCGTGCCAAGTAAAACTGCCAGAGTTTTCAACAGAAGATAGTTTATAAATTCTAGAAAACATCGGCGCAGGTACGTTTTTGTTTGTTTTAGGATCCGTTTCAAATTGATCTTGCATCAAAGAGTTCCAACCTCTGCTCACTTTTAATTGAGTAGATTTCATAGCCATTAAAGCTTTTTCTGGTTTCTCCCCATTGATGATTACAAAATGATTAGCTGTTTTGATAATTTGATTACCATTATCCAAAACATCTTTACCTGAAGTATCCTTTTTAGTTTTAGCTAAAACTTCTGGACCTCTATCAGGGCTAACTGGTCTACCTTCTTTTCTCTCAAAAGGTGCCCATTCTGGATATGTTAATTTATAGTAGCAAGGTATTACTTCAATACCTTTCTCACCATTATACAGTTTTTTTGTAACTGTATTATAAAACATTCCAGCTTCTGCTCCTTCAACATAGTTCGCATGTTTCTTTTTAGTCTCATCCGAACCAGATTGTAATAACTTAAGAAAAGGTAAGGCTAAATCGCCTTTATCTATATTCTCAAGTCCTGCCCCAGCATCACTAATAAAATCAATGTTTGCCGGTAAGTTACCTTCTTTTTTTATAGTAACGTCACTTGTTTCTTGTGTCATGTTATTTGTTCCTTGTTATTTTTGTTTTGTTTCCCTTAAACAGGTTAAAATGTTCAGAAGGCAAGTCTTGCTTTGCTTCAACTCGCTCTCTGTACAGTGCTTTAAGAGTCATAGGTTCAACTTTCAGTTTTTGTGAAGGTTGATATCCTTTACTCTCTGCAAGGCTAGTGTATTCACTCGCCTTGTTATCTTCGCCACGACCAAAGGAAACAGTAATCTCATTTTTAATAAGATCACCCAGGTCATTATCTCGAAGCCATTGGTAAGCGCCCTCCCTGTTTGCTACAGGAATAGTTGCGCTGTAAACTTCTTTAACTTCTATGGCAGAGCCATCTTGAAGTTTAAGAGTCTTTAATTTCATAGATTCCATAATTTCAGGAATAACTTCTGCAGAAATTTTATCTGCTCTCTCTTTTTTTTGTTTTAAAAGAGACTCTTCTTTAGTTATTTCTTCTTCTAATTTCTGAAGATCAATTACGTAGTTAGAAAGACTTCTAACATTTTCTAGTTCATTTACTTGTTGAGGTGCATCCTCAACAAACATATTTTGTAGATTTTCATTCATAATTTTTTAACTCCTGTTTTATAAACTCTACTTCCTTGCAACATTTACGATATCTATTCCACCAAATTATATCAGAAATAAAATCCCAAATTCTAGTAGGCAGGTATATAATTCTAAAAATAAATCCTAAAATAGGTTTATCCTTGTTAAGAGCTTTAAGAGCTTTTTTAGAAATTGATCTATGTTTTTCTACCTCTAAAAAATGTTCAATCCATTTTTCCATAGCTTTTAATCTTTCTTTTAATTTATATTTTCTATTACTCATCTATTTTTCCTTTCTCATATAGATTGATTTTAATTGGATAATACATTCTTTCTTGTCGGTCCCATTTTAGTAAATTATATTTACCATTAGTTATATCCGATACTACTGAACATGCAACGCCAATGATCGCCGGATCGCCTGTAAGTAGTAAATAATCTTCTTCTTTAAAATCTTTTAATTTTTGTCTTAAAGAAAAAATTATAGGACCAGGACTAAAAATTATTTGAGAGTCTTCTTTTAGTAATACTTTAATATCACCAAATTTCTGAGCCCCCATAATATTAATTTTAGGTCTGCCCTCTCGGGTACCTGGGATTTCTTGAATAACATATACTATCGCTTTGTCTTTCATACTTGACAATATAGTATCGAATGTATATATTGTCAACTAGAAAGTAGAAAAAATATTATGAATTATAAATTTAAAACTAAGCCATACGCACATCAAACTACTGCGTTGGAAAAATCGTGGAATAAAAAAATATTCGCGTACTTTATGGAAATGGGAACGGGTAAAACAAAAGTTGCCATTGATAATATTGCCATGCTTTATGATAATGGTAAAATCAACGGTGCCTTAATTATTGCACCCAAAGGTGTGTATAAAAATTGGTATTCTCAAGAAATACCAACCCATTTAGCCACTCATATAAAACCTACAACAGTTCTGTGGCAAGCAATGATTAATCAAAAACAACAAAAGTTGTTAGATACATTGTTTAAACCGGGACATGACTTACACATTCTAATAATGAATGTTGAAGCATTTAGTACAAAAAAAGGTGTCGATTTTGCGGCAAGATTTTTAAATTCCCATAACACCTATATGGCTATTGATGAATCTACGACTATTAAAAATCCAGGAGCCAAAAGAACCAAAAATATAGTTTCTTTAGGTAAGTATGCTAAGTATAGAAGAATTTTAACCGGTTCCCCTGTGACAAAAAGTCCTTTGGATTTATATAAGCAGTGTGAATATTTAGATGAATTTCTATTAGACCATTCTTCGTATTATACCTTTAGAACTAGATACGCCATTATGCGTAAGGCTAATTTCAATGGAAGATCGATTGAAATAGTTGTGGGCTATAAAAATCTAGGAGAATTATCCGATAAACTAAAACCCTTTTCTTACAGAGTATTAAAAGACGACTGTCTGGATTTACCTAAAAAAACCTTTATGAAAAGAGTTATAACCTTAAGTGCGGAACAAGAAAAAGTATACAAACAAATGAAAGAAATGGCGTTGGCCCAGTTAAATGGAAAGCTATTAACAACGGCTAATGCATTATCTCAATTAATGCGACTACACCAAATCACATGTGGTCATTTTAAAGCTAATGATGGTTCTACACAAACAATTAAGAATAATAGACTAAGTGAATTAATGAATCTACTAGATGAGGTAGAGGGTAAAGCAGTTATATGGGCTCATTACCAACACGATGTTCACACCGTTATAGAAGAAATTAAAAAAGAATACGGAGATAACTCCGTTGTAGACTATTATGGTAAAACACCAAATAATGAAAGACAGGGCAATATAACGAAATTTCAAGAGGACCCTAGTTGCCGGTTTCTTGTTGGAACCCCTTCTACGGGTGGCTATGGGATAACTTTGACGGCTGCCAGTACCATGATTTACTATTCTAACGGATATGACCTAGAGAAGCGTCAGCAGTCCGAAGCAAGAATAGATAGAATAGGACAAGAAAAACCTATGACCTATGTTGATATAATTTGTGAAGATACGGTCGATGAAAGAATTGTAAAAGCTTTAAGAAAGAAAATTAATATTGCTACTGAAATTATGGGTGAAGAATTAAAAGAATGGATATAGAATTTTATGAATAGAGACCGGAAGTGAGATCCTTGTGGGCATATGGTGGTGCCCTGCTTTAACGAGCGCAGTTGGTTCGGTATTCCGAATCTCTATATTTTCATTTGACCGTTAAACCAACGACCACCATGTTTTACAGTATTATATCTCAGAAAATGTAGGACTCGTACGCGTAGCGCGCTGGAATTTTAAATTCTCAGGTTTTTAGTGTATTTTTGGAGTCCTTGTCGTTTTAATTGATTGATCGCTCGAACATAGCCCCATTTTTCAAAAAATTTAAATATTTTCATCATATTATTTACAAGCAGGGCGCAGAGCGCCCTACTCATGTTGTTGATTGTTAAAGATTATTTAACTTCGATTGATCTAGATTTTTTAGATTCTGGAAGAATCTTGTTTAAAGAAACTTTCAGTAATCCGTCTTTTAACTCAGCACCTTTGATTTCTACATCATCGGCGATGGTAAATACTTTAGAGAAGTATCTTTTAGCAATACCTTTATGGATTACTCCATTAGATTCTTTGCTATCGTTTACTTCTTTAATAGATTTAATTGTTAATAGATTATCTGCATAATCAACTTTGATATCCTTCTTACTGTAACCTGCAAGAGCAACTTCTATGTCGTAAGTTGTGCCTCCAGTTTTTACAATGTTATAAAAAGGAAATGTAGCTGTAGGCGTACGAAAGAATTCGTCGCTGTCATCCATAATTTTTTCAAAATGATCGAAAATATTATCGAAACCTATAGATACAGGTCTTAATTGATTAAAGATTGATGGTAGTTTTAGTTTATTGAGTGTCATTTAACCTCCATGTTTAGACAGTTAAT
>Ga0208299_1001638_pt1 | contig 16268 bp, 13 predicted proteins | sample 15_taG_FD_184089 | JGI IMG/M metagenome (GOLD analysis project Ga0208299, IMG submission 184089) | Marine viral communities from the Subarctic Pacific Ocean - 15_ETSP_OMZ_AT15312 metaG (SPAdes) (version 2) | ecosystem: Environmental > Aquatic > Marine > Oceanic | place: Pacific Ocean | collected...
CCATCACAACCGGCTCACTCCTAATGTATTACGATTTCGAAATTGGCGACTCAAACCCAGTTTCAGGAAACTTCCCACCTAACGCAACTGTTTATGATGTTGTTACAGCATCTTTTCACGGACCAACAGCACACACAGGCACAATGACCAATATGTCGGTTGCGGATTTTGGTGCGTGGGAACAAGGACAAGTGGGCAAATATTCGTTGGTTTTTGATGGCGTGAGTGATTATGTGACTATATCTTCTGCTTCTCAATTACCGCTTGGTAAAGGAGCAGGTGATATGAGTGTTGCCGCTTGGTGCAAACAAGACATTAATACCAGTTGGATGCAAGTGGTTGAACGAGGCGCGAACTGGACGGCGATGTGGGGCTTGGGCAAAGATGCTACGAGCAAGATGGATTTTGCAGTTGGTGGCTACGGTCAAGCAAAAGCTACCTTCTCCGAAACCAATACGTGGACACACTTTGTCGGCACTTACAACAACACACTTGGAAAAGTTAAAATTTATAAAAACGGCATTGAACAAGCCGAGGCATCCCACGGCGCTAGTGGTGTTTCCGCAGGAGATGTTCGAATCGGAGGACATGCGGCGGGTGGCTACGGATGGAACGGAAATATTGATGAAGTTTCAATTTGGAACGGTATTTTAGATACTGGTAGTATTACTAATCTTGCAGCAAGATCAAAAGCAAATGCGATAACTACGTTACCAGGACCACCAGAGAGTAGTGATTGGCTTAGTCCGGGTCAAAATGGAACTGGATACGCTATGCATCTTCCTGGAAGCGGATATATTAATATAAGTAATAAAAGTGATTTAGGACCATCATCTGGAACTGTCGCATTTTGGGCAAAAATAAATAACACCTCCACCAGCGAACGAATATTGGCTTCTACCAGCCCACCAAGTGTTACTTTCTCTTCCATAAATACAAGTTGGACATTTAAGCAAGCTTACTGGGCCGGGAATGGATACATAAATATTGCCGGTGGCGATGGACCTGGCGGTGCTGGTAAATATTACTACATCACCCACTACCCATCAATCACCTTCACTGATTGGAATCACTATGCTTGGACATGGGCATCTCCCGTAACAAATGGTGGAACCGAAGTAAAACTTTATATTAATGGCACGGATACCGGGGATACAGCCATCACAAACGGCGATTGCACCGTTGGTGGTGGTATAGCTAGTCAAGAAGCGATCCTGGGTGATGGTTTCCGTGGGTCATATACCCCGGCGACCGGATCAATGGATGAATTTGGCGTTTGGAATGTGCCACTAAGCGCATCCGACATCGCCAATTTATATGGCGGCACATTATCTAATGCGATTAGTTCTTCTAATTTGATCCTATATTATGATTTTGCGGGTGGGGTTGGAAACTCAACCGTTGTTGACCGCTCTACGGCTGGTAACGATCATAGTGGCACTCTTATTAGTATGACCCCTGGCGGTGGTAATGAGTGGGACGCTGCCACTCTCGCCGCTTATTATGATATGGAATGTGATGGACCTGGAAGTTTGAACCTTAAAGACTTATCAGGTAATGATTTATCTGGAACTTTAACGAGTATGGCAGCAGGAACTTGCGGAGAAGGATAAAAAATGAGTTATAACAATTTAACATACACAATAATAAACGTATCTGATATTACTGATGCAATCATTTCAGATTGTATCCAATCAGGTGCTGATACATTAAGAAAATCAATAGATGGAAACCAAGCTGTGCTTAAGTGGAAGGGACAACCCCCATTGTGGGTTTCTACTTTGGGACTAACTACCTATTCACATCAAAATATTCTAAATATCATGAAAACAGCTGCCTGGACCGTCGCACCTCCACCAAGTTAGTAATTTATAGTATTTTACTAAAGTTACTGACTATTTATTGAAGACTATTATTACTATTAGGAGAAACAAATGTCATCAACTATGTTAGAACAAGCCGTCATTGACGCCCAAGCCCTCAAAGAAGCTGCAATTACGAACGCAGAACAGCAAGTCATTGAGAAGTATTCAGGCGAAATTAAAGAAGCCGTGGATTCACTTCTGGAAGCCCCGTTTGATGACGATCCATTCGCAGATCCTGGCGAAGAAGAGATCGATAGAGACGAAGTCGTGGATCAAATACCCATGAAAGCGTTAGATGGCGAAGAAGCTTGTGAATGCCCTGAAAGCGAAGAACCAATTGAACTTGATTTAGACCAATTACAAGCACTAGCAGATCAAGAAACTGGCGAAGAAACCGAAGAAGAAATGATGTTCGAAGCAACATCCGAAGAAATCTTAAACCTTTTATCTGAAACTGAAGAAGAATTAGTTGAAGAAGAAAAAGAAGAAATTGTTGACGAAGAAATTGAATTAGACGAGGAAGCTCTCAAAGATGCAATTAAAGAAATGTTAACAGTTGATCTAGCTGTTGAGGCTCGTGGTGATTTGGGAACAACTCATCCAACGAAAGCTCAACAAGTATATGCTGTAGAAGCTGCCGCAGCAGCCTTGGCCGACACTGAAAAGGCCGAGGAGAACAAAAAGTTCAAACAAATGGTAGCAGATTTACAAGAGCAAGTAAAATCTCTCAAAAACAAAAATCAAAAGATTTTAAAAGAGTACAGAGAACTCAAGAGTGTTGCCCTTGATGTAAGCAAAAAGTTTGAAGGAATTAACCTTTCAAACGCAAAATTGGTTTACAAAAATCGCGTATTAGAATCTCACTCCTTGAATGAGCGACAAAAAGAGAATCTTGTCGAATCGATTTCTAAAGCGAAGTCAATTGATGAAACAAAAGTTATTTTTGAAACATTACAAAACTCTATTTCAACAAATTCTAAGGGTCATGCTCCTGGTAATTTGAGAGAAGCGATGAGCAAAAATAGCCGACTTGTTTTAAAATCAAATAGTAATAGTAAAAATAAGCAAGCAGATTCTTCTGTTTCTGACAGAATGAAGAAACTTGCTGGAATAATTTAAGGAGAAAAAATACAATGAGTATTATTGAAAAATTGACCGAGGGCATTGTTCACAAAAATGTCCAAAAAGAAGGTCAAGCACTTTTAGATAAGTGGGAAAATACCGGCCTTTTGGAAGGTATTGAAAGTGATCATGGTCGTAATTCGATGGCCATGCTTTTAGAAAATCAAGCAAAAGAATTGTTGCGTGAAGCAGCTTCTACGATGACGGGTGGTGATGTTGAAGGTTTTGCAGCTGTTGCATTTCCTATCGTTCGCAGAGTTTTTGGAGGGTTGGTTGCAAACGAACTTGTTTCAGTTCAACCAATGAGTCTACCTAGTGGCCTCATTTTCTTCCTCGACTTTACGACTGCAACGACACGTCTAGGTTATGAGACTGGCGAATCGGTATATGGTGGCCAAGTTGTTGGTTCTGCAATTACTGGTGGTGTAGACCTTTCGGGTATTGAACCGGGCGAAGATAGCTTTTATTCTTTGAATAATGGTTATGCAAGTCCAACTGGATCTGTAACTACGCAGGCTGATATTACCGTATTTGCTTCGGGTACGTTTGGAAACACTAGCGTTGCTGCGGCATCAATTTTACCAGCAGGCGAAATCGCAGTTGGCGTTGATGCTAACCGAGCATTTGATGCACTTTTGCGTTATGATCCAGATTTAACTTCTGGCTCAACTACTGCGGTTATTTATAAAGTAGCTGTTTCTGATCTAACTCAATTGAATAAGGATGATCTTATTACAATCACTAGAGAAGGTTCTGGTTCGGCTGCTGAGATTTCTGGTTCGCAAGTACGTCGTCTATCTCAATACTCTGGTAGTAATCGAGGTATGTGGCAGGCTGGCGATCCAAAAAATCACGTTCTTCTTGTTCAAGCAAGTGCCGCTGGAACTGTAACCCAAGCAAACATCGCAAGCGGTGTTGCTGTCGGGTCCGATCCAGGTGATATGAAATTCACATTTGCCGAATACGATGATTTCACCAGCACTGGCGTTGCGACTGGTGGCATTGTTGGAACGACATCGTGGGGTCTTGAAAACGATGTTGGAATTCCAGAAATTAATATCAAAGTTGATTCCGTGTCCATCACGGCTCAGACCAAAAAGCTAAAAGCTATCTGGACTCCTGAGTTGCAGCAAGATATTAACGCTTACCATAATCTCGATGCGGAAGTTGAATTGACGAGCATTCTTTCTGAGCAAATTGCTTTGGAACTTGATCAAGAAATTCTTAACGACCTTATCCAAGGTGCGACGGCTGGAAGGTATTTCTGGTCACGCAAACCTGGTAAATTCGTGGATTTGGTGAACGGTAGTGTTACCAATCAAACTCTATTCCCTGATTTCACAGGAACCGTTTCCGAATGGTACGAGACTTTGATTGAAACTATGAATGACGTTTCGGCGGCTATTCATCGCAAGACTCTCCGTGGTGGAGCTAACTTCGTGGTTTGCGGACCTGAAGTTGCAAACATCCTTGAGTTTACCGCTGGATTCCGTGCAGATACGACTGCTGACGAGAATAAGGGCACCATCGGTGCTGTTAAGACCGGGCAGTTGAGCAAGAAATGGGATGTTTATGTTGATCCATACTTCCCACGGAATGTAGTTCTCGTAGGACGTAAAGGTAATAGCTTCTTAGAAAGCGGTTATGTTTATGCGCCATACGTGCCCCTGCAAGTCACTCCGACTATCTTCAATCCAGACGACTTCACTCCTCGCAAGGGCGTGATGACTCGTTATGCGAAGAAGATGGTTCGACCTGACATGTACGGGTTGGTTATCGTTCAAGATCTTTTAGGTTAAATTTATTAATCTAACAAAATCTTAAGGAACCCCGCTTCTCTTTTTTGGGAAGTGGGGTTTTCTTTTTCACTTAAGACCTGATTCGACTAATTACTTCACAGAGAGGTATAAAAATGGCAATTCCCAAATTAACACCAATTCAGCAGACGAGCCCAATTATTTTAACTTCTACCGGAAGTTCTGATGATGTTACCGGATCATTACCCTATGGTGTGTATAGCGATTCTGTAAACTTTATAACAGGCGCAGTAGACCAAGTTGCTTTTACTTATAAAATGTTGGGTGGAGATGTTCTTGACATTGAATTAACACCAGGGAATGTGTATTCAGCTTACGAAACAGCTTGTTTAGAATATTCCTCTATCGTTAATAATCATCAGGCAAAAAATGCTTTATCTAATTATCTTGGAGCAACGACAGCATCATTTAATTCAAAAGGTGAGTATCTTTCTTCGTCTTTGTCCGCAAGTTTAAGCGGGACTCATATTGCATTAAAATACCCACAATTTCGATTTGAATACGCAAAAAGAGTTTCTGTTGGATTAGCCGATGCAGCAGCAGAAGGAAATCAAAGAGTTTATTCTGCATCTATTGCTTTAAGAGATGACGTTCAAGACTATGACTTACAACAAATTATTCAAGACGCTTCTATTGATGGAGGTGCTGCTGGTTCTGCATTTACTGGGAGTGTGAACAATAAAAGAATAACAATTCACAAAGTTTATTATAGATCTCCCTTAAGTATGTGGAGGTTTTATGGTTACTACGGTGGTTTAAATGTTGTTGGAAATCTTTATACCTATGGCCAGTATTCGGACGAGTCTACATTTGAGGTAATTCCTGCTTGGCAAAACAAACTTCAATCAATGGCTTTTGAAACAAATTTATATACCAGAGCTTCACACTATTCCTATGAAATTCGTGATAACAGAATAAGAGTGTTTCCTCCACCTTCTAATCCAGGCAGTGGCAGTCCTTCAAACATTTGGTTTGACTTCTCTATTCCACAAGATGCTTGGGATTCGGACGCTACGAGAGAAGACGGCACAGATGGCGTTAATAATTATAATACGCTGCCATTCACAAACATCCCCTATAAGAACATAAATTCAATGGGAAAACAATGGATTCGCAGATTCGCACTATCGGTTGCTAAAGAAATGTTGGCACAAATTAGAGGAAAATTTGGATCTATTCCAATACCAGGCAACGAAGTAACTCTAAACGCATCAGATCTATTAAGTCAAGCAAAAGACGAACAAACAGCACTCAAAGAAGAACTAAGAACTTTATTGGATGAATTGACATATAACTCATTAGTAGAAAAAGACGCAAAGCTGGTTGAAGATGCCAACAGTATTCAAACCAAAATTCCAATGGGAATTTTTGTGGGATAGGATTAAAAAATGTCAGATGATAATAATCGCTGGAAAAGGCCAGATAATCCACCACCGCCAATGTTTTTTGGCAAAAGCGAACGCAATCTTGTAAAGCAAGTTAATGATGAATTAATCGAGCGTGTCATTGGTCAAACAATTGTTTATTATCCAATCAGCGTGGAACACACCGATTTTCATCCTCTCTATGGCGAAGCAATTAAAAAGACTTTTTTGCCACCAGTGAGAGTTTATGTGTTGGTTGATTGGGAAGGACAAAAAACAACTGCAACTACTTTTGGTATTGATCGATTGTCATCAATTGTTGTCCATTTTCATAAACGACGATTAACAGAAGATCAGGATTTATTTGTCCGCGAAGGCGACTTTATTTTATTTGATAATTCCTATTATGAAATAGTTACTTTAACAGAGGCTAAACAATTATTTGGACAACCAGAACATGAGTTGGAAGTTTCAGCACAATGTTATCGAGCACGACAAGGATTATTTGACGGTGAATAGAAATGGATGATGATGACAATAAAAGTGCCGTAAAACGAACAATTTTACCCTTTAAACCTTCAACGATAGAGACTATCGATTACGCAGTTTATGATTGGATTAATGAGAAATTGAACATCTTTTCGAACACTAACAAGGGTTTTAAGAAGGTTCCAATTGAATGGGTCGCAGCAGAGCGTTCCTATCAAGTAAAAGAAGAAAAAGACATGCGTGATTCGAGTGGAGCACTGATCTTTCCGATCATTTCTTTAGAACGTTCAGGAATGGTAAAAGATCCTTCAAAGAAAGGAATGTTTTATGGAAATATAGATCCTTTAAGCGCGAATCCTGTAAATGGCGGCTGGAAGGGCGGATCTATTCAAATAGCAAGAAGAATCCAGCAAAACAAAACAGCAACTTTCATGGATGCCTATTCTGCGAGGAAGTATAATCAGACAGTCGGTAATGGACAAATTAATTTTCCTGGTCGCAATCCAAAACATAAAGCAGTCTATGAAGAAATTTCAGTTCCAATGCCGGTCTATGTTGATGTTTCCTATAACATTAAAATTAGAACGGAATATCAACAACAAATGAATGAAATTATCCAACCTTTTATTACTCAAACAGGTGGAATAAACTATGCAGTGATTACAAAAGACAAGCATCAGTTTGAACTATTTGTGCAAAGCGAACTATCTTCTGACAACAACATCACAGAGTTGGGAGATGAAACTAGAATTTATCAAACCACTGTTGGATTAAAAGTATTAGGTTATTTGGTCGGCAAAGATTCTAACCAAGAATCACCCAATATGGTAATTCGTGAAAGCTCAATCGATGTCCAAACTCCGCGAGAAAGAAACATTGTAGAATCAGATTTGCCATGGATTCACGGAAAATTACCCAGTTAATAAATGGCACCGGCTTTTAGAGCGATTGCTTACTATTTATTAGAGACTTTAAAAGTAACTTTTTCTGTTAAGGAGAACTAATAAATGCCAATTAATAAGTTTAGATTTGTATCGCCAGGGGTCCAAGTTGCCGAAATTGATAACTCTCAATTACCCGCAACTCCTGCTGATGTAGGCCCCACCATTATCGGACGCGCACTAAGAGGACCGGGTTTAACGCCTGTAAGAATTTCATCAATGTCCGAATTTGTGGAAATTTTCGGAATGCCTCAAGCTGGCGATGCAGGAAATGATCCGTGGAGAACAGGTCCAGATACTTTGGCTCCAACATATGGTGCCTATGCTGCCCAAGCTTATTTACGAAATAGTTCACCAATAACCTATGTTCGATTACTTGGACGAGCAAACGCCAATAACGACGGCACCACCGCAGATGGAGTGTCTGCTAAAGCTGGCTGGAAAGTTCCATCCCCAAATACAGCTGGTGCTGGCGGCGCGATGGGTCTGTTTGTTTTTCCATCAGGCACAATCCACAGTTGTCCATTAAGTATTTCTGGCACAAACACGCATCAACCGAATTCTGCGAGTGCTGCGCCACTTACAGGAGCTTTAGCAGCAGTTTTTTATTGTTCTACTGGTTCTGTTTTTCTTGTTGGAAACGACTTTTCAGGAACTGCTGTTTCGGGAACGGCGGTGCCAGTTAAATGCGATTCAAACGGTAATTTAAAAGCTGTTGTCGTCGGCGCAGGTACAATACTACAGAATGGCGCTCTTGCCAACAATTCGTCAGTGAATCGAGATGACACTGGTGCAGGAGGTTCTAATCTTGCGCCATCAAGCTCGATTCTTTTCAATTTTGATCGGAGTTCTAAGTTTTATATTCGCAAAGCATTTAATACAAACCCGACAAAAACGAATTCAAATTTAAATGACACAGTTACTCATCCAGAATGGCTTGGTGAAACTTTTCAAAATAATTATGACAAAACTATTGGTTCTGCGCAAGGTGGTCCAAATTCAGGTTCTGCTTTCTTTGCATTTACAGCGCCTCTTAAGAATGCTGATTCAGCCATTACCGTTAATTATGGAGAAAGAAGGCGAGATGCAACCAAGGGCACCACGCCTTGGACATTGGCTCAAAATCTAAATACTACTTTTTACGGAACAACAAGTGCCGCTGCAAACACCGCGACTGGAAAGCTCTTTCGACTCCACACCCATAACTATGGAATGTGGGAATCGCAAAATCTTAAAGTTTCTGTGACAGACATTAAAGCAGCAACGAACGAATTTTCCGATTATGGATCATTTACTGTTGAAATCCGTCTTGCAAAAGATTCTGACGAAGCACCATCATTGGTAGAAGTATTCCCGAACTGTAATCTTAATCCAAATTCTGAAAACTTCGTTGCTAAAAAAATCGGAGATCAAAATGTAGAATGGGACGACAGCGACAGGCGCTATCGATACCATGGAGATTATCCTAACCAGTCCAAATACATGTATATTGAAATTACCGAAGAAGTAAGAAATGGTGACACGAACCCAATTACATTACCATTTGGTTTTATTGGACCTGTTAGATTTAAAGGATTCACACTTTATAGTGGCTCCGTGGCACTACCAGCCGGTACTGGACAGCCCTTGGCGGCAGCGATGGGGAATTCTTCCCTGTCTACTACTGTTGAACTTTCAGATAATTCTTGGGGATTTATTAGTTCATCGTTGAGTGGGTCTGGTTTTGCGAGTGGTAATCTACCGCATCCAGGAGACATTGGCGGAATTTGGACTGGAGCCCACTTGTTTAATGGCACCATGTATTATCCAGACTTTACAACACGTTCTGGGTCGAATGAAGGAAACTTAAATAGTCCTAAAGATGCATACTTTGGCATTAACACAGGACGACCCGGAAGCTTTTCTACCTTTGATGATTCTTACATCGATTTGGTAAGGGCATTTCCAAGTAACATAACTTCGGCAACAGGCGATGCTTCACGAGCCGATTCTGAGTATGCATTTGTTTTTACTCTTGATGATCTTAGTTCTTCTGCTGGTGTAGTTGTTTGGAACTCTGGTTCCTCTCAAACCGCTGGGGCTGCGGGGTCTACCAATGCTGTGAACTCGACGTACAATCAAATTCTAAGTGACGGATACGACAGATTTACAATGCCAATTCTTGGTGGCTTCCACGGTATGGATATTACAGAAATGGAACCATTCAACAATAATCGGGCTTTGGCTTCTGGCAAAACAAGCATTAATAGTTACGCAGTTAATTCAGCGAAGATGGCTGTGGATGTTGTGTCTGACCCTGAAGTAGTCGAGTCAAACATGATTGTCATGCCAGGTGTCGGTGGAGGATCTCATACTGGAAACGGCGGAACGCAAGTTCAAAATCACATGTTGCGTACATGCGAGAGGCGAGCAGATTCAATGACATTGTTTGACTTGATTGGCGATTATGTCCCGCGTTCTGAATACGGAAACAAATATGCAGATAGCAGCGTTTACCGACGACCCAAAGTACAAACAGCTGTTGATAAATTGAATGCACGAGCACTTAATACAAGCTATGCAGCTTCTTACTATCCTTGGGTTCAAATTCAAGATAGTGAATCTGGAAAGAGTTTGTGGGTTCCACCGTCTGTTGTGGCTCTCGGAACCTATTCAAGTTCACAGAGAAAATCAGCAGTTTGGTTCGCGCCAGCTGGATTTACCAGAGGCGGCTTAACTGAAGGTTCTTCTGGATTGGCTGTCACAGCTGTTAAGCAAAAATTAATCTCTAAAGAAAGAGATGATTTATACGCAGCAAACATTAATCCAATTGCATCATTCCCGGCAGAAGGAATTGTAATTTTTGGACAGAAAACTTTACAAGTTACTCAATCAGCACTTGATAGAGTCAACGTAAGAAGGTTAATGATTTTGGTCAAACGACGAATTTCGTTTATGGCTTCGAGATTGTTATTCGAACAGAATGTTCAAGCAACTTGGGATCGGTTTACTGGTCAAGTTGCGCCATTCTTGGATGGCATCGTAGCAGGAAATGGATTGTTAGATTATAAGGTGATTCTAGACGAATCAACCACAACCCCGGACTTGATTGATAGGAATATCATTTATGCTAAGATTTATCTCAAGCCAGCACGTTCGGTTGAATTCATCGCGATTGACTTTATCATTACGCGAACAGGAGCAGCATTTGAGGATTAAAAGTAATTCAATTACTATTTAAAATACAGGAGAATAAAAATAAATGACTTTTTGGTACGACTCACAAATTCAGCCCAAACGCGCCTATAGATTTCTATTAAGTGTAGTTGGGGCAAACAATTCAATTAAACAATTTTTAATTAAAAAGGTTTCAAAGCCTTCGTTTACAATTTCGGAGAGTGAACATAAGTATCTAAATCATACGTTTTATTATCCTGGTAAAGTCACATGGAATGAAGTTAATTTTACAATTGTCGATGTCGTTGACGATCAAGACAACGGTACAGCCGCTGTTATGAAAATGCTGGAAGGTTCTGGGTATCGAATCCCAACGACCAATGGCGAACTCTCAACAGTTTCAAAAGAAAAGTCAGTTCAAGCTTTGGGCCAAATCACAATCAGACAAATTGATTCTGACGGTCGAAATGTTGAAGGCTGGGCGCTTCATAATGCATGGATTAAAGATGTTAAATTCGGGGAACTCGACTATTCATCAGAAGAAATGCTTAATGTTGATGTGACTGTTCGATATGACAACGCCTATTTTGAAGGTCGCGGTGGTGTCAGGCTTCCGACTAACGCAAAAGGTCCGAATTTACTATAATTTATAAAATAAAAAGAAGAGGTATATATGCCACGTAATGCTGGGCGTCTTAACGCTCCACAGAATGATTCAATTGAAGCAATAACAGAAAACAAAACATCAATTTTTGACTTTGTTACACCAACAGAGTTTGTAGATTTACCAACAAAAGGAAAATTCTACTCAGAAAATCATCCACTACACAATGTCGATACAATTGAAATTCGACACATGACTGCAAAAGAAACGGACATTTTAAGTTCACAGTCTCTTTTGAAGAAGGGTCTAGCAATAGATCGGATGGTCGAAAATGTAATTGTTGATCCAAACATTAAAGTTAAAGACTTATTTATTGGCGATAAAAACGCCATCATTGTTGCATGTAGGGTAAATGGCTTCGGGCCAGCCTATGAAACAAAAATCACTTGTGGTTCTTGTGGTGCAAATAACGAAGAGATTTTTGATCTTGGAGAAGTCGAAGTAAAGAGTGTTGATGAGGAAATCGTTATTTCTGAACAAGGGACATTTATTATTTCATTACCGAGATCCAAAATTGATGCTGAATGTCGCCTTGTTAACGGCGCTGACGAACAAAAAATGCTGAAATTAGCAGAGAAAAAGAAGAAACTAAACCTTCCTGACACTGCTCTAACAGATCAGCTTAAAATTTTAATAGTTTCCCTAAATGGCGAAACTGACAGGGGGTTGGTTGAAAAGTTTGTAGATGTCATGCCCGCGTTTGATGCTTCTTATTTCAGAAAACAGTATGAAAAGACAGTACCGAATGTGGACATGAGCCATAACTTTGTTTGTCCGTCATGCGATGCAAACACTGTTATTGATATACCCTTTTCAGCCAACTTTTTTTGGCCTCAATGACGAATACGTCAAAGACGTATATGAACAGTTCTTTATTTTAAAGCATTTTGGTGGATGGAGTTTCATTGAAGCTTATAATCTTCCGATTGGTTTGAGAGAATGGTTTGTTACACGTTTGTTGAAACAATTCGAAGACGAAAAGAATGAAATAGAGAAGCAAAGAAAGAAAAAATAAAATGTGAATGAAGCCCTCGAAAGAGGGCTTTTGTTTTTGCAAACTAATTATAATACTGGGAGACTATTTTATGAGCGACAAAGACATCACACCAATTGTAATTGATTTAACATCACAAAATAAACTAAATGAAAGTTGGCTTCGATTGTTCGGATATGGCGTTAAATCAATTCTCTCACACATGTTTGGCGAAACTTCAATTCCAGTCACAGTCCGAGGTTCTAAAGGCGATATTACTTCATTCGCAAATACTCTCGGCAGAGAAAAAAACTATCTCACGTCCTATAAAAAGTTTGGCTTGGATAATCCAAAAACCTATAAAAACAAATCACTTCTTGATCGCGCCGTTTCCAAATTTGAAGGCAAAACAGGTCTTAAATGGCCTTTTAAATAAAGGTGATTTGAAATGCCCAGAAGCCCAGAAGAAATAGCAGCAGAAATAGCAAGAATTAACGCAGATGAGAATCTTACTGCTGCTCAAAGAATCGAGAAAATCGCTGAATTAACTGCTGATCACCAGAGAAAATCTGTTGATTATTTAAAGCAACAAACCGAGTTGTTAAAAACAATTGCAGAACAAACAAACGACGAGAACGATAAATTAGATGAAATAATATCCAAACATGAGGAAAAAATTCAGAAACTCCGTAACGAAATTAAGTTAAGTCAAGAAGAAGGAGAAATTGACAAAGTTGCAGTAGAGCGATTAAGACATAGAATTAAACTTCGTGATCAAGACAGGAAAAAACAAGAAGAACTAAATGAGTCTATTTCCCGTTCCGGTAAAGCCGGTGAAGATTTTGCAAGATTCTTAGGTTTGGGTGCAACCTATCAAGAAACAATGATCGGTAAATTCCATAAGTTTAGCAAGGATCTATCAAAAGGCGGCAAACAAGCAGAGAAATTTGTAGAAAATTTCAAAGAAGCAAATGTAGTCGGCGCATTACTTGCTGGCACATTTTCCAAAATTGTTGAAGCTTCCACAGCTGAAGCGATTTTAATGGATCAAGTTGCTGCATCATTCATGGCTGCGACTCAAGCATCGCAAGAATTCAATCAAGCCATGCTGGACGCTGGTCGTGGTGCAACAGCATTGGGAGTTGGAACAGAAGAAGCCGGACGTGCAGGATCTGCGCTTTATAACGGCTTTAACTCTTTTACAAATTTGTCGAAAGAATCTGCGTCTGAATTTACAAGAACTGTGGCGTCAATGGAACAGCTTGGCATTAGTGGCGAAGATGCTGCTGCCAATTTGAACCTCTTTAACAAATCTCTTGGACTTGGAACTGCTGCTTCTATGGATTTGCAAGTTCATCTGGTAGAAGCTGGTACAGCAATCGGGGTTTCAATGGCAAAGACTTCTCAACAAGTCAAAGAAGCGGAAACTGTTTTCATCCAATTTGGACATGCAGTCGGAACAAAAGTTTTTAAAGAACTCCAAAAGCAAGCAAAGAAAACAGGTTTAGAAATTAGTGATTTAATTTCAATTACAGAAGAATTCAGAACCTTTGAAGGTGCAGCCACAGCCGCAGGACGATTAAACGCGATGCTTGGCGGCAATCTATTCAATTCTGTTGAAATGATGACGATGAGCCATGATGAAATGATCGAATCCATTAGAAACGGTATTGTAGCAACAATGGGAAGTTTCGATGCGATGGGAATGATGGAGCAGCGAATGGTTGCAAATGTTATTGCTGGTGGAGATTTGGTCAAAGCCTCGAAACTCTTAACACAACAGACTCAAGCACAAATCCAAGAAACGAAAACGCTGACTGAAGCCGCAGAACAGGCTCAAACACTCACAAAACAATTTACACTATTTGTGGCCAATCTCACAATGAGAAATAAAGATCTTATTGATTCTATTAAAGGAATAATTACTACTATGAATCAATGGATGGACGATAACCCCGTTTGGACCCAAATTATTACTGGCCTTGTCTTGGCGATTGGGGCCATTTTTGTAGCAACCACGCTTTTAGGACCTGCTTTTAAACTGATCGGGCTTGCGTTGGCAGGTTTTACATTGGCCGCTGCGCCAGCCGCAGGCGGAATTCTTGCAATCGGTCAAGCCGCGATGTGGTCAGTAGTTGGTCTGGGCATTTTAGCACTTACGTTCGCAGCCATCGCAGCAGCCGTTTATCTCGCCGGTCAAGGTTTTCTGGCGATGGGTCAAGGAATTTCAAATGCTACCAAAAACACTGTGGCGTTTGCGAAAGCTATTAGCAGTATTGATAAGGCCAAAGAATTGGTTTTTAAAGCAACAGTGGATCACTATGCAAAAGTTGTCCAAGTTTCAAAAGACGCAGGACCAGACATTTTAACAAAGGCTACAAATTTAGCACGTAGTTTGACAGTCAACATTGATAAAAACACACCAATTAATGAGGGCGCGACTAAAATGCAAAATGCTGTGGGATCTTCGAATCGACAGCCAATAAACATTACAGTTCAACTTGGAAACAAAAAAGTTGGTGAAGTTCTAGATGATATAATACAGAAGAAAATAAGAGAAGCTGTGCAAAAGTAAAGCATCATAAAAACTTTAAATCCTTGTATTTATAAAGAGGAAGATAAATAAATTGGCTAATTTTAAAACATCCCACTTTAAGTCTTGGATGAACAGCGACCAAACTATTGACATCGCAAACAATCTCGGAGGCAACGCACAAATTGAATTTACGCATATGCCTACGGGACATTCAACTTCCTTTAAAGCGATGATCACAGAGTTTTCAGATCAATTTACATCTGATTGGAATTCTGAATACGCCTATGGCAGAATGGATCCTATTCAAACTTTCAAAAGAACAGGCAGAGTCTTATCACTTGGTTTTGATGTTCCGGCTTCTAATGCAGAAGAAGCGTTCGAGAACATGCGAAGAATTTCAGCTTTAATTCAATTTTTATATCCAACCTATGATAGTCCTGGCGGTGCTTCAAGCATTAAAGGAAGTCCAATAATGAGGCTTCGATTTTTTAATTGGGTTCAAGGAATGTCTGGAAGAAAAGGTTTGCACGGGACGCTGGATGGAATCACATTTGAACCAAATATGGAATTTGGAGTTTTTGAGTGGAGCGGCGGCGGACAGAAAAAGATTGCTCCTAAAGTTATGAGAGTTTCCTGTAGATTGACTGTTATTCACAATCATCAATTGGGATGGAAAGGGAAGCGTCAACGCGGAGGAAAGAGTGGGTTTATGAATTTCCCCTATGAAATTTATCCACATTATAATAATCTTGCCCAAGATGTGATGGGGACACCCGCCCCAAGGGGAAGGAGTCACAACCCCAATGTTCAAGAGGCAAGAGAAGGATTTATGGGACCACCAATACCTGCAACTCCATTAGCAGATTTAAAAAATAATGGAAGGCAACCAGTTCGATCTCTTTACGAAACTGGGGACATGTATGGCCTTCCAGAAAGACAAGACGCCGAAATTGCCCGCCCCATACCTAAAGATGGTCTTTTTTCTGAATCTGAACAAAGAGCAAATCAAGCAGAAAATATGCATCGAGGACATCTAGTCTCACGATCAAAACGACAAATGCGGGCTGATGAGCGCGTTCGCAAAGAAAATCTTAAACCTCCAAACAATTTCGTAGAAGATCCAGATCCTTGGGATAGTAATGCTAAGAGTGAGAGAACCACATTAAATCCTGGCTCCAGCGGGATATGGACTTGGTAAGCAGGGAGTGAATAACAATGACATCACGATTTGACGGAAGACGGATAGGAATAAATACCACAGATAGGTATAGAAGAATTCTGGCCAGAAAAGGAATAAACAACCTTGAACAATACTTTACAGCAGATCTTCAACACCCGACA
>Ga0208299_1001639_pt1 | contig 16264 bp, 18 predicted proteins | sample 15_taG_FD_184089 | JGI IMG/M metagenome (GOLD analysis project Ga0208299, IMG submission 184089) | Marine viral communities from the Subarctic Pacific Ocean - 15_ETSP_OMZ_AT15312 metaG (SPAdes) (version 2) | ecosystem: Environmental > Aquatic > Marine > Oceanic | place: Pacific Ocean | collected...
CCCCCGGGTGGTCTGGTCAAACTGATTTCCTATATGCTCCGTTTAATTCAACGGCCAAAAAGAAGAAGAACAAGAAGAAGGCTTTATTCGCCGACGTTGATTATACGATCGGCCCTATTCCGCAGGAAGCAGTTTGGCCGGGAGTTCTAGAGAAGGAAACTATGTGGTGTTTTCCAACTGAGGGCTCATTCAAGCTTCGCATGCGACAGGTAAGGAAAAATTACGATAAGTGGCTTAAGAAGGCAGAACAACTGCAAGAGTGGGTGAGTGAAGAATATGCTTGGGATAAGATGCATGAGAGGCTTTCAAATGGTATTGATGAAAAAGAAGATATTGATATTGAAAGTTGGCTAGAAGAATTAGGTATGGAAATAGTAGAACATGAATAAAATTTTGTTCATTGCCGACTTCTTTTCTGACCAGCTCGCCGCCGGCGGGGAATTGAATAATTCTGTTTTGATTAATTTACTCACTGCAAAAGGATATGAGATCACAAGCATTAACAGCCATTTAATTAATGAGCGCCACTTGTCTTCGCAGAAGAATATTATAGTAGCAAATTTTAAAAACCTTTCGGAGGAAAACAAAAGCAAAATACAAGACAAGAATTATATCATATATGAACACGATCACAAATATTTGAAGGATCGGAACCCGGGCATCTATCCAGAATATAAGGCACCAAAAGAAGATATTATTAATAGAGAATTTTATGAAAATGCAAAAGCTGTGTTATGTCAGAGTAGTTTTCACACCAAGATTCTTAAGGAGAATCTTGAAATTGATAATGTCGCTAATCTAAGTGGCAATTTATGGTCCGAAGAGCACCTTTCTTTGCTAGAAGAAATGAGCAAAGTAGAAAAGATAGATAAATGTGCTATTATATCATCAGTGACGCCACACAAAAACACCCGGAAGGCCATAGCATACTGCGAAACAATTGCCGCAGAGTATGTGCTGATACCTCCAGGTGGTTCCCAGGAGTTCCTTAGAGAGCTTGGGAAGTACAAGACGCTGGTGTTCCTGCCTGAGACGCCCGAGACGCTCTCTAGAATAGTTGTAGAGGCTCGTATGATGGGAATGAAGACCAAGACAACTAACAATATTGGCGCCCTACATGAAGATTGGTTTTCTAAAAAAGGGCTTGATTTAATAGAGCATATGCGTTATAGGCAAGAAGAAATAATAAATTTAGTTTTAGGGGCTTTAAATGAATAACCATTTTAAGATAATAATCCCTTTTTATAATGTTGAGTTGTGGATCAAAGCAACCGTTAATAGCGTCAAGGCACAAAATTATAACAATTTCCAGTGCATTATGATCGACGATATGTCAACAGATGATACTCTTAATATATTAGCGGCTGAAGTGGGCGATGACCCAAGATTTAAAATTATAGAAAATAGTAATAAAAAATATGTTTTACAAAATATAATCATGGGAATAGAGGCAAGCAAACCTAATAGTGGAGATATCATAGTTATTTTGGATGGCGACGATTGGTTTTCTAAAAAAAGTGTTTTATCAAGCATAAATCAAGCTTACAAAAGAGAAGAGTGTTGGCTAACATACGGTAGTTATGTAGAATATCCATCGGGAAATAAGGGAAAATTTGCTAAACAAGTCCCGGAACATATAATTAAGAATAATTCTTTTAGGCAATCAGAATGGATGACTAGTCATTTGCGGTCGTGGAAGTATGGTTTATGGGAGGCCATAAATCAAGAAAGGTCTTTTGTAGAGCCCGGGCCAATAGATAGTAGTAATCATTTTGCTAATTGTTGGGATTTGGCTTATATGTTCCCTTTACTGGAACTAGCAGGTAGAAAAAGTTATTTCATATCTGATGTTTTATACGTCTACAATAGACAAAATCCTTTAAATGTAGACAAGCTAGATCATCAATTACAACTTAAAATGGAGCAAAAGATTAGAAATATGGATAGATATCCCCCACTACAGAACTTAGAAAAAGGATAATATATGCAACATGTATTGGTGACAGGAGGGGCTGGCTTTTTGGGAGCCCATATTGTAAGAAGGCTTGTTGAGGATGGAGATGTAGAGCTTATTGTAGTTCCGTCGACCAAAATTAGAAATAAAACAACATTAGATTTTTTGGATATTTCATCTGATAAAGTTAACGTTATACAAGGAGATATTAGGGATTTTGATTTTGTGCAACGGATGTTTAATGAATATGAGTTAGATACAGTATTTCATTTAGCAGCTTTGTCTGAAGTTAGAAAATGTCAAAATAATCCAAAATTAGCTTTTGATACGAACATCAATGGAACTATAAATATCTTAGAAACAGCGAGATTGTGTGGTACGGTGGAGCGAGCTATAGTGAGTAGTTCAGATAAGGCGTATGGTCGCTCTACTCTTCCCTATAAGGAAAATTATCGTCTGGATGGTAGAGGTATTTATGAAGCGACTAAATCTTGTACAGATTTAATTGCTAGGTCTTATTTTTATAATTATGGGTTGCCCGTTGCGGTTACTAGATGTTCAAATTTATATGGAGGTGGGGATTTAAATTATTCTAGAATAATCCCCAATACTATAAGATTAGCTTTACAAAAGAAATCACCTCTTGTGTGGACAGGTGCTGAAAAATTTATAAGAGAATTTTTATACATCGAGGACGCAGTGGATGCTTATCTGTCTTTAGCTACGAACATCGACAAGACTGCTGGAGAGGCTTATAATATTGGGAGCGGGGAAAAAATTACCATAGGAGAATTGGTTAAGAGGATACTGCAACTGATGTCCTCAGATATAGGAGTGGACTACAGGGAAAGGAATTTCCCCGAGATTTCTAATCAATATCTAGATTCTTCTAAAATAAGAGAAGATATAGGGTGGTACTCCAAAGTGAGTTTGGATGAAGGGCTGACGAGAACTATTAGATGTTATGCTGAGGCCGGAAATGCCTGACAGCTATTCTGTAATAACCTCTCAGCTACAAGGTGGCTTGGGCAACCAGATGTTCCAAATAGCCGCGGCAACTGCCCTTGGCCATCGCCACGGGGTGGAGACAGTATTCAATTTTAAGAATCATTATTTGCCACTCCAGGGCAGAAAAGCAAAGAATTATCAAAATAGTGTGTTTAGCAGGCTTAAAATTGATGATGAACTCATTGTGAGTAATGTGTATAGAGAAGTAGGTCATTCTTTTTCAGACATATCTTATACGTCAGGAAGTCTTTGTTTGCTTGGGTATTTCCAATCAGAGAAATATTTTCTAAATTTTTCTAAGCAAATACGAGAACTGTTTAGTTGTACAGCAGAAATTGAGTCGTATTTGAATAAAAAATACAATTCTATTTTTGAAAAGAAGACAACTTCGATTCACATAAGAAGGGGAGACTACCTAAAATTTTCTGATGTCCATCCATCGTGTGGCAAGGAATATTATACTAAAGCTATGGAGATAGCAGATGCAGATCTTTATGTTATTTTTAGCGATGATCCTCTTTGGTGTAGTGACAACTTCAAAGGAAGTAAATTTTTAGTTGTGGACGGCGAAGAGGATTACACTGATATGTATTTAATGTCTAAATGCAATAATAATATAATAGCAAATAGTAGTTTTAGTTGGTGGAGCGCCTGGCTGAATAATAATGAAAATAAGGTTGTCATTGCACCAAAAAAATGGTTTGGTGACCGGGGGCCCCAAGATTATCACGATATTGTTCCAAGCGATTGGGAAAGGATTTAAAATTGCTACTCGATTATAATGTTTTAAAAAAGAATTTTAATCTTAATGTAAAGGGTGTTATACACATTGGGGCCCATTTCGGCCAAGAATATGAAATATATAAGAATAATAATATCGAAAATATGGTTTTTTTTGAGCCATTAGAAAAGAATTTTAGGATTCTGAGGGAGAGAGTTCCGCAGACAGATAGAGTTAGGCTTATCAGTTGCGCTCTAGGAGAGACACATGGGAGCGCCAAAATGTTTGTAGAAACAGCAAACCAAGGCCAGTCAAGCTCCTTATTAGAGCCAGACATCCACTTAAAGCAGTATCCTCACATAAGATTTGACGATCAAGAAGAGGTACAAGTTGCCACTTTGGATAGCTTTTTGGACAGTGGTGAAATTAAATCTGAAGACTTCAATATGATTAATATGGACGTGCAAGGCTATGAATTAAAAGTGCTTCGTGGAGCAAAGAGGTTTTTGCACACAATAGATTATATTATTACGGAAATAAACAGAGCCAGTGTTTATAAGGATTGTGCCATGGTTAACGAATTGGATCAATTCTTGTCTACTTATGGATTTTCGCGAGTGGCAACTTCATGGGAAGGGATAACGTGGGGCGATGCTCTGTATGTTAAGAGTCCCACGGCCGGCACTTCATGAGAAAGCAGCAGATGGGTTTAGTAGGCGGGCCGTTCCAGCATGCGTATACTTCCACATTATGGAAAAAATCTAAATACATAGAATGGGATTATGAGTCTAGAAGCCACCCTATTACTTTTTACGTCGACAGGGACACAGTTAAAGGGATCCAGGAGACTTGCAATACTAAGAAATTTGCCTGGCTTCTAGAATCCAGACAAATTGTTCCAGGATTGGTAGATTATATAATAAAAAATTTAGACCAAGTGCTTGAAACTTATGAGCTTATTTTCACTCACAACCAAAGGCTGCTTTCCATAAATGATAAGTTTAAGTGGGCTCCAGCATATGGCTTCTATGTACAGGAACCAAAAATACATGACAAAACTAAGTTATTGTCCATGATTACATCTAATAAAGTTATGACCAGTAATCATGTTCTAAGAAACCGCTTGGCCTCTGCTTGGTCTAACAGGCTTGATCTATATGGGCGTGGTTATAACGAAATCGAACACAAGGAGCAGGGGCTGAATGATTATATGTTTTCCATTGCAATAGAAAATGACTGCTACGAAACATACTTTACGGAAAAGGTAACCGATTGTTTTGCGGTAGGGACTATACCCGTTTATTTAGGGACTCCTGACATAGGTGATTACTTTGATAAAGGTGGAATAATCACATTAGATAGAGATTTCGAAATTAGTAGTCTGACAAGCGAGCTTTATTATAGTAAGCTGGATTCTATAAGGGAAAATTACAATAGAGTGTTACAGTACGATGTTCTAGAGGATTGGATCTATAAGGAGTACTTTGATGCCTAAAGCTTGTTTAATTAGGCAACCCGCTGGTCTCGGGGATATTATTTTATGCCACAAGATAGCAAATGTTTTTGTCTCTAAGGGCTATGATGTCTATTGGCCGGTAATTGATGATTATTTAATGGTCGCTAATAAATATTTTAACACAACAGCCATAAACTACTGCTCGGTTAACGGTGATTACCCACTTAAAAATTGGTTTAATAGTGGCCGAAAAATACCTGCTATTTTAGGAAATGGCGACGTGTACTTACCTCTTCAGTACGCCGATCTACAGTATCCGGGACAGTCAGTTTTAGAATCAAAATTTAAAATTTTGGGCACCACGCATTCTAACTGGCAGCAAGATTTTTCTTTTAATAGAGATCAGCAGAAAGAAGATAAATTATTTTATGATGTGCTGGGCCTCAAAGATGAAGACAATTATTTATTTTGTAACATGTGGTATGGCTCTCCACCCAACCAAGTTTTAAAAGATGAGATTAACATTGATAGAGGTGACGTGATAAATATGTCATTTGTAGATGGCTATACAATCTTTGATTGGTGCAAAGTTATAGAAAACGCAAAAGAAATTCACTGTGTTGATACTGGACTATTTTACATAATAGAGTATTTAGATCTCAAATGTTCGAAGCTAGAAGCATATTCAAAGTTTGATCCCCCAGACTACAGGCACATAGAAAATATATTTCAAAAATCTTGGAGCTACAATTGAGCAACAATATAGTATTTCTAGCTTCTGACCACAATGGGGTTATTCTTAAGAAGAAAATTAAAGAGTATCTCTTGTTAGTGGATCTGGATCCAGTTGATTTAGGTCCGTTTTGCGATGTTAAGAAGGTTGACTATGTTGATTACGCGAATCAACTAAGCCACATCGTTTGTGATATGGATTCTAGTAGAGGCATTCTAATATGCGGAACTGGTGTTGGCATGAGTATAGCAGCAAATCGTTTTGGTGGAGTAAGGGCGGCTCTTGTCCACAATTTAGATACTGCGCCTAAGTGTAGAGAGCATAATAATTCTAATGTTTTATGCCTCGGATCCTGGACTACATCCGAGAAAGATAATTTTAAAATTTTAGATTTGTGGCTGTCGACAGAGTTTGGGCAAGGGCGACACGTTAGGAGGGTGGAGAAGCTATCCAAGGAAAAGAAATCGGTTGTCTTTACTAACGGAGTCTTCGATATTCTACACACCGGCCACATTGAATTAATAAAATTTTCTAAATCTCTTGGTGACAAACTGGTGGTTGCTATTAATTCTGACAAAAGCGTTAGAAAAATTAAGGGCCCGACCCGCCCCATAAACAACCAACAGGATCGAAAAAAGATTCTTGAAGCTATTGGCGAGGTCGATGAAGTGGTAATTTTTGATGAAATCGACACAAAGAAGGTGATGTTAGAACTTGAGCCGACAGTTGTTGTCAAGGGCGGAGAATGGACCGCGGAGGAGGTCCGGACTAGAGATGAGATCCCCGGACACATTGAGGTCAAAATATTTCCATTTGTTAGGGACTACTCCACGACTAGTGTGATAAAGAAGATATATAAACAACAAACTTGGAGAAAGGATGAACTCTAGGCATATAGTTGTTGTAGGGGATACTATAATAGATCACGCTGTTTATGGTGAAGCTGTGGGCTTGTCTTTGGAAACGCCGACGATAAAAGGTAAGCATCTTTATGAGGAATACTCTTTTGGAGGCGCTTCAAATGTGGTTAATAATTTGCTAGCCCTGGGCCAACGCGTAACTTTCGTTACATCTGCGTCATATAGCAAATATGGTGATATGATTCGGAACTGGTCGGATCCTAACCTCTCTGTCGTTTGTTTGGATAGCGACAGAGAAAATTTTGTTAAAAGTCGTTACTGGCTCTCTAGGGGGGATTCTTACTACAAGTTCATGCAGTTGAACCAAGGTGAGCCAGCCCTAATGCGTGACGCAGAGTATAAAAAGATAATGTCTGTTGTGAAAAACGGTGAAATTGATTTGGTTGCGTTGGTTGATTATAGAGGAGGGATCTTTGACGACCCCGACCAGATTAGGAAAATAATAGAGGCTTGCAACAAGAAAAAAATAAAGGTTATTAGTTCATCTCAGATATCTGGCAACAATAGTAGGCATGAATATTTTAAGAATTCTAATATTGTCTGCATGAATAAAAAAGAAGCTTTGGAAAATAATCCATATTTTGAAGTTAATGAATATCAAATGAATAGGCTTTTTCGATTACTTAATTCGGGAGTATGTGTCACCCTGGGAAGTGAGGGCGCGGCCTACTATAACGGAAAAGAATTGCTCATATACCCAGCAGAGACAGTCGACTCAATTGATACTTGTGGTTCTGGGGACTCATTTTTGGCAGCGTTGTGTTCTAAAGTAGAGACGATGGATATAGAGTTCTGTAATAAGTGGGCCGCACAAAGCACTTTAGAAAGGGGCACCACGGTCCCTGTGAGTATGAAAAATGAATAAAAACAAGCAAAACGTGCTCACAGCCAACAGATGGATAGTCGAGAAAGGCTTGATTGAGTTGACGTGGGGCAATGTTAGCTTTTATGACAGCCTAGAAAATTCTGTTTATATAAAACCATCCGGTATTGATCTGTTTAGGGCGTCTATTGATGATATTTCGTGTATCAATATGGGCGGAGAAACAAAATCTGGGCTCAAGCCATCAGTAGACGCCCCCACCCACATTAAAATATATAAAAATTTTAATGGTGTACTTAGCGTGGTTCATACACATTCTAAATATGCGACTATCTTCGCGCAGGCGGGCAGGCCAATCCCTTGTCTTGGTACCACACATGCCGATTATTTCTATGGTACGGTACCTTGTGTTCCACACCCAAACAGTTCACAAACCAAAGAGGACTATGAAGCCCACACTGGTCAAATTATTTGTGACTATTTCCATAGCAATAAGATAAACCCCTTGCAGGTCCAGGCCTGCCTTGTGAAGGGGCACGCTCCATTTGCTTGGGGAAAAGACATTAAATCCGCTCTAGAGAATGCGTATGTACTGGAGATTGTGGCAGAGTTTGCGTACAAAACTATTAGAATAAATTCAGATGCACGCCTATCAAATATGATTTTAGATAAGCATTTCCTCAGAAAACACGGGGGTAGCAGATATTATGGCCAGTGAGATAAAATATGGCAGACAGAAATTGCCACCAGTTTCTTCACCGGTCAAAGAGGTTGAAAAATATTGGGGGGATATGAAGACGCTGTTTGAGAGTGACACACACACAGTGAAAAGAATATTCATGAGAAAAGGAACACAAAGCAGCATGGAATATCATGTCAAAAAAGAGGAGTCGTACTATATTGAATCGGGCCGACTTAGGATAGGCACCCGCATTGGTAGGGCAAAGAATACTTCCCTAATACTCGAACAGGGACAAGTATTTCATATTCCTGTTGGGTTTATACACATGAGAATAGCACTAGAAGACACAGTTATCATTGAGTTTTCAACGCCCGATGACGACGCAGACTCACATATTGTCGAAGACGGCAAAATTTATAAACATATTGATTTGGAGGAGTAAATGAAATTATTTATTGATACAGCTAACTTAGAGGAAATTGAAGATATTTTATCAAAAGGCGTAGTACAGGGAGTGACAACTAATCCCTCGCTTCTTTCTAAGGAGCCAAAAACAGATTTTTATTCTCACATACAAAAGATAGCGGACCTATGTGCCCAGTACGCAAAGGACATTCCATTATCGGTCGAGGTTTTCGCCGCAGAACCCCTGGATATGATCCAGCAAGCCAGAGAGATATTTAAAAAGATTAACTATACAAACCTAAATATTAAAATTCCTGTTGGATATGCCGAGCTAGGAGTGATCCACACACTTAATCAAGAGGGTATACTAGTTAACTGTACCTGTTGCTTCACAGCTACGCAGATGCAATTAGCCGCCCTTTCAGGCGCGAGGTACGTTTCCCTGTTTTATAACCGCTGTCTTGACAACCAAGGTAACGCTTCAAGAATTTTAAAAAGAACAAGACAGTTTATTGAAGCTAACAACCTTGAATGTGAGATCATCGCAGGGAGTATACGCAATGCATATGATTTAGAAGATTGCTGGAGCAACGGGGCTCATGTTGTAACTGCTAGTTCTTCTGTGATTAAGAAAGCGATGTCACACCCGAAAACCGACGACTCAGTAGAGGGGTTCCTTAGAGACTTCTCGGGCTGGATACAATGACATATGTATTTGACATAGACAACACGCTCTGCCTTACTGAAGGAAGTGATTATGAAAATAGCATGCCCATCCAAGGACGTATAGACAAGGTTAATGCACTGTACGACAGTGGGCACACTATCTTGCTTCAAACAGCGAGAGGTATGGGTAGAACGAACAACACACAAATAGAAGCTCACAATACTTTTTATGATTTTACTAAACAGCAAGTGCTGGATTGGGGGATTAAGCATCATGCTTTATTTTTAGGCAAGGCGTCCGGCGACATCTATGTGGATGACAAAGGTTGTAAAGATACAGATTTTTTTAATTTAGAGGGACAATAAAATGGGTTATTATTTTCAAGCCATAAACACAAGCGAGTATATCAAAAAATACTCTTTACAAAATTATGTTGAAACAGGCACAGGAGAGGGCGCTACTTTAGAATATTCTATGAGGCACTCTTTTGATAATTTTTATTCTGTTGAGATACATGATGAAATATTCAAACGTGCTAGAGAGAAATTCAAAAATTTATCAAGGTTGTATGGCCGCGACTGTTCCATATTGCATGGTAATTCATATGAGAGGCTTCCTGAAGTTGTAAAAAACCTAAAAGGAAACGCCTTGTTTTTCTTAGACGCCCACTTCCCAGGAGCAGATTTTAAATTCACTAGCTATGGGGACACTAAAGATTATGATACCAGGCTGCCATTGGAGCGTGAGATAGAGGCGATATGTAGTAACAGAGATATCACTAAAGATGTCTTCATCATAGACGATTTGGTTATTTTTGAGCCAGAGGGCGGTCCATATGAGGCAGGTCCATTGACGCTAGATAAGGACATATGCCCTAAGAACGGGCTAGGTTTTATATATGAGGCTTTTCAAGAGACACACAATATAGACAGGTCCTACAAATCACAAGGGTTTTTAATAATTACGCCAAAAGACAGCCAGAAAAGATTTACATTAAAGAATAATGATGGCATACCTGAGTGGCTAGAGGGCTTTTACAATGAGCACCTACCGGACTCCGGGGTTTTTGTGGAGATTGGTGTCGGCCATACAATAGACAGGCATTGGACAGCCGACCAAACCAAGGAGGCCAGGTTAAAAAAAGTAGAAATAGGCGCTCGCTGCGGCAGCAACACACTTGACCTTCTGGAGCAGGGCTATTCAGGGGTATATATTGATCCTGTGAAAGAATTTTGTGACGAAGCCTCTTTAATCACTGAAGGCAAAAGTGTAGAGATTTTAAATCTTGGCTGTTCGGACAAGAAGGAGGTTTTAAGCCTGTATGGTGGTGAGACCTTTGTTCCTAATCCACACAAAACGTGGCCAGGGGGCGTTGATTATATCAATAGGAGAGTACAGTGCGAAAGACTCTCAGATATTTTAGATAATCTTCCAATAAGAGGCGAAATAACCTTAATGTCTATAGATGTTGAGGGGTGGGAATTAAGTGTCCTAAACGGGATAGAAGAGAGGCACTTACCTAAACTACTTGTTATTGAGATTAATAAATCTGCCGGCCTTCATAAAATACTACTAGACAAAGACTATACTTTGTGTTATAGTGATGATAGGGATGCTGGCTATATACGGGGCAAGAAAGGAGGCTTAAGATGAATGTTGGATTTATGGGTTTGGGCAAATTAGGATTACCGTGCGCGTTAGCTGCTGAGGGAGCGGGCCATAGAATATACGGTTACGACATAAGCCAAGAAGTGAAAACTATCCTAGACACTAGGGTACTTCCGTACAAAGAGGAGGGCGCACAAGTTTTACTAGACAACCATAACATACGGTGGTCCACAGTCAGTGAATTAGTAAAGAGTTCGGACATTATTTTCGTACCCATCCAGACCCCTCACGACCCAATGTATGAGGGAACAACTCGTCTACCGGAAGAGCGCGTGGATTTTGATTATGAATGGCTCAAATCCGGTATAAATACGCTCTCAGATGAGATTGAGATGCAAGGGCAAGACAAGATTGTAGTAATTATTTCTACTGTTTTACCAGGCACAATACGAAGAGAAATTAAACCACTGTTGGGGGAGCATGTAAAGTTATGCTACAATCCCTTTTTTATTGCCATGGGTACGACTATTAAGGACTTTACGAGCCCCGAGTTTGTTCTTTTTGGCATGGACGATGAGAAAGCATATGATGTGGCCAAGCAGTTTTATTCTACTATTCATGCCAAGCCAATTTATAAGTGTACGATTGAAGAGGCTGAGATGATAAAGGTTTCTTATAACACGTACATTACCATGAAAATTTGTTTGGCGAACACCATCATGGAAGTTTCTCATAAGATGGATAATATTAACTGTGATAATGTTATGAGAGGCCTTTTCCTGGCTAATGAAAGGCTGATTAGTACAAAGTACCTTCTTGGAGGAATGGGTGATGGCGGCGGCTGCCACCCAAGAGACAACATTGCGCTTAGCTGGCTAGCTAGAGAGATTGATCTTTCATATGATTGGTATGAAAATTTGATGGAATGCCGCGAGAGACAGACAGATTGGCTGGCAGAGCTTGTAATTGATGCTCATGGTAGGACCGATCTTCCAATAGTCATCCTTGGCAAGTGCTTCAAAAAAGAAACCAACCTTACAGTTGGGAGCCCATCAATTTTGCTCAAGAATATTTTGGCAGAAGGGGACTTTCCCGTAGACATGTATGATCCATGGATTGATGACGGCGATCCCCCTCTGACCGAACCGGCAATTTTCTTTCTGGGGACAAATCACGATAAATTTTTAGATTACAATTTTCCCAAAAGCTCGGTAGTAATTGATCCATGGGGAATGTTGAATTGTGAAAGCAAGAGCTTGAGTGGTGTTGAGCTTGTTCTGGTTGGGCGATAACTTGAGGGGGGAGGGATACAATGAGTGAGGAAAATTTAAAAAGAGTTTATTTCGCACAATTTTCTATTATCGTAGAAGACCAGTTTGTATTACTCCCTTACAGTGCTGCGACCGTTTGGGCGTATGCTCAATCATTTCAGGAAATTCAATCAAACTACAAATTGGCTGCTGATATTTTGTTTGTTAAGCGACCTATTGACGAGATTATGGAAAAAATTGAAAACCCTGATGTATTTGGGTTTAGTACATATGTGTGGAATAGTAATTATACTGACGTCCTAGCCAAGAAAATAAAAGAGAAATACCCTGATTGTCTTATCGTATATGGCGGGCCACAAATATCCAACGAGGATGAAAAACTTTTTCTTAAGAAGCCTTGGGTAGACATATGCGTCCACCAAGAGGGCGAGATCGCATTTAAAGAAATTTTATTGGAAAACTTAAAGGAAAAAAAATGGGACAATATTGCCGGACTTAGTTATAACGATAACAAAAAGAGAAGTAAAACTGGTCCGAGTGTTCGAATTAAAGATTTGAACTCCTTACGAAGTCCTTACTTGGACGGAATATTTGACGGATATGTTGAAAAAAATCCTGAATATACTTTAAATGCGATATTGGAAACCAATCGCGGGTGTCCTTACAGGTGTACTTTTTGTGATTGGGGTAGCAGCACTTTTTCTAAATTAACTCAGTTTGATTTAAGTAGAATCTACGGCGAATTGGAGTGGATGGGTAAAAATAAAATTGACTGTGTAGTAAATGCAGACTCAAATTTTGGAATTTTAAAGAAGAAAGATCCTGAAATTGTAGATAAGCTTGTCGAGACTAAGGAAAAATATTCTTATCCTAGACTGTTTACTACAAATTGGGCAAAAAACAATAATGAATTATCTATAGAGATGGCCGTCAAATTAAACAAAGCCGGACTTCTGCGAAAATTTGCAATTGCCTTACAAAGCTTAGATGAAACTGTTCTGAGTAATATTAAAAGAAGAAATATGAAGTTAAATAATTTTGACCATCTGGTTAACCTAGCAAAGAAGAATGATATAACTGTCATGATTGAGCTTATTATGACTTTGCCGGGAGAAACATATGAAGGATGGATTCAGAATTATTGTAAGCTTTTAAAATATGATAATCTTTATATTGAAAGTTACCCCTTGAGCGTGTTGGCGAATAGTGAGATGAATAATCTCAAGTATAAAGAAGTACACGGATTACAGACCACCCGAGTCAAATTGCCGTTCAATGATTATGTTGATGAATATGAACACATGGTCTTAAGTACAAAAACAATGAGTTGGGAGGATGCATCCCAGGCTTGGATTTTTACTTGGCTTGTTAGATCTATGCATAGTTATGGATTTTTATATTATGTATGCAATTTTATAGTTAAAGAATTTCAAATTGGTTATTATGAATTTTACAAAGCCATTGAAGAGGAAATTCAAAAAAGCAGTGGTTTAATTAAGGATATTTACAAAAAGCAAAAAAAGTTGATAAATGAAAAAAAGTTTAGTGAGTTTTACCTTACTAATTGGTGGATTGATCCGGTAGGAGAAAAGAGTAGAAAACAGTTCTATGAAGAGATGAAAGAGATAGTGGGGAGAAAATTTGACCATCCCTTGTTAAACGAAATATTCGATTTTCAAAATATAGCTTGTTATAACCCTAATGAAAATTATCCAATACAAAAAAAGTTTTCGTATAATTTTATTACAGACAAACAAGAGCCATGCCTAGTAGAGTTCAGGCACGGAGGGATAGAGAATCATAAATCTTATAAAAGCTACATTAGTCTGAATAGGTCTGGAAGATGGAAGACCAAATTCAACCCAATAAGCCAGAACGTCTAATAAACGGAGAGACAATGAACGCGCAAAAAGAACAAAAAAAATATCCCCTGGTTGCAAATCTTTATCCTGTGGGGGATTTTCATGTTGCAACTCGGCCCAGCCGTGCAGACTACTTTGATCGGGGAGTGTTAGTAAACGTGGTACCATATCAAGGTGAGTATATTGGCTCCTGTAGGGTGGGAAATATGAGTTTGACGGATAAAATTGGTATATTAAAATTTGATGCTAATTACAACTATCTTTCTTTCGAGATGAGTACGGACGGAGAAGATCCACGAACTTTTCTTTATAAGGGAAAACCATACGCCTATGTTGTGGACCCTTATCATTCTCCCCAGGGGACGATGTTCAACTACAAGGTGGTGGATTTATTGACAGGAAAAGTTACAATATTATCTATTGATAAAGTACCAGAAACAAAAGTGGAAATACTGGGCAAAAACTGGATTCCTATAGTAAAGGATGATGTTTTATATTTCGTTGTCACAATAGACCCTCAAATATGTATTTTACGATGTGATTTAGAGACCGCCCATTGCACTTGGGAAACGCCATTTGAGTTGGTAAAAGATGAATTGAAAATAACTACTAGCCGAGGATCAACTCCGTTAATCTTTTCTGAGGAATACGATTGTTTTATTGGCATAGGTCATCGTACACATACTTGTCACCACCATAGACCTTACTTGTACACCCTGTCGAAAAATTTCAAAGAAGCATATATCGGTCCCGACATTTCAGTAGACCGAGCCGGGGTATTAGACGCTTTGTCCATCTATGAAAAGGACGGACATATTTTTTCTTGTATTGCTTATTACCCTATTCAATTAGGCGACACCACACAGGCGATATCGTCACTTTATGAGGTGAAAATAAATGAATAGTAAAAATATACGGAATCGTATTGTTGAGTGGTTGAAAGAAAGATTAGAAGAGTCGGGATCCCGAGGTTTTGTTGTTGGGGTTTCGGGGCCGGTATGTGAAATACCAGAGGAGTTTAAGACATGAAAAAAATATTAGTTTGTGGGGCCGGCGGCTTTATTGGTGGCGCTATGGCCAAAAGACTTAAGAATGAGGGCCACTGGGTCCGAGGGGTTGATTTAAAGGAGCACGAATTCTTTAATATTTACGATATCGCGAACGAGTTTGTTCTAGGTGATCTTCGTGATCCTGCGGTGTGCGACAGGGTAGTCTCGGAAGACATAGATGAAATCTACCAGTTTGCAGCAGATATGGGCGGCGCCGGCTTTGTATTCACGGGCGAGAATGATGCTGACATTATGCATAACTCAGCTATGATTAATTTAAACATCGCTGAGCAATGCGTGAGAAAAGATGTGAGAAAAGTTTTCTACTCTTCTTCGGCCTGCATGTACCCGGAGCATAACCAAATGAACCCAGAGAACCCAAATTGTGTTGAAGATTCGGCCTATCCCGCCGCCCCGGATAGCGAATATGGGTGGGAAAAACTTTTTAGCGAAAGAATGTGGCTAGCTTTTGCAAGAAACTATGGCCTCGTAGTTCGCATAGCACGATATCATAATATTTTTGGCCCGGAGGGGACCTGGGACGGAGGCAGAGAAAAGGCACCTGCCGCCTTCTGTAGAAAAGTGGCAGTAGCCCGCGAAGGAGAGGCTGTGGAGGTTTGGGGTCCGGGCTCACAGACGAGGTCGTTTCTCTATATAGACGAGTGTATAGAAGCCACAAGACGTTTGATGGATTCTAGTTTTGTGGGGCCGGTCAATATTGGCTCAGAAGAAATGATAGCTATCAATGATTTTGCGCAAATGGCTATTGATATTTCTGGAAAAAATATTACAATAAACAATATAGATGGAGAAGAATTTATCTCTAAATATGGCCATCCATGCCCGATAGGAGTGAATGGTAGAAATTCCGATAATACGCTTTATGAACAAAAGATAGGTTGGAAGGTTTCTCGTCCTCTTCTAGAGGGCATGGAAAAAACATATTTGTGGATCGAAAAACAAATTAATAAAGGATTTAAAAAATGAGTGAAGTAAAAGACATGCACCTGGCCGACCAGGCTATGGGGGCCCTAATGATGGCCTTGCAAAAATCGCTAATGGAGCAGTCAGATATTGTTCCCGTATTGAAGGGTTTTAAGTTTCG
>Ga0208299_1001640_pt1 | contig 16262 bp, 9 predicted proteins | sample 15_taG_FD_184089 | JGI IMG/M metagenome (GOLD analysis project Ga0208299, IMG submission 184089) | Marine viral communities from the Subarctic Pacific Ocean - 15_ETSP_OMZ_AT15312 metaG (SPAdes) (version 2) | ecosystem: Environmental > Aquatic > Marine > Oceanic | place: Pacific Ocean | collected...
GACCAGCTGAACAACTACCTCAACAACCAGAACGGCCCCTATGGGTGGCCCACCTGGAAACAAATTCGTGTTGGCGAAACCCCCGTTGCTCGCGCACTGTCGAAGAACAACTATATCGGCCAAGTGGTTCCACCGCCGCGGGTCCCCTTGCTCATGAGAGATCCCACCAACGGAAGCATGTTCCAAAACGGTACCGTCCTAGGCAAGCGCCCCAACACAGCAACCTTATACTACGAGCCTCCCATCAACGACAAAATGGGAATGGCTGAGTTTTACTTCGAGGACAGGACAGAGAACATTGATAAGAACAACAATAACTATGTGGCCGTTCCATATGGTAACAACCTGGAGTACTTCAATAGCAACGGTCTCAACAACAGATTAAATCTATCCATCAATCTAAATAAGCCCATGATATTCGATACAGTCCGAAACTTCCTGGTAACGAGTAAGCTCAGCACCGTGGTTAAATACACGGAGAAGATGTACCCATCTCAGGATAACATATACCGGGCCAAGATCCGCGGCCGGACGTCTTATGACATCAGCGGTATCTGGAACTCCGTCCGCTCGGTCCGAAGCAGTGACGGCGGCCTCACGGGCTCTATGGGGCAGACAGAGGGCAAGAAGTACACTACAATGACCGGCAGTAACTCCAGTGTCTGGCCGCTTGATGGGCATATGAACTTCACAACCACATCTTCCGTTAGACCGTGGGATGGCGCTGGTGAGCTGATGAACTCGTACTCTAGATATTCGGGCTCCGTACACTCAACCGGCATCAGCGGTTCAAGAGGAGATCTTGGTTCACAGTCAGCAGCCCCAACATACGCTACCCGCATTCCCATCGGTGTAACTGCCACGCATGGGGAAAGCTTCCCTATTCTTGCCGGCGACACTAAATGGACTGCAGCCACCGAAGCAGGAAAAGATCCATACGAAAATTATTCGACCTGGGCAGCCCGCATTAAACTGGCAGGACAAGACCAATCTCTGATACCAGAGTTTAGAATAAGCCAGCACTTGCGTACTTACTATGACAAGTATGCCGGCAACTTTCTGACAAATAAGATGACAGGAATTTATGAGATCTCCGGAGCCTCTATTCCCAATAGTTCGAAACAGGGGTTCTACAAAACATATAGTAACTCAGATTTTATGAAGTATTTTAGGTCTGTCGATAATTCTCTTAATGATCAGCGCTCCGGAGATTTGAAGATTGAAAGAGACCGGATCATTCTTAAAGCTGACGGCCTGATTAAATTCTTACCGTACAAGGGCTTCTATCCTGCAGAAAGAACTCTGCAGATCGCAACGATGTTCTCGCAGTCTTATGGAAGTTCTTTATTAAAGGGCTCTATTGTGACTATGGGCCCTGTACGACCGACGTCAGAATTTAATACCAATCAATGTTTCCGCATTGCTCTTGAGCCTTTGTTTGCACCGGGAATTATGTATAACACAATTAAGTCTGGCCTTGCCGTTGGCCACTGTGTTTTGGTCAACACTGCATCTTACGCAATGATGCAACCCCATTCGCTTCCAATGCTCGGGAAAGATGTTGAAGCAACTAAAAATACATATCCAGAAGGAACTTTGTACTACAAACGTCTTTTACAATTAGGCACCGGCTCGAAGGGATCTATGGGATACCACATTGCCAAGGTCCCGTTTGAGACCATTCAAGACCCGGGTCAATTCTTTAATGCTCAAAATATTTTGGCTCTTGGCCGCACAAGGGCTGTTATAGGAGATATCGGCGGCGCCGTCGTTGTCCCCGGCGGCACTCGTCTGACCGCGCAAGCTATTCTTTATGATACTGCTATCCCTGGTATGAACGATTCACTTTCCGGTTCGCACGCTTCGTTTCCTTCGGCTCCATCGACAGGAGGATATTTGCCAATCATCAACTTCACGTTACCGAAAAAGGACCTCTCGGTCGCAGGACGCTTCGACACTGCGTTCTTACCGTGGAAAAAATCAGACCCCCAAGTGGCTGTAAAGCTTGCAGACCCAGAGGGTGCGTACAGGTATGCTATTGATAATTTCCTTTGTGAGACAACAAACTTCTTTATGAATGGAATAACAAGTCTTCGCTCAAATCGTGAAGAGCAATTTCAGACTGTCCGATCTGGGTCGGTCTATACTGCTACTATGAGACTCTTTCGCTCTGATCGGGACTCCGACAATGACTCACGATGGGATATGTATAGCCGGGCCAGCGCCTTTGGGTTTCCACTATGCACTCAGCTCCCCGACGACGCGGGCGCCCCCCGCCGCGCGCCAACCTTCTCTCACTTGTTGCCGCCCTATTATGGGGGAGAAGCCACGGCAGACCTTATCTATACTGCCTCTTATACTGGAAAACCAACCGTCGACGAGATATTTAGTCAACTCAAGATTCGCTATAATCGTCAGTCTATTATAGCAAACTACAGCGCATCAATCGCAGTTCCCGCTCCTGGGATCGACTCCCTTATTCCGGCCTCAGATAAAACTGGCGGAAGACTTAACGATCCAAGAATGCAAATTGATAGCAGCTTCAATCTCACTGAGAAGATTCAAGAAGTCCCCGCGCGAACAGCAACACAGCAAAACTATTGGCTAATCCAGTCTAAATTTGAAACACCAATTCTTAACTTTGCCAACGTTACACAATCAGTAACGCCCGGAGGCACAGGCTTGATTACGTCTAGATGGAGCAGCAGTGCCGCCAATCCGTCTTATCCGGGGGATATCGTCCAAACCTCATCGGCTAATCTGGTCACGCGCGGAATGTGGCACCAATACGGCAGTGTCATAACTTCGTCAACGGCCGGCGTCTTCGCTGAAATCGTTGACGGCGGTGGCGGCGGCTCCCTCGCAAACATAGTGGGTTTCCAAAAGGGTGTTACAACACGTGTTGGGGATGTTAAGAAGAATGCAGTCCTAGAGGAAGCCATTGTGGCAATACCCTTCATAACCCTCAACGGCCGCCGAGAATTCTTTGCGTATACCGGAACCTCGCGAAACACAAGCAACTATGCCAACGTCGAAACTGCAATGCACAAATATATATTCCCTCCCAAATTCGACTTTGTGAGAGTTCGCGACGAGGCACAAGAGGCTGCTGAGGCCCTAGAGGACTTAATAACTGCAGGCCCGATTCTGGCCGGCACCATAGCTGATAAGCGACGCATTGCACTTCAAAATGCCGCCACCAAAGCTGCGGATGCAGCTGCTTTGGTTCAGCCAGTACTGATGTACGTTTTCGAATTCTCGGTACAAATCGATGAACAAGACATCGCGGATATGTGGCAGAACCTGCCGCCCAGCATCGCAGAGAAGACTCAATCGGCAAAAGAGATAGAGGTTGAAGATAGAGATCTCCTGCGCGTGATGGCTGACAACATACAACCTATCCGGTGGATGGTATTCAAGGTTAAGAAGCGGGCTAAGAGAGACTTCGATGTTTACAAGAGATCCTTGGTTACCGCGGATACATCAGCACTTGCGCCTAAATTGAAAGGGCCGTATACTTATAACTGGCCGTATGACTACTTCTCACTAGTCGAATTGGCCAGCATTGATGCGACAGTGCAGTGGACTTCTGGTGATATGCAATACGAAATCGAAGACGATGACATGATTACTCTTGACGGAAGGCCGCCCTTGCGCGGAACCGACGGCGCCCCCATAATACCGGGGTCAGCAATGGACAACCTGCGAGCAAGATCGGCCGGCTCCAGCGGCACTTATATAGATCCCAACGCTCCACCTCCGCTGGAGTCGGGCACTTATACAGCAGATCCCCAGGATCCCCGCCTTCCCCGTAGACGCCGAAGAACGCGCCGCCGTCGAGGTCGCAACAATCGTGGTGGAAACAATAGTGGCGGAAACAGTGGCGGAAACAGTGGCGGTAATTACTAATGGAATTCTTTAACAAGAAAGAAGATGTGTTAGACTTCAAACTCACTGAGTACGGGAAGTACTTGCTAGCCATTGGGCGCCTAAAGCCATCTTACTATGCTTTTTTCGATGATGGTATAATGTATGATGTCACGGGCCAAGGGATGTCTGAGAGCCCCAGTATGGCCGAATCACGGATCCAGAGCACCACCCCAAGTCTTAAAGTAATACCAACCCGTACGGGCGCCGAAGGCCGAGTCAACTCTTTTGTACAACAGGTAACTGAAATGCTGGGGCCCGACTCAGACCCCGCCGACAAAGTAGAAATATTCAGTAAGATAGAAGTATTCGAAGAGAAGGGAAAGGTCAACGCTTATCCGCTAGGCCGATCTTCTCTAACAAGCCAGAAAAACCCAGCCTGGAATCTTGAGATACTATCGGAACCGAGGATTACATCAGCAAAAGAATATTTAAACGATAACGATTACATTGAGAACATTCCGCAGATTAATATTGATATGGATTACAGAATGAATTTCAGTGACGGCACATCTCCAGGCGTACAAAATATTAGTCTGGATAACTCCAGCCTATACTTATCGGTAGAAAACAACTATCTCATATTGGAAGTGAGAGAAGAAAATACAGATTTTGAAAAAGAAAATTTTGAAATTGAAGTATTTCATTCTGGCTCGGGTACACGCCCCACGGCCGCGGACCCCCTTTCTCCGGGCAAATATACCCAGTTGTCCTATACACCAAATGATCCTGGATCTTTCATGGCACCAATGCCGATAGAGAATGCTCTGAATATTGCGGGCAATATAGGATATTATTTCAATATCATGGTAGATGAAGAGATTCCTGATAGTGTCCTTGATGCAGCCGGAATTAATGAGAAAACGCTCAGGTCAAGCACATCTAGAATTCGTGTTAGCCGGGATATTTACACTTCTGATCAGGAGGAGCCTTACTAATGTTGATGTCTCCCCTGCCATACCAATCACAAATTCCGTTTATTCGGCTTGAATCAGTTCAAATTAGCGACAACGTGGATAATGAATTGACAGTCCAGGTTCAAATCTCCAATGAAACTAAAGAGATAATTGGAGATGAAGCTCGTGAATTTGGAAACTTTATATACTTGTCGACAGATAAAAATGCCATAATGAATTTGGCCGTAGATGCTAACAAGCAAAAAGCATTAATAATGGGCGCCCAACCTGACACAGCCGAGATGAAGAAATATCGCTTATCTCTAACCAAGAAAGATATGAAGTGGAAGGGCCGCATGGCGGACCGACCGCCCGGCATAAGCACGCCTGCAATTACCCTCACTAACTCAAAAATTTATAATCATATTACACAGAAAACCTTTGTTTTAAATCGCGTCGCCGGCGGAAATATAATGACGGGCCTCATCGCCGACGCACATATCGATCGAGTGATGGTCGAAGCCACCGCGGGCCCAGTGAACTTGGCACCACTTCCGCCCGTGCAAACCCTAGGCATTGATGTGGCCGACTTCGCCGACCGTCGGCGAAACACACAGATCAAAGATCTTTATCTGTTTGCTGTATCATATCGCACTTATAAGAACAATTGCTTCATCGGCAATGTAATAAAAGAAACTCTTCTGGTCAATGGTGTGAGCCCCGCGGATGCAGAACTATGGAAGATCGACGAAATTAAACCCTCCTACGGTCCGATAGGATCTGTCTGGCCCGGGGATATTCATTACTTGCTCACCGGACCGTCGCCGCATGCCATGGCGGGCACCGTACACTCGCCCACATCGCATCCGAAAATAGTGTCCGATCTGGTACCAAATTCTAAAGTAAAGGATCTTCGTTTTTTAACGACCGCAAGAACATTAAAATTTGAATATGCGGAGCCATCGCAATCTGACGCATCCAGTTTCTCCCGCCTCACGCTCTCACGCGATGGTCTAGGGCGAATTCACGGCACCTTTGGTTTTGATCTTAAACAATATGCGAAGAATAATACCAAATATGGATCACTTATAAAAAATGATCCTGCACTGTTGAGTTGTGTAAAAATAGAAGATATTCAAATATCGCGCCGAGTTATAAAAAGAGACGATGACGGGAACGAACTTACGCCTGCTCCGGCCGGCAACCTAACAATTCCTGGAGAATCAGGGTGGACACCAATTTCGGCCGATTCTGTCGACGGCGCTCAGCCTATAAGAATTCTAAATCTCTCTTCAAATCAACTAACCGACGTAAAGAATATTATATTTGTCGACCTAGCCGCGGCCTCTTATATCTCCAGCACTGTAGAGTATAAGGTCGAAGTAACTGTCCTGGACAAGACCGCAGACGCACTTAAAGCCATACAAGGAATTCTTCAGACGGCCATAAGTCGCGACTTCTCCGGCAAGGACCGTCTTCCGGTCGAAGCCGAGAATCCCGTCAAACTCGACCTCTCTAATATTATCTCTCAGTATCTTATAGCAGTTAACTTTTTGTTCGGTACTGATCCATTCAAAAGATTCGGTATGGATTTATGGAGCAAGAATCTTCTCGCGCTAGCGGTACCGAAGCCCCCCGGAATTTCCCAGGAGCAGGTTATGATTGTCGATTTGGTTCGCGACTTTGCGGCCCAAATATCCCAACAGTTGACGACAGGTCAGGCAGCCTCTGACACAACTTTTCAGGTCTTTTCAAGCATCGCACATCCGAAGCCCCCCTCAGTTCTGACGGTAGAGCATGAGTTCCGCGATCGTTATACAATAGATCGACCAGCCGGGGTCGGTGTGGAATACACTTACGGAATGGTCAACAGCGTATCCTCGACGACGCCCAATATCGGCTTCGAGACCTTCTCTGACCGCACGAAGAATGAGCAAGCCAAATATGGCTTCGACAACGCGTCCGGCGAAATTAATACCTATGGTTATTTATCCCCGTGGGCTCTCCTTCTCGGTATTATAAATGGACAAGAAAATCTGCGACGGACAGAATCATTTGTTCTTGACCCAGCACGATTCACCCTGCTGTTCATCAATAATGCTCTCCATACATACCAGTATAATCCGAACGCGGCCCAGACTGTAGAAGGCGATATCCTAGAAATCCTCAGCGCCGCGGGAGCATATATCAAACATCTGGACACCGATCTTCGCCAGATACTATTCCCAACTGCCGACCGGGTTACAACACTCATCGACCCATCGGATTATATGGGCACCGAAAACCTCTTCAATATAGATGACGAGTCAGAAGGAACAGGGCTTTCGGGCTCAAGTGAGGCAATATTCATAGAGGCAACACTCCCGGGGAATATACCCGCCGCCTCCCCCGCGGCACAGTGGTTGCTTAACGGTGTGATTGTGGCAGATAATCTGCCCACTATAATCCGTAATCCTGATGCCATCGCCGGATCCTTAGCCTTAGCCAAATATACTCAAGAGCCATCAATCATCGATAACTCTAATTCTCTGTCTAATATGATTAACTTTGAATCACTAGTAAAAGTGGAGTATTTGAAATCATATAATACATCACAGGGCGCCCCCCAAGCAATTTGGGAAACATTAAATTTAAGTGCGTTCGGGACCGCCCTTGATCAGGGAAATTCCCTATTGTGTCGGCTAGTTTCAATATCTGGGGTTATTGATGTGGATGTTGATCTGGGCCTCAGCGCGATGAACACACTTTTTATTCTGGGGAGTCCGCAGTTCCAAACATCAGCAATTAGATACGGGGCCATAATTGGGGAAATACAAACATATATTTCTACACTCAGCAGCAACCCCTACGCCCAAGCAGGCGAATATGCTAGCAATATTCCAGTTTATATGCCCGCGGAATACCAGGAAGACTAAAAATGTTACAAAACAAGGCTTATAAAAAAAGATTATTGATGGTGAACGTCTCGATCACCGGCGATAAAGAAAGACTGAAGAGGGGAAGCGCTGGTCACCCCATGATGCGCATCACCCCCGCCAGCGCCCTCGGATCTACCGATAAGCTCCGCGGCATACTGGGCCAGTATCACACAACATATAAGAGTTCGAGAGGTACTACATTAGTAAACTATTCTACAATCATAGATCGAATAAATGCCGGAAATACACCTGGCCACCATGAGGCGCCCGGCGCGCCGGACCGCCTCAATCCTCCGCAGCTGCGCCTTCAACTTGAAAGTCCCAACGGCCCTGCTAACATTGTGTTGACCACGAATCTCAATGACCCCAACTTAACTCGGGACCAACTATATTCACCAACGTTTCAGGTTCAAGCTGCGCGCTCCTGGGCGTGGAACGGATATCAGGATAAAGACGATGCATATGAGACCTACATCGGCGGCGCTGGTACCACCACTCGCGAAAACTTCGTCTCATATATTAATTCTCTATCATCCTCAGCGGCCGTAACCCACAAAGATTATACAGCTGTTTTCTATCCCCTGGTACGAGACAAAGCAATCAGGGCAGCCAGCGGAATGATGCTAACCGTCAAAGGAGAGTATAATTACTATGCCAATACTACTCCAAGTTATGAAACAGCGACAGCCTTCTCTAACGTAAGAGAAGGGATGCTTCCAAACGCCTACATAATGTATTCCGAGTTGCAGAACACTGGATCACTCTTGCTGGCCAACTATCATCAGAGAGCGCTGTCCATACCGGGCGAAGGTCCGGGCTACTTTATGGACTCAAGGCAAACACAAGGTGGCGTTACCGAAAGAAACACCGTTGGCGCCTATCAGCTTTGGGCCACAGGTCTATCGCGTGCTGACGTTGAAGATAACCTTGATACAATGGCAACTAATAATACTAATTTTGTTATTCTGCATTCTGATGAAGCTATTACCAATTCTGAATATATTAGAAATGAAATGATTCCTTACTGTGTGGAATTGGTTATTCCGCCGGACGACGACCAGTTTACTGGATTAAAATCTGGTGCTTCATTTCTGCGAAATATGGCGAACGATAAAGATACGAAAAGCTTCATCGATATTCTACAGGTCGCCGCAATCAATAATCATTTAAATTGGCCAGCCCCGGACAGCACGTTCGAGAGATTTACATCTACAACAAAATTTCCCCTCGACGCCGAAGATGCCAGTAGATATCGATTCACAACAGAAACAACAGCAATTCCTATCCTATGTGATGTCGGCGCTTCCCTGGCACAATATATGGACGCCGTAGATAGTCCAGAGATATCTATGGTAGATGATACAACTTTTGGCCGAGCACTAAATACCATTAACGACTATTATACAAACTATGACAATAGTTCGTTACCGTACAGGTTTTTAAAAGACTACGCTAGATCCGGATTCAATCCGACCAACCCGATCCAGGATTCGATGGAGCACATTGAAAATGCGCAGGTAGACCTATCAGCGTCGCTCCAGAGTTGGAGCCGTACATACACAGAGATTCTAGCCGGCGCCCAGTGTCACACAGAGACACTAATGTATGTGGTAAGCAAATATCTTCTTAACGATGATGGAACACAGTCAGCCCCCGCTCTACCGGTCCAGACTTTTTACATCTCAAACAAACTGGGATACGAAAACTTGGGATATAACGAAAGCATCCCAATCACTTTTTACGATTCACAAGTTAAGTATGAGAAGAAGTATCGCTATGTTTTCCATAAAATGGTTTTGATTGTTGGGAATGAGTATAAGTATACAGATGAAACCATGTGGTGGGATTATCTGGGCCCAACAACATACAAAAAGTTGAAGGTCCACAACACACCAAATATAAAAATTGTAATGGTCCCCTATCTTGCGGAAGGCTTAGATTGCCTTGTCGTCGATAAGCCCCCCGTTCCTCCTGAGATGTCCTTCTATCTTCACAAGGGCATAAGCAACAAAATTCAGATTCTTCTTAACTCCAATACGGGCAAGTATGATCTGGCCCCAATTAGTATCTTGCCCACCGATCCGGCATTCTTCGAGAAAGAATATCTGGCCCAGCAGGAAGAAGCCCTATCTTTCGAAGAAATAAAAAATCAGAAGAAGAAGATTTCTTTCAACAGCGATGATCCGGTTGACGCATATCAGCTATTTAGACTCCAGAAGCCCCCGGAGGGATACGGAAGCTTCACTGAGGCAATGGTGAACTCACCGTCGCTTAATCCGGTCTATGGCACCGGTGCTTCATATGTCGACACTATTGTCCCAAATACCAAATATTATTACTGCGCTCGGTCCATTGATATCCACGCCAATATTTCTAATCCAACAACGATTATTGAGATTGAAGTGGTCGACGACGACGGAAAGATCTATTTAAAACAGAAGCCATATACATTTAAAACAGTAAAACAACGCTTAATAAAACCAGGCAGAAGATTTATACTTATAGAACCAACATCTCAACAGACCAGTTATAACCAAGAAAACCCACAACCGGATATAAGCGTTAATTCAACGCCCACGGAGCGTCTTGGGGCAGCGGGCCTACTGGATAGTGTGTGGGGGAAAGAGTTCAAGATACGTTTGACGAGCAAACAAACCGGCAGGAAAATGGATTTGAATATTAATTTTAACAATTCCGGTATAGTAAAAGGAAGCGAATAATGATATTTAGGACTATTTATATGAAGAGGAGAGTAACATGGGATTTTTAGATAATTCTGGTGACATCATTTTAGATGCAGTACTGACCGACCTGGGTCGCAAAAGATTGGCCGAAGGGAACGGAAGCTTTAAAATAGCAAAATTCGCTTTGGGCGACGACGAGATTGATTACGGGCTGTACGACAAAAACAACACCAGCGGCTCTGCATATTACGATATCAACATTCTCCAGACACCAGTTTTGGAGGCGTTTACTAACAACATGTCTAGTATGAACTCCAGACTAATGTCAATAGCACGCAATGATTTGCTTTACTTGCCCGTCATAAAGCCTAACAAAAGTGGCAATCACACAGTTGACGCAACACTGTCTACTTATGTAGTCCTGGCAGACCAGACAACCGTTAACACAATGCAAGGGCCCTCCGGAGAGGCATCTTTGGCCGCGGGTCAGCTTAATGGTGATGTTGCTGCTCAGGGCGCCAATTTCATTCAGCTCGACCAGGGCCTCGACACGTCAGAACTTAGTGCCAATAGTGTGTTAGCCGCGGACTTGGTAGAAACCCAATATATGATCCAAATTGACAATCGTTTGGGAAGCATAGCGACCCCGGCCACTAACACAAACGCCGGCGAAACACTGGGGTTTAAACCCACATCAATTGATGATGACAATATTGCCACTTACATTTTCACCCTCTCGGATCAATCTGAGGTGGTGAACAATCTCCTCACTGGTAACACGTTCTCGGTGATTGATGGGCCCCAAGGCACATCGGTGAAATTTAAGATCGCCGCAAGTCTCGATTTAAAGACCAGCGCCTATCTCTTTAATCGATTGGGTACTGTCGCGACAGCCGCGCAAACACTTCAAGGAGCGGGAGGAACTGATCTCCTTGGGCCCGACGCGCCCACAGCGACAGCTTATAAATTTATCGATTCGACAGTTCGAATCTCCGGAATGACAACGGGCTACACGGTTGACCTCCCGGTCAGATTCGTGAAGCAGACTTAGGATAGGGACAAGAAATGGCAACTTCATTTAAAACATTTGATAACAGAGACTCTGTCGTAACAAGAAACCTGTTGCACGAAGCAATTCCGATAACGGGTACGATTGTCTCCGGTACTTACACTAATAAGGCAGGTACCGAGTACAACATTAAGGACTATAGTCACGGAATGTTTCAGTCCGTTTATGACTATCCGTACTTAAGTTCTTCCGCAAACCATATCTTCGATCTCACAATGGGATATTCTCCGTCCTCTTCCCTCTCCCAATCCTTGGCAGCAGACTATTCAATGCAGCCCAAAAAGATCAATCTCTACAACCAGATGGCACAGGTCCTTGTTGGATTTGATGAGAACGGCGCCGTGCGTCAGTTCGACGAAGACGGTGATCTAACTGGCGGCAGAAAGATAAGGGAGTGCTATTTCTTTAACTTCGCGCGCCTCCTCTCAAAGGATGAGATCAAAAAGGGCAGCTTTAGTTTAACGTTGGGCGTCAACAGCTCTTATGAAACCGGAAGCTTTAGGCAGATGATCAATATTACTGACGGCAGTGGTTCAACTAGTTATAAAGTAAATTCCCCGGCCGGCGAATATGGAATTCTTCGAGCATCCGGAAGTAGCGGCGTCTGGTCTGCCGGCCGCGCGGATCCCTTAAGTGGAAGTACCCCCAAGTGCGGCCTCGTCTATTATCAGGCCGGCATCGCTGTCATTACCGCTTCTGTTTTTATGAGTGGTGGACTAGACGGCCGCAGCCCCTACACAGCAATTGCGGGCAGAACAACCCGTATGCGGAACAAAGTTCAATTAACTGGTCCTCCCGGCGCAGCTGGCCCACACCTAGCGCCAGCGGTCCTTACAGGCTCGACAATTGATGTCAACTGCGACGCTCTGCGACACAGAATCAAAAATGTGTCATTCAATAACAGCACAGAGCTAAACTCAGCTGTGTACTTCTGCCGAGTTAACAACACTGACTTTAATTATTCAGCCAATCCCACGTACTTGAAGGACAGTAAACTGGTTGTTAAGACCAACGCACAGGATTTGCCAGTCACATACGTAACAACAGTTGGTCTATATTCAGCAGACAACGAACTACTGGCGATCGCCAAACTGTCGGAACCGTTAAAGAAAGATCCAACTACAGAGTTTACTCTGCGCGTGCGCCTCGACTACTAATGGTATGCTATGCCGTATTACAAGTTTAAACATAATGATGTTTACGTCAATACATTAAAAACTTATCCCGCTGTTAAATTTCTGATCTACAGTGGTTCGGCATATTATAACAATGCATCAAACATGTCAGGCGCCTTCACTGATCCTGTCCGTCTGACGGATGCCGGCAATATTTCGCTCTATGAATTGAATGTCGATAGAGATTATGTTCCTGGATCCCAACGCCTAATTGGTCCATCCGGACCCGATGGAACCACGACACCCGACAAAGGCCTCATTTATGGCTTTGTCACAAAGAACGGTTCTAGGATAGGATTCCGCAGCACAACCAAAGCAGCATTCAATAAGATGAATTATGGGGATGTAATGTTCAGCAACTATCCTCTTACCTCATCGATCTCCAAAGAATTATATTTTTCATCAACAAAGCGCGTCAATGCAGCCCCAGTTCCGGGGAAAGGTTATGTATCTCATCTGCGGGCTCTTAAAAACACGATTGACAATAAATCTTATATTGATCCTAACTTCACTTATGCCGGCTCATCGAGCGTCCGCGGCCAGTGGACGAGAGATTTAGATAATGTCGAAGTCGGCCTCGTTGGAATCCCGACAATCTTTTATGGATCCCAGATTAAGCCGGGATCGATAGATTTAAAGTACTATTATACCGGCTCGCTCATCGCGCGCGCCCAGGACACCAACCGCGACGGAGTTCTTTATGAAACTTATCGTACGGGCCCGGCGCTGACAAGTCATACACGCTCCGCTCCCATCGGTCTGGCTTTATATGGCCAGGGCTTCTTAATACTGACGGCCTCTTATAATCTGGGATACGCCTCCAATCAGGATGCCTATTATAGAGACTCGGCCGACAAATTGGTAACCGATAATGCTAAGTGGACTTACTTCGCTCAACCAGTGTCTGGCCATGGCGCCGATTGGATGGCTGGAATCGACCGCACAATTGTCTGGGCGCCCAACAGCGCATTCACTATGGAGATGAGTGGTACCAACACCACACAGACTCTCACCATGTTTGCAACAGCCCCCAAGGCCGAGTTAAACCAGTCCAGTAACCCCACTTTTAGAAGTTATACAAGTATATCTTCATCCACAGTGGGAGCGAAAACTTATATGGAAAGCCGGCAGGTTCTTATTAAAAATGTTGTAAGCTCTTCTTATAATGACCCAACAGGTTCATTTGAAAAGACAACCTATATTTCGAAGGTAGGAATATATGATGATGAAAGGAATCTTATTGGAATTGCCAAATTGGCCACCCCGGTAAGAAAGACAGTTTCACGTGATTTCACCATCAAGATAAAGACAGATATTTAATGACCCCTCCCGACAAAGAAACACGTCGCCGTTTGATGGAACAAGAAAAGAAGATCGGAGACCTTAGGGCTCTCGTCGATACTCTGCAGACATGTCTTCGACGAGCCGAGGTCGCTCTCAAGGACACCGACGAATATGATTATGTATTTGCACAGTCTGCCAAATGGGCTATGAAAGAAAAGATCTAATGGCATGGACAAGCCATCTATTAGCAAAACCCGCCACATACTTAAGACGCTCACCTGGAGAGCAGTAGGCACTTTTGATACGATCTTATTGGGTTGGCTTGTCTCCGGGGATCCTAAAGTGGGCCTCACAATAGGATCCTTTGAATTAATAACGAAAATAGTGTTATACTATCTTCACGAAAGAATCTGGTACAGGATAGATTTCGGGGTAACACGAAAATGATTTTAGGCTTAGACATCTCAACCAGCATTACTGGCTATACAGTATTAGATTATGAGGGCAATATTGTTGCCTGCAATCACATCGACCTCCGCAAAGAAAAGAACTTCTTTAAGAAAATCCAAATCGTTAACTCTCGTCTTGAGATGATAAACGAGGAATACGATATAGAGCAGGTATATATTGAGGAATCACTCCAGTCGTTCAACCGCGCCGCCGGCAAATCCCTTTCTATTCTTTCAAAAATAAATGGTATTGTTTCGTGGTTATGCTATAATATGTTTTACGGTGAACCCAAGTATGTTATAGCGCGCTCCGCGCGCAAATTATGTGGTATTACAATCCCCCGCGGCACCAAAGCAAAAATGGAAACATTTCAGTTTGTTGTTGACAAGGTACCCGGCTTTGATGTAGAATACACTAGATATGGAAATCCAAAGGCGGGTTATACTGACCGCTCGGACAGTTATATTGTAGCAAGGGCAGGCTGGATTCGTGAGAGACAAGAAACTAAAGATACTGACTGAGATTCTTGGGCGACCTTACAAAGCCCGAGAAGAACTCCTATTCCATTGCCCCTATTGTAAACACCATAAAAGAAAGTTCTCCGTCAATCTGGAGAAGAACGCATTCAAGTGTTGGGTGTGTGATACACGCGGCAAGAATATCTTCCGCGTTATCCGCCGTTTTGGTGAGCACCGACACAAGGCGCTGTGGGGCGATTTAACGGGTGAGATTGAGTTCGACAGGCTGGAAGACCTGTTTGGCACCGAAGAGCCCGTAAAAGAGACCCTGGAGCTTCCTGAGGGATTTGTGAGCCTTGCCAACAAGGATGTTCCCCCCACCGGCTTCGCTGCCCGCAACTATTTGAGAAAAAGAGGCATCCGCAAGCAAGATATTGTTTGGTGGAAGATGGGCTATTGTTGCTCTGGAGATTATGAGGGAAGAATAATCATTCCATCCTTTGACGAAGACGGTGATCTGAACTACTTTATATCACGGTCCTATGACAAAGCCTTTTATCCGAAGTACAAAAACCCTCCAGCAAGCAAGAATATTGTATTTAATGATTTGTTTGTGGATTGGAGTTCGAATATTATATTGGTCGAAGGGGTATTTGATGCGATTATTGCTGGCCGAAACGCGGTTCCTATCCTAGGCTCTACTCTAAACGAACACTCACTTTTGCTCCGCAGGATCGTGAAAGAGGATGCCGGCGTCTACATTGCCCTCGATCCGGACGCAACGAAGAAAGAGCTTGAGATTATAAAGACTTTATTGAATTTTGATATCGAAGTTTGGAAGGTAAATATCGGCGATAACGAGGATGTGGGCTCGATGAATAAGGAGCAATTTCAGAAATGCCTGGAAAATGCGACGCTTATCACTCCAGACAACTATTTATTGTTGACGCTTGCGATGTCAATATGAAGAATGAAAGAGAACTATTCAAATCTACTAGCTGAGTTCAAGTCACTGATCCAGCAAGAAATGTGGAAACGACAGCTCATTCACGAAGCTAAAGATACGTTCGGAAAAAGGAAGAAGCCAAATGAAGATAAGCAAAACAAGACTTAAAGAGATTATCAAGGAAGAACTAAGCGGCTTTGACGGCGAGTCAAACCAGGACGCAGAAGTAAGACTACAGCAAGTAGTCACCTCCTTGGGTGCCGGCGAAGACTTTGTGCACAAGATCCGCGATGCTATCGCCGAGGCTGCAGCCACTCAAACTCGGGCCCGAGCCCTAGAACTTATGATAGAAGCTCTGGAGATGCTGTCTCCTATGCAAGAGGCAGATACCCCCGACGAAGAAGAATCCGAAGAGGAAGAAGCTTTGGTGCTCCCCGACTTGGGAGCAGCAGGGG
>Ga0208299_1001641_pt1 | contig 16253 bp, 17 predicted proteins | sample 15_taG_FD_184089 | JGI IMG/M metagenome (GOLD analysis project Ga0208299, IMG submission 184089) | Marine viral communities from the Subarctic Pacific Ocean - 15_ETSP_OMZ_AT15312 metaG (SPAdes) (version 2) | ecosystem: Environmental > Aquatic > Marine > Oceanic | place: Pacific Ocean | collected...
ATATTCATTATTCTTCCTATAATTTCTTTTATATAAATATAGAATAAAATACTTTTCATATTTATTTGTATTCATGAAAAATATTCATTATATTATTAATAAATTGTCTTTACTGATATTTATATATAGACCAAAAAAAAGAAAGGTAAAAATGAAAGAAGTAATTAATTCATCATGGTTTAGAGCAGCATTAGCTGGTGGAACCGGAGCTGCATTAATAATCACAGGGAACATACTTTATGCAGGAATTGCATTTGGTGTTGGTGTTAGAGAATTGTTATTAGCATTTAAAAAATAGAAAGTTATAATATGTCAAAATTACGTTATAAAGAAAGAATCACAGATGATATTGTTGATGCAAGAGAAATCATCCGAATGGTTGGTCGTGGAATTGAAAATGGAAATATAGATATTCAGTCTGCCATGATAAATTTAGCGGAAGCTGTTCGGAAGTTAGAAAGTGCAAAATCATTTGTCGATCGTGAATGAAAAAAGTTTTTCCATACATTGTATTATTAGCGGCATTATGTTTAGCAACTAGTGCCGCATATTACAGCGTATTCGGACTTAGCAAATTATTTTCAGCTCAAACATTAGCTATTATTATAATGGCTGGAACGTTAGAAGTTTCGAAATTAATCACCGCTACTTATTTACATCGTTATTGGAAGAAATTAAATATACTTATTAAAACGTATTTAACTACGGCTGTTGTCGTGTTAATGTTTATTACGTCAATAGGTATATATGGTTTTTTAATAGCTGCATATCAAACAACAGCAAATCAATTAACTATAATGGATAAACAAGTTGCTGTGATAGAATTAAAGAAAGAGAGATTTAATGATCAATTAACTAGTTACAATGTTGAAAAAGTACAACTAGGAGAGTCTATATCTGAATTATCAAAAGGATTATCAAATAATGTAATCCAATACAAAGATAGAGAATCAGGCGAAATAATAACTACTACTTCTTCTTCTACCAGAAAAGTATTAAATAAACAATTAGATGATTTTAAAGATCAAAGAAATAATGTATCAATAAAAATAGAATCAATTGCAGATTCAATTACAAAATTAGATTTACAAGTATTGGATTTAGAATCTAATAGTGAAGCATCAGCTGAGATAGGCCCTTTAAAATATTTATCTGAATTATTAGATAAACCCATGGATGAAATCGTTAATTGGTTTATATTAATTTTTATATTTGTATTTGACCCATTAGCAATTGTATTATTAGTATCAGCAAATAAAGCTTTTGATATAGTAAATGAAACAAAATATAAATTATATGAAAAACAAGATATTGAATGTTCAGTACCAGAAGGGTATGAATTTAATAAAGAATATCCAATAGAAGAAATATTAAATGATACAGAACAACAAAAAGAAAATGTCGATTCCATTCCGGAAGAGAAAACAGAGATTAAAAAGAAAAAGAAACGTTTTAGATCAAATACAAAAGTTATATCATGAAAAAAACAAAAACAAAAACAAGAGGAAATTATAAAAAATTAGCTTGTAAATATTGCGGGTCTATTGTTGAACGAGTAGACAAAAATTCAATAACAGTTACATGTTCAAAATGTACTTTCAAATTATGTGAAGGTATTGATTTGGATATCTCCGAATAATTTATTATAATATAAATAAAAAATATGTTAGAAGCAGAAGAAATTAAATCCAATTGGGAACACTACAGAATCAAAGTTAATGAGTTATTTCCTACTAGAGCAGACAAATTAAATAAATTATATGATGAGTATGAAGATAGAATAATAATGATGCCAGCATCTTCTATCGCACATTACCATAACGCATTTGCAGGAGGATATGTTGATCATGTACTTCGTGTAATGAAATGTACTAAAAAATTATATAATGCTTGGGCTGATATGGGAGCAGATATGTCAGGATATTCCGAAGAAGAAATGTTATTTGCTGCAATGCATCATGATTTAGGAAAATGCGGATTTCCAGGAGAAGGAAGAGAAGTATATCAAGTAGAAACATCTGATTGGCATAGAAAGAATATGGGAAGGATGTATAAGCATAATGAAAATATTCCTTTTACAATGGTTCCAGATTTATCTATATATTTGTTACAAAAATATCAAGTTCCAGTTTCTTGGAATGAATATCAAGCTATTAAAATACATGATGGTGTTTATGATGAATCTAATAAGCCATATTTTATTTCTAGGTCAGCACAATCAAAATTAAAAAACAATTTACCACTAATATTACACCATGCAGATCATATGGCATCGCAGATAGAATATGAACGATGGAGAAACGCAAAAAACAATTCACCAAAAGCAGTAGCACCAAAAGCAAAGGCTACTAAATCAACTGCACTTAAAAATTTAGCAGAACAAAATCCGACAATAGATAAATCTATATCTGATATTTTTAGCACATTTAACGAAGGATAATTATGATTATATTCTTAATATCGATAGGATCAGTACTATTAATAACAACGTTGTACTTTATATATAGAGCATATGTACTTGCGGGAGTATTAGCTGACGCCGAAGAATATATTAAAGATGTAGAAGATTTATCTACTTATATGTATCGACAAATAGATTCTTCATATGAAGAAATGAAACGTGTTGATCGCTTGGGAGCATTTCATGAAGATGATGAAGCTGGAACTACATTTGCTATGTTAAAAGACGTAGTTGAAAAATTATATAAGGAATTTAATGCCGAGAAAAAAGAAGAAGAGTAATAGGTATTGGACTAACATTACTGAATGCTCAATATCTGCGTATAATCAATGCGCAGAAGAACCAGTATTAAAGGAGCGAATATATAGAAGATTTATATTTCCTGCCTTTATGAAATTAGCAGAAAATTTAATTAATAAAATGAAGTGTGAATATATAGATTCCACATTTCAAGATCTACAAACAGATATAGTTACATATCTTACAGTCCGTATAGACAAATTTAATCCAAGTGCTGGAAGAGCTTATTCATATTATACTAGAACTACATTTAATTATTTGATTGCAGAAAATCAAAAAGGTTATACAAAATTAAAAAGAAAAGCAGAGCCTATAGACATTGATGATAATAGAAATGTTCAAATTGAAATGCATAATGATGAAATGCGAGAAACTTTAAAGTATTTTATGGATGCGTATATTGAGTATTGTTATGATAATCTAAATTATATATTTGCAAATGAATCAGATATACATGTTGCGGATTCTATATTACACATTTTTTCAGAAAGAGAAAATATAGAACAATACAATAAAAAAGCATTATACGTTTTTATTCGTGAAAGAACAGGACTACAAACAAATAATATAACAAGAGTTATAAAAGTATTGAAACAACTTTATAATAACAAATTTTGGGAATACGAACAAACAGAGTTCGTGAATTTACCTTTTTAATATTTATTATTAAAAGGAACAAATATGGACATAAAAGAAGAATTATTCAAGGGAACTAGCTTCGCCGATCTAATGTCCGATGTCTATCACAATTCAAAAAAGAAAGATAGACAAATAAATCAATTAATATCTCAATTACAGCCACTAATACGTAATGCATCTGATGCTACTATTATAGTACCATTAATTAAAGAATACCTAGATGTTGCGGTGAAGAACGATGACCATTTAGTTAAATTAACCGCTATAGTCCAGCGTTATATATCCGCTACACAGACAATTTCCGGAGAAACTTCGTTATTAAGTGAAGAAGAAAAATTGCAATTATTAAAAGTTGCCGAAGAAACATTTGAGGACGAGTTGTCAGATGAAATCAAAAAAATTGATGATGAGGATAAAGAGTTAAAAGAAAAAATAAAAAACGTTAAAGAGTCGTTGGAGAGAAAAAATGAAAGTTGAATTTTATTTAGCGGAAGTACTTTCTAGTGATATTACAAATACTTATAAAGAAGATGGGCATATAGCAAAAGGAACTAAATCTAAAAATTTATTTGCTATCCGAGTTCGTACATATAGTGGCGATTCTGTAAAAGAATATATAGCTATTCCAGTAAATAATAGTATAAAAGAAATACCATTAATTGGAGAACATGTTTTAATATTTAAGGGACTTCGTGATGATACAACTCCTGACAAAGCAAGACAAGAGTGGTATTATTTTCCAGCATATGGGTTAAAATCTGGAATTAATTCTAATTTATTGCCAGGCATAGCTCAATTTAGATCGGGTACGATTAATGTACCGTTTCAAACAACGCCAGGAAATACATTTGAAGAAAAAATAATTTCTCCTTTACAACCATATGAAGGAGATATATTAGTAGAAGGCCGGTGGGGTAACAGTATTCGATTGGGAAGTTCAATATCTAATGATGTAGCAGGCGAAGACTTTTATACAGTAAACCCTACTTGGAAATCGACTAATGAAAATCGTGGAGACCCGATCATAATACTTTCTAACAAAAGAAATAATAAGCCAGGACATAACGAATTTGTTATAGAAAACAATGAAAAAGATGGGGCTAGTTTATATTTAACATCAACACAAAATTTTCCTAATTTTACATTAAGTAAGCCATTAGGAAATCATGGATCGAAAAGTGAAAGTGAATATAATTCTCCACAATTAATAGGGAGTGCGGATAGAATTATATTACAAGCAAAAAAAGATATCATTGCGTTAGATGCAAAAACAAGAGTAACAATTAACACACCTGAATTAAAAATTGGTGATGAGTCTGCGTGTGAAGCAATGGTTCATGGAGATGTATTAATGTCCATATTAGTGGATATTCTTAATGTTATTAGTGCTGGCAGTATTGGAACTGCTGGAATAACTACGTTGCCATTAGATAAAGGTGCATTAGCAAATGCATTTAAACAATTACAATATTTAAATAGTTCGAAATATTTTATAAAAAGAGATAGTTAAAAAGGAGAACACTATGCCAATTACGCCGCCTATGGATATAATACCAGGACTTCCAGCAAAGGGAGTTAGTATATTATCAAACAAAGCTAATAAATTAATAAAAAAAATTGGAGAAAAAACCGGAGAAACGTTGCAAGACGCTATCCAATTACCAGATGATTGTAATTGCGACGATCCAAGAATCCATGATATAAAAGATAAAATAGAAGATGCTAAAGAAATGATAGCAAAAGTGCAAGAAATAACAGCTGTTATTAAAAAAGTACATACTGGATTGCAGTCTGCTATGACAACTGCAAATGCAATAAAAGCTGCAACGTTAGCAGTTCCGGTTACCGGTCAAGCTGCTATAGCAGCAGAATTAATGATGGTACAAAATATGACTATTGCAAATGGAGTACAAGCAATAAAACAAATAGATTTTATACCACCAACAATGGAAGCAGGAATGTCTTTAATTAATAACCAATTGGCTAGTATTATATCTAAATTGGGTGGTATATGTAATAATGAAACATTCGATGTTTCTGCAGACGTAGCTAACTCTTTGAATGGCGGATCTGGTGGATCTGGTGGATCTGGTGGAGATTGGAGATTGGTATCTGGTAGTGGAGATTGTGGGAAGCCTCTTGGACTGCCGCCTTCTACAAAAAGTCCTTATACTGATTCATGTGGTGGTGTGTGGGTTTGGTTTGGTAGTGGATATTACAACCCGGATGGTATTGGTTGGGGTACACAACAAAGCAGAATTGATGATTCAACAATGGGTACAGAAGTATATAGTGATATTAATGTATCAAGTGAAGATTTGAATACATATTCTACAATGATAGATAATTTAGTAAAAAATCAACAAGATTTATTAACATCAATCCAAGAAGCTCCAGCACAATCATATAATGGTACTGAACCGCCGAATTCTAACTTAGGCAAATCGGGAGATTATTATATTGATACTGCAGCTCGAAAAATGTATGGCCCAAAAACAAATGAAGGCTGGCAACAGCCCGTAAATTATTAATAGTAATATTTATATAAAAGAAGAAAAATTATGGAACAGGCAAAATTTATTCAAATATTAAGAAAAGTAGTACAAGAAGAAGTAAGAGCTGTTATTAAACAAGAATTAACAGAAATAATACAAGAAGGGTTACAATCAACTATTTCAGAGTTACGGCCAACTAAAACTCCAATACTAGAACAAGTTTCAAAGCCAACTAAAAAAAATAAAGTTAAATTTAAAACAAATAAATTTTCTGATATTTTAAATGAAACGAATTCTTTAAGAGAACAATCAAGTGTAGGAGATTATGCGGCTATGATGAATGAAGATATTGTGATGACATCAAAAGATGCGATGGGTTTTGGAGTGCAAAGAAATGGGACAGTACCAGGAACAATGCATGATCCAGAGACTGGTAAAACATTACAAGTAAATGGTGCCGTAGCAGATGCTATGACAAAAGATTATTCGGCTTTAATGAAAGCGATTGACAAGAAAAGGGGCAAATAGTGGCATATCAAGTTGTTAATGTAGATGTTGATAGGTTAGCACCAAATACCGCACTGGGTATTGATTTTACTTTTAATAATCTTGGAGTATTTAAAAGCATATATGATACTAATAAACAAGCATTAGCTAATTTAAAAACATTATTGTTAACTAGAAAAGGAGAACGATATGGATTGCCAGAATTTGGTACTGATTTATTGTATATAATATTCCAACCAAATGTTGATGATATTAAAGACAATATAAAAGATATAATTTTAGGACCAATTGGAACATGGCTTCCATATATAGAAATTGATGAAATTGATGTAAAAACATTAAAAGATGATCCTAGACTAATTCATACTATTGAAGTAACAATATCATTTACTGTTCTTAAGACGGCAGATAGTGGGAAAATTCGATTGTTTGCAAAGGAAAATGGAATATTAGAGGTTAAATAATGGGAATACAAAAAGACGTAACATATTTAGGTAAAGACTTTGGACAATTTCGTAAAAATTTAATTGACTTTACAAGACAATATTTTCCAAATGAATACAATGATTTTAATGAGTCATCGCCTGGTATGATGTTTATGGAAATGGCTTCATATGTTGGTGACGTATTGAGTTATTATGCAGATACTAATTTAAAAGAATCATTATTAGAACAAGCTAACGAACGACAAAATATATATGATATTGCAAAATCTTTGGGGTATAGTGCAAAAAATGCAATTCCTGCTTATACTAACTTAGATGTATTTCAATTAGTTCCAGCAATAGGAACAGGCGATTCAGTACGCCCTGATTATAATTATTCGTTATCAATCAAACCTGGGTTGGGTGTAAAACAAAAAAATGGGTCAGCAGCATTCAGAACATTAGAATCTGTTAATTTTGAGTTTTCATCTTCTAATAACCCAACTGAAGTTACTGTATATGAAAGTGATGATGCAACAAAGCAACCAACATATTATTTACTAAAAAAGAGTGTTCCGGCAGTTTCTGGAGAATTAAAAACTGCAAGATTTACTTTTACAGCCCCGGTACAATATGATAAAATTGTATTAAATGAAACAAATATCATTGATATTATATCTGTAGTAGAATCTGATGGTGATGCTTGGTATAATGTTCCATATTTAGCACAAGACACGATTTTTGAGTCTGTACCAAATTTATTAGAAAATGATCCTGATTTTGTACAATATCGAGATTCATGTCCTAGTCTATTAAAATTGAAAAAAACAGCTAAACGATTCGTAACCAGATTAAGAAGCGATAATAAATTAGAAATACAATTTGGTGCAGGAATTTCAGATAATCCTGATGAAGAAATTATACCAAATCCAACTAATGTAGGAAATGGGTTAGCAGGAATGGGACAAAATCTAGATATGGCAATCGACCCATCTAACTTTTTATATACAAGAGCATATGGACAAGCCCCAGCTAATACGACATTAACTGTTACTTATACTATAGGCGGTGGAGTTGCAGATAATATACAAAGTGGAGTATTAACCAATATTGATTTTATTGAATATAAAGATGATCCAAATTCAACTAATAACGCAGCTACTAACAGATTTATAAAATCAACCGTTGCTGTTAATAATCCTAAACCAGCAACCGGAGGGAAAACTGCAGATACATTACAAGATATTAAAAATAATGCACTTGGCAATTTTGCTACTCAAAACAGAATAGTAACGAGAGATGATTACATCATACGATGTTATTCAATGTCTCCCAAATTTGGAAGCGTATCAAAAGCATATATAGTACCAGATGACCAGATATCACAAGGAGATTTAGAAGACACGATAATTGCAAATCCGTTAGCAATGAATTTATATACATTAGGATTTAATTCATCTAAACAATTAACAACATTAAATGATGCAATAAAAACCAATTTAAAAAATTATCTAGGACATTATAGAATATTAACAGATGCAGTAAATATTAAAGACGCATTTATAATCAATATTGGAATTGAATTTGAAATATCAGTTTTATCTAATTTTAATTCAAATGAAGTTTTATTAAATTGTATCAACTCCGTACGAAATTATTTTAATGTTGATAAGTGGCAAATAAATCAGCCTATCATCAAATCAGAAATTTTAAATTTAATCGCAAATATAACTGGGGTACAAAGTGTTGTTGGTGTTTCTATAAATAATTTATATGATACAGCTCAAAATTATTCTGGAAATGTTTATGATTTAGAATCGGCAACAAAAAGAGGAATTATATATCCTTCACTAGACCCTAGTATATTCGAAGTTAAATTTCCAAATAAAGATATTAAAGGAAGAGTAGTTAGCTATTAAAGGTAAATAATGTTTAAAATAATATATCCACAATCAGATGCAACATTATATGAATCGTTGCCAACAACCAATACTGGATTAGATGAGGTATTAGAAGTTGGAAAGCGACTATCAACTGCTGGCAGTAGTTATTTAAAGTCTAGATCTGTTATTAAATTTGATATGTCTGAAGTAACAGACACGTTAACAAAATATAATGTAAACTTAACTGATTGTAAATTCATGTTACAATTGTATACTACCCATGCAAAAAATTTACCTGCTGATTATACAATTGATTCTAAATTAGTCGGAGATGATTGGACTAATGGTACTGGATACCAAAAATCGAGCACTATTATTGATAATGGAATAACTTGGGACAATCCAAAATCAGGATCTGTTTATTGGACATCAGGAAGCCAAGAAATACAAGTGCCGTCTGGCGGAGGTAGTTTAACAAAATTAACAAATGTTAGTGCATTTAATATTACAGGTAGTACTGTAGGAACTTATATTGTTAGTTCTTCGAATACTAATGTTACTGCTTCTATAACATTAACATCTACATCTAGTTTTGGATCTGCTACAATAGTTGCAGCAACTGGGTCTTTTAATGTATCAGATACTGTTGTATTTGCTTCACACTCATTAGGTGCTACCACATCTGGTGGAACTGATATGACATTTACTTTAGTTGATGTTGATTTTCGAAATGCAAGTAGCATTTATATAAGTGGATCGGGAGAAGGTGGTAGTTGGCTATATCAATCTGGATCTGGAATATATAGTGGTAGTTTAACATTTTATTCACAATCATTCTTTACACAACCAGGATTAGATTTATCCGAAGATTTTAATTATAGACCAACTGATTTAAATATTGATGTTACTGGCGCAGTCAAAACATGGATAAGTGGTTCGGGAGGATTTGCTATTCCAAATTATGGCTTTTTATTACAATTTTCTGATGCAGATGAGGCAGATGTTTCAAAAACTGGATATGTAAGATTCTTTAGTAGAGAAACCCATACTGTATATGTTCCTAGATTAACAATGTATTTTGATAAATCTAGTTTTAATACAGGATCTTTGGCTGCAATGGATTTAGATTCATATACAGTATATACGAAACTTAAAAAAGAATATAAGGATTCAGCGGTAACTAAACTTAGAATTTATGCTCGTGATAAATACCCTCAAAAATCACCAACTAATTTATTTCCAATGACAACCGTAAAATATTTGCCTAGTAATACTTTATATACATTGAAAGATGCGGCTACAGACGAAACGATAATTCCATTTGATAATATTTATACTAAAGTGAGTTGCGATAGTACAAGTAATTTTGTTTATATGGACATGACCGGATTAATGCCGGAACGTTATTATCGTTTAGAGTTTAAAGTCACAGATGGCTTTGTAGAAGAATATATAGAAGATGATTTCTATTTTAAAGTAGTTAGGTAAATAATATGCCTCGAGGAATTAATAGCAGCGGAATAAGTGAAGGCGGAGTTAGTAATAATACGCCAGGAATGAGTGAATCGCCCAGTAGATTTAGTAATATCACGGAAGCGCCTGCACAAGGACAGCCAGCTTTACCAGATCCTATATCACAAAAAATTCAACAACCATATATATTAAATGGTTTAACATATCAATCAAATAATCCTTATATAATCGAAAGGGATGGAGCTGGTAATATTAAATTACAAGAATCTGCTTCTAATCAGCGGCTAATAATAGAACCATCAATTGAACATATTACCAATCAATCATTTGTACAAGTAGTCAATACCCAATTTAAATATTTTAAATTCCCAGCTAAGGTTAATATAACCGGAACAGAAGGATTAGATATCGATATTCCTAGTTTCAGTTATGATAAATACGAAGGAAGATTATTGAGAGATGGAGATACTTTATGGATTATCAAAGATAATTTGAAACGACTATTTTATATTAGAGCGGCCAGTACATGGGCAATTAGAAATAATTTACCACCATTTGAGAATATTACAGGTGATATTCCGGGTCTAAACAACGGTGAAAATAATTATAGCAATTATAATAACGTAACGTATGAAAGAGCGGCTCCTACTGTACTTGCTAGCTATAAAGAAGGTCCAGCATATACATGGTTAGACGCATTTCCAGATGGAGAAGACCGATATAGTAAATTTCATTTTATTATTGGTGATTCTCCATATGAACAAAATACTGATAATGGTATTAACATAAATGGTCCTGGGTTTTCAACAGCTACATTTGGTAATAATTGGGGTGCTGGAGATCAACGAGTATCTGAATTTAATACAGATGAAACGAGGGATAGTTATATTGGATTAGATGTGTGGGGTGCTGATGCATTAGTAATGGGCGACTATCAACTCGTTACTTTTCGTCGTGAAATGGAAGGAACAACAGTCTATAGAGAAGATTTAGCTGCTGATGGAGAAATCATTTACACATATGATACAATTTATTTATATAAAGCTACCGTACGGAAAGCTGCTACATCAGGTACTTTTATGAAACTCGAAATGAAAACTGGTGGTAACAATGTAGATCTAACCCATAAATTGAGAGATGGCAATGGTGACCTTTCAAATTCTTCTGGATATGTAATCTTTCCATCAGCAGGAGAAAATTATACCGGTTGGGTATTACGAATGGAGGATTTAGTAGAGAAATTAAAAAATGAATATCCAAGTAAAATGACTACAGTGTCTGGTGGCCATGAACAGATCAAAGGAAATCAAGATATTGCGTTTGAATTGTCATTCCTGGATCCAGACAATACTGGACTAGAAGAAGAAACTCAGGACTTTTATTTCGTATGGAGTACAACGGACAGCAAAATTATTGATACAGTTCATGAAAATTTGCAGAACATTGGAAGGGACATAACAGATTTTGACAAAGGTGGCGCAAATATAAGTTATGATGCAGGTGACACTATGGCAAATACGATGGCGGCAGATAGTAAATATACAACTTATCTAAATGATTTAAATAGAAGACAATAATCTCGTAATATGTTAAAACAATACTCAAATATCGACGAAATATTAAATGCAGATAAATCATTATCTGGAATAAGGCTTCCTAAAAAGTCGTCTGATTTACTATCGTTTCCATTAGACAAAAGAATTGATTTTGATAGTACAGTTGCTCCATCAGTAGATAGTTTATTAGAATTTCATGTATATGCAAATGATACGTGGATAACAGGAGAACATACTTTACCAGTAACTAATGAATTTGCTACATTTACTAATACAGATACAAATCAAGATATACAACTTAATGGTGTTCAAATCAATATTGATTTATTTGCACAATTTGATAATTTAAACTTAACTGCAGGAAATTATAGATTTGTAATTAATTTCTTTGAAAATTTAATTGGTAGTTATGCGTTACAACATTTAAAAGTTGATGAAATTTCTCCGGACAGAACAGAGGTAAGATTAAAAGCAATTAACAAAAGTAGTACAGAATTTTTAACTCAAATTAATAATTATATTAATACAGTTAATCAAACTGCTATTCCTGGAGGGAATGCAAAAACATATCTTTTAAATTTTGGTAGGAACCAAACGTTTCAATATGTTAATAGCATTGTAATGGGTGGGTTTTTATATGTAAAATTATTAAATCCTTTGCCTGATACAATTGAAAACCAATTTAAATGTTGGGTTGTAGAAGAAAATAAATATCCATATATTGATAATGTAGTTATATACCCAAAAGATACGATAAAAACATTTAATACATTATCTGGACCAAATTGGCAAGCAAATAATCAACCATTTGATGTTTCTGCAGAAACTGATTTAAAAAATTGGAATGATTTATTAGGATCATCTGTACAAACATCACAAGAAATTGTAGATGCTTATTTTTCAGGTAGTTTGTCTGGAATGTCTTTAAATATTGATTATACAGATTTTAATAATTTTGTATTTTATAGTTCTGCTACAGAACGATTGGTTAATTACAAATATAAATTAAATTTATTAGAATATTATACAGAACAATCTTCTTCTGTTTCTCAATTATCTGGATCTGTTTCAATTACAAATGCAGCAGACTATAATTCATTAAAAACTAAATTAATTAGTGGATTTGATAAGTTTGAACAATTTTTATATTATGAATCTTCATCTGGAATGTTTACTCATGAAATTCCGTTATCAAATCCAACAGTTGAATTTGTGACCGGTAGTTATATAAAACCAAATCCAAAATCAAATTCTACTTATCCATATACGCAATATTCTGTTACTAGTAACCAGTTTAAAACGTGGTATAGTGGATTATATGATAGTGCTTCATTATATGATAATAAAAATATTAATATATTAACCAAAGCAGTGCCAGAATTCATATTATTAGATGAAAACAATGTACAATTGCCGACATTTGTTAATATGTTAGGTCAACATTATGATATACTTTATACATATATCAACGCAATGACTCGAATTAATAAAAGAGATGAACATCCTAAACTAGGAATGCCAAATGAACTATTATATTCTGTAGCAAAACAATTTGGGTGGAGTTTGCAAGACGGAAACCAAAATAAAAACTTATGGGAATATACATTAGGAACAAATGAATCAGGCGCTCCATTAACTGGGTCTAATTCTGTGGGAGTATCTTCTATGCCTGCACAAGACAGGACATATAATATATGGCGTAGAATTGTTAATAATATTCCTGGATTATTAAAAACAAAAGGTACGAAAAGAAGTGTCCAGGCACTGTTAGCTTGTTATGGTGTACCACAATCGTTAATTACTATTAAAGAATATGGGGGGCCTAGATTAGATCGTATTCCAGTATATGAAAAATTTAATTTTGATTACGCATTAGATCTAATTAGAAATCCAGCTGGTACTGTTATAATCAATTATGATCAGCCAATTGGGGGCGTAGAATTAAGATTCCGCACATCGAACATATTAACTAATCCTACGATGTCAAGCACAATGAATTTATATAATGTGGGTAGCAATTCAGTAACTGTTGATTTTTCTTCTGGTACATTGGGTACTATTAATATTAATGGAACTGCGTCTGCAGCAATTGAATGTTTTAATGGAGATTGGGTTAATACATTATTAAGAACCGGCAGTAGTGGCACTTTAGAAATTGTTGCTAGAAAAGCTAAATACGGAAAAATTGTATCTACTGTTTCGGCATCTGCCACTGCAAGTTTACCATCAACTGGAACTATTACATTAGGAAGTACCAGTACTGGAGCAACTCGATTAGAAGGAGAATTGCAAGAATTAAGATTGTGGACAGGAAGTTTAAATGTTGAACCAGGAATTGGTGATCTCGATGATCCTTTTTCTAACCACACAAGAGCTCCTGCTGCATATGATGGTAATATAGATGCATATGATGAATTAGTATTTAGAGTTCCACTAACACAGAAAATTAATCATTCATTGACTTCAAGTTTAAATGGCGTAGAACCAAATCCTTCTGGAATATCTGCTTCTTTTGCAAGTTGGACTACTGATACACCATATGATTCAATTGAAGAAACATATTATTATGATGGCATATCATTGGGGGCAGGAACATTTGATGATAATAAAATAAGATTAGAATCAAATAATATAGTTGGTGCATTAGATTTCTTAACTAGTGGGGAGCGAAGCCAATTTGACACTGCTCCATTAGATAACAAAAAATTGGGAGTATATTATTCTCCACAAACAATGATTAATGAAGATATTATTGCGCAATTAGGATTTCAAAGTTTAGATGATTATATAGGAGACCCGGGAGACCAAAATAGTAGATCGTATCCTGATTTAATTCGGGTAGCAACAGAATATTGGAAAAAATATACTGCTAAAAATGATATCAATGCATATATTAAGATATTTTCATTATTTGATTTATCATTCTTTAAACAATTAGAACAATTATTGCCTACTAGGGCGGATAAAATACTTGGATTATTAATACAACCAAATTTATTAGAACGAAGCAAAGATACGGCGTTGCCAGGTGTTAATCGATTTAATGAATCATATACTGGAGAGTTAGATATATATGAAAACCAAAATATGGATGGACAGTATCTTGTTTATTCTGGTTCTACTTCTGGACCTGTTGCTACTATAATAGCATTTGATGATGACCAATTGGAAGCGTATTTAACTAGTAGCCAAAATAATTATGATGGAACTACATATTGTTATCCTTATTTAATTAGATCTTCAAGTGAGTGGATAGAATCATCGACTCCATATTGGTTATGCGAAGGAGTGATGCCAGTTATTACTGGTAGTAGATTGTCAGAATTTTATGAATATATATATTCTGGTAGTGTTATGCGTCCGGCTGAAGTGCAGGATTATATGCCAATTGGAAAAGCACGACATGAATATATAGGATGTAAGATGACAAGCCCCGATTTTAATATTGATTCTACGGATACAATTGATGGTGGTCCGGTAGTGGAATATATGGCGGCAAATCCAAATCAGATAATTACACAAACTCCGGGACAACAAGGTGGGTTGGAGATTAAATAAAAAATAATATAATGTAATATTTATATAAAATTAAAGGTTAAAGAAAATGGGATATTTAAATAACAGTGCAGTAACAGTTGATGCTATATTGACTCTAAAAGGAAGAGAATTGCTAGCAAAAGGCGGAAATGCGTTTAATATTACGCAATTTGCGTTAGGTGATGATGAAGTAGATTATAGTTTATGGAATGAAGGACACCAAGAAGGGTCTGATTATTATGGTATACTTATTGAAAGTATGCCTGTAACAGAAGCTGTTGCAGATGAAACTCAAGCATTAAGATATAAATTAGTTACACTACCCAAATCAACAACACAAATACCGGTAGTAACAGTTGGGAATTCTAGTATTGTATTAGTTGGGCCTGGCGATAGTGCAATTATATCTCCAAATACTAGTAATTTACAAGGGGGTAATTCGAATTATGGATATACAGCAATATTAGCAGATAGCGATGCTGCAGATATATCGGTAACACAACCATTACAAAATTCAAGAAATCCTAGTACAGGATATGTTGGTAGTAATGAAGATAATCAAAGTGTTGCTGTTGCTGGGTTTGCGTTCCAAATATCTGCAAAAAAACAGGTATTAGCAAATAAAACAACTACTATAACAATAATAGGAAATGAAACTGGTGGTAGTGCTACTGTTAATTTAACTGTAAATAAATTAACAATTAATACAGCAAATAATAGTACTAGTTAACAATAATAAGGCATAAACCGAATGAAAAGAAATTTTATATATAAATTAAAAAAATATCCTAAACATGGGATCAGTGATTTTAATGCAGATAACCTTAAGGCTTCTAAAGGGTCTTCTGAATCTGGTGGTGCTGGTAGTGGAGCTGTGACTTCACAAATTCAAGCGTTGGCAGAACAATTAGCACAACAAATGGTGGCACAACAAAATGCTGCAACTACAATATCAAATATGGGTAAAACATTTTCTG
>Ga0208299_1001642_pt1 | contig 16247 bp, 17 predicted proteins | sample 15_taG_FD_184089 | JGI IMG/M metagenome (GOLD analysis project Ga0208299, IMG submission 184089) | Marine viral communities from the Subarctic Pacific Ocean - 15_ETSP_OMZ_AT15312 metaG (SPAdes) (version 2) | ecosystem: Environmental > Aquatic > Marine > Oceanic | place: Pacific Ocean | collected...
TGTTCAACCTGAAGGGACTGTTCAACCCAATGCCACTGTTCAACCTGAAGGGACTGTTCAACCCAATGCCACTGTTCAACCTGAAGGGACTGTTCAACCCAATGCCACTGTTCAACCTGAAGGGACTGTTCAACCCAAAAATATTAAAACATCAAAGATAACATCAAAGATATTATCTGGTATTAAAACCATTCTCAAAAAGGAAGACAGACAAGATGATAGAAAAGATGAACAAACAAGAAATGAAATAAATGCCAACGAAACAAAAATGTCTGATCTTGATATAGATCAGGATGCCCAGACTTCAAAGATTGAAATAATAGACAACAAGATAGAATCAATGTTTATAAAGGTTTCCTCTAATAATGATATGCTCAGACAGGTTCTTGGGAAACCAATGGAAAAGAAGACTGAAGAAACTCCATCCGAAACAAAAATTGATCAAAAAGAAGATGGGTTGGGTGGTTTATTGAATATGGGATTATTAGCAACCGCTGGGGCAGCAATGTTTGGCGCTTGGTTAGGAAAAGAATATCCATGGTTAGGTCAGGGATTCAAATATCTCGGAGCATTCAAAGATGAAATTTTCTCAGTGATTAAAAACATTGGAGGTACTATATGGAAAGGTATCACTAAGGTTGCTTCTAATATACCATTTCTTGGAGATTTTTTCAAGGGCAGTGCCATGAAGGGTGGTAAGGTATTAGCAAAAGGAGCAGCAAAAGGTGGGGTCAAACCAATGGTGAAAATGTTTGGTAAGATTCTGGGAGGAAAGGCATTTGCTAAAATACCAATTATTGGTCTTGGTGCTGCTGCCATGTTTGCTTATGATAGATGGATGAGTGGTGATAAATTAGGAGCATTTATAGAAGCAACTTCAGGTATCGCAGCACAGGTTCCAGTGGTAGGTACTGGTATTGCTTTGATGCTGGATGCTTTCCTAATGGGGAGAGATGCGGTGAAGGCCAACGAAGCAAGCAAAGCAGAAAGGAAGAAAAAAGGACTTCCAATGACAAAAACTCGCATTGATAAAATGTTAGGGATGCCAATAGAAACTGGTAATGAATGGATAGATGATGCTATTGAAGGTGTTTTACCAACGGTTGATGCTGGGTCTCTCATTTCTAAAGGGTTTGAATATCTTGGTTTTGGATCTCCAGATATAGGAGATGATGCCCAACAAACCAAGACCCCCACATCATCTCCTACACCACCTGCGAAAGAAACTCCAAAAGGTGTTGATGAAATAAAACAAGAAACAAATGATATATCAGATGTTACAAGAGAAGCATTGGTATCAAATACAACGACTAATAATACAACCACTATTATAAAACCAGAATATGTTGATAGATGGCATAAAGAAATTATACGAGAATCAATCCCACAAGAATCTTCAACTCCAGATTCACCAATACACCAATAAAGGATATAATGACAACTTATTCATACCCTAAAGATATAGAAAAGACAACCCATGTACAATTCAAATTTTGGGATCACGAATTAAAACCACCTTCACAACAGACCGTTTCAAAAACTGGCACGGGAACAAAAAAAGTTGAATTTGTTAAAAGTAAAGAGGCAAAAAGTGAATCTTCTTCCCGAAAAACAAGTGTTGGTGATATAGTCAATTTATATGTTCAAGGTGGTATTGGGACTGATATCGATTCTACATGGAGTATGAAAGAAGTCCCAATAGTTGGTAGTGTTGATGCTGGTCAAGGTTTAGAGACAATAAAACAGTCTCTCAGCAACACTCTTGAACTGGGTACTCAAGTGGCTACAAAGGTGGTTGCTTCAAAGATAATGAAATCAGAAGCAGTTACTTCAATAATGGATGGAATAAATGCTAATACTGGATATTCTATATTACCAAATACTGCTATGGTGTTTGGTGGTGCTTCTCCCGAAACAGCACCATTTTCCTTCTCATTTACCCCAAGAAATCAAGATGAAGCAAAACAAACTCTTGGAATAATAAATGCCTTCAAGAAAGCATCAACATCACAAACTATTGATACAGGCATACTTTCAGGTTCTTATAGAATAGCAAAAGCACCACCTATATTTTCTATAGCAATATTGCCTGGAGGTGGTGATGACACTGTAAAAGGCAATTCATTCTATAAATTTCCTGATATGGTGTTAACAAAATTTGATGTAAAATTTAGTGAGGGTGAAGCATTTTTTCAGATGTTTTCTGATAATAGACCAGTCAGTGCTACTTTGTCATTATCGTTTGCCTCATTATACTCTTCCCAACAACAAGATGGTGAATATCGATTATTTGGAGAATAGACTATGACGTATGCGAATTATAATTTTTTAGATCAACTAACTGATGTTGAAATAGATTTAAGTAGTTATCTGACATTATTCTCAGATGATAATTATACTCTTAAATTTTCAAACATACAACCAGTAGTCACAAATGTAAAAAATCTATTTTCATTTACTAATATTATCAAGAATTTTAAAAACCAAGCAGGGGCATTCCAACGATATAATATTGAAGAGAATGAATTACCTGAAGATGTTTCTATAAAATTCTATGGAACTGAAGATTTGTGGTGGGTGATTACTCTCTACAATGATATCACCAATCCGTTTATCCAATGGCCTCTTTCAAATGATCAAATTGATTATCTATCAGGTTTGTACTCAGAAAAAGAAAATAAATATACTAAAGAAGGGTATAAACAATTATTTACCGAATCGAGTCTCAGCAGATTAACAATTGATGTATTAAAGCAGGATCAAGTAATTGATCTTGTTTATCAATTACAAAATGCTGTATTAACCGTGAAAGATGACAACTCAGCATTTGAATTTGTATAATGAGTAATTATGATGGTGGTGCTAATATAGGTCAATTAACAAAACCTAGACCAGCAATCAATGAAATTATTATAGGCAACACAAAGATTGATCCTGTCAACCTTATAACTCTTGATATATTTGAATCTCTTTTTAAACCTGAGATTACTGGAGTAATAATTTTCAATGATTATTCAAATATAGTTTCAAAATTTGGAATAGGTCTTGAATCGCCTGTTGAAATAACATTCAAACAATACGGAAGCACCTCAAGTCCATTAACAGTAAAGATGGAAGTTGAGAAAATGTCCTCAACAATTCAACTTTCAAAAATGAATGATGTTATTACTCTCACGTTAATTGATAGATGGACTGCTCAGGCAAAGAAAACTTTTATTCTCCCAAAAAATATCACGTCTAATAATATCTCCAAAGAATGGAAAATTACTAAAGAAGATTTTAACACCAATAAGAAAAAAGTACGGATTGATCAAATAATCAAAGCATTGGTTTATCAAGCATTATTAAAACTTAATAATACAGAGTATACTATTGATGAAGATAATTGGACAGAAACACAACAAGCATTAGACATTTATTCTCCACCTCAAGATAAAAATATTCTTGAAAATATCGAATATCTTCTTAATTATGCCACTAACATTCCAGAAAAATTAGATCAAAAAGAACCACTTACTGATAGTTGGGGGATGACATTATTTACTAATATTGAGACTAAAAAAATAGCATTATTGAGTATTGCTGATCTTATCCACCCCAAGAAAAATTATGGAGATGCTGGATTTGAAATAATCCCAAACTATATAGGTAATGAGCATTCACCTTCAAACATAAAGAAGATGAGTAATCAATCTAATATTGATAATAATAAATTTATAGAATTTGGATTTGGTAAAATAAAATATACAATTTATGAAAAGAAACTCAACAAGGTTCTCACTGAAAAGGATATAATAGCACTACCATCTTGGTATATCGGGCAGGACACCATAAAGTATGCTAAATTTGGAAACACTCTACCAATCAAAAAAACATTCTATAACCTTGATTATGGACGAGAAGAATCGCAAATAAATTTATCATTTTCTCAGGATTCAGTATTTGATAGTACTTCAAGTGATCTTGAATATTTCGCAAAAAGTTTTATAGCAGCAAAACTATCAAGAAATTTAATCAAACTCATTGCGTATAATGTAGAGACACCAGGAGAACAAGGTCAGAAAAGAGTAGGAAAACAAATCCACGCAAAGGTACTTCAGACTGGCGGTTTCTTTGATAAAATAAACGAGATGGTGAGTGGGATGTTTATTATAACAAATATCCGTCATAGAATATCACATTTTGTTTATACAAATTCATTTACCATTGCGAAGATTGGATACAATAAAGATAAAGTCGCCCAAGAAGGTTTGATAAATGCCAAAGATAATGAAGAAGTTGAATTGCTAGAAAAATTATCAAACCCTAAAAATAATTACAATTTTTCTGATTTTGAAAATATTGTTGATAAAACCAAAGCATTTATAGCATCATTGAAATCCATTGGAACATCTGAAATGATAGATAATGGTAAGGATTTAACAAAAACAACCGATGCTTTGAAACTTTCAGGTTACGAAAAGAAAATACCATGATAAGAATAGCAAAGGTTTTGAGTAATAAAGATCCATTAGCACAAGAACGATTGAAAGTCAATGTTATGGGTGTTCATAACATATATCTCACTGATGATAACGATACTGGAATATGGGCACATCATTGTTCTCCAATAAAATATTCTTCTGGATCTTTACCAATCTATGGTGATATGGTATATGTATGGTTTGATGAAAAAATGCCAAATGATGCTATTTGGATGGGTCATGTTATTTCCAGCAATTCAGTTGAAACTGATAATACCAAAGAAACGATAAAGACAAATTCAGAAATATTAGACAACCACAAAGAAATATAGATGGGAAATATACTAGACAGAGAATCATCAATCTCAAGATTCTTACAAATCCGCGTCCCTAGTGTGAATAGTGATGGGACAGTATCAAGTGGTTACACAACAGAATCAGAAAGTGCCGTGTCAAGAATGGATACTACTGATAAGGATATTATTGATAATCTTACCAAGGCCACTATCACCAAAAATTATCTCTACAATCAAAATTATGATGTCTTTGATTTCTTGAATAATAGTAAGGAAGGTATAGAGATAAAAGAAGATTTACCAGCATCTGATAAGACCTTATACAATAAAGCATTTGCTGTTTTTGATAAAGACAAAATGTCAATGTTGTTTGATTATTCAGGTGATGCTGAGAGCAAGAGAATCCATCTACATCACCCTAAAGGTTCATATTGGACTATAAATGGAGATGGTTCTTATATAGAAAAATATGTTGGAGGATTCAAGTCATTTATTTTAAATGATATGTCTCAAATGGTAAGAGGCAAATATAATCTATTATCAAGAAGTGATATAAATATTGAGACTAGAAAAAATCTTTCAACAACAGCAATAGAAAGTTTCACAGTATTAGCAGGAAGTGATTATAAACTGATAGGTGGAGGAAGTTTTGAAGATATCACCGGAACAAAAAATATAGCAAGTAAAGGATTTTATGTTGATTCTAAATCATTAATCACATTGAAATCTGGAGATGTAATTCTTGATGCTAAAGATGGTGTGCGAATACGAGGTGGGAACATTTCATTTGAAGCAGGACTAATTGATTTTGATATAGGTTCCAATCTTACACAAACAGTAGCAGGATCATTTGAATTAGGCGGTGGTTCTTTGATATTAGCAGGTTCAGACAATCTAAGTATTTCATCTGGAGGCAATGCCACTTTTACTACTATCGGATATAGCAAAGAAATAATCAACAATTCCCCTCCATATACATCACTTGATACATACGGAAAAGAAATAAAGGTTACTCTTGGAGGATATAAAGTTGATGTAAATCTAGGTAATATCACAATGAATACACTTGCTGGAAATGTTGATGTCTCCACTATTTTAGGAAATGTTGATGTAGGGACCAAGGCAGGAAATGTTTCAATAAGTACATTGTTAGGGAATGTTGAAACAACCACATTGCTTGGGAGTGCTAAGATGGGCAATGCTATTGGATCTGTCACAGTAAATCCTATCGGTCTAGGAAATATAAAATCAGCAACAGGTGATTTGAAAGGGTTTCTAATGGACTTGATGTTAAAAATTGATACTTTTATTACCACATTTGATTCCCATAACCATATAGCACCATTAGGACCAACATCACCACCAGTATTACCAGCGATAGCAGATCATCTAGCATTTAATATTGAAATGAAAGCAAAATTATTGCTTTTATTAGGATAATCTATGCCACTAGGACCATCGTTCATGCCTGACGTTCAAAAGGCATTTGAAGATTGCTGGACTGATATAACAACTCCAATAAAGAAACCACGAGCCATAAAATTAGCACAGGCATTATCAAAAGCATTTTTAGATTCAACCACAGCAATAACAGCACCATTAGTGATTACTGGTATGACTCCTCCACCCCCACCTCCAACACCTTTACCATATTTTGGTGCTGAAGTAGCAAAATTAAAATTCCCAATGGACACTTTTCCATTAATGAATAATTTTGATACTGGATGGGGCAATACTATGATGGCACCACAAACAGCAAAATCAGATAGTGATTTTTTCGCTAAAGGATTTATTGGTTTGTTACAATCAGGTACAGCAACAATTTCATTACATACTGGTGTATTGGCATTAACTGTTCCACCTGCTTCGGTATTAGCAGCAACATTAATGCCAATGTTTTTAAGTGTTTATTCAACGCCAGGATTTGTTGGTGCTCAGAAGGCAAAATCTATTCAACTTGCTTCAAGTATAACTCCATTATGTGCCGCTGTTATACCAACAATAACAGTGACAGGACCAGTAACGATGAACCCGATCAAACAACCACTGATAGGTGGGATAGCAATAGGAAATTGTATATGAGTGAATTAACAGACAAACTTTCAGAACTGGAGGCATCACTAGAATCCAGTCAATCTAATTTACGAAGCACCACAGAAATATTCATCAAAAAATGTATATTAATGGATGAGTATTTTGCTACCAAAGGAACATTCACTACCCAATATGAACAAGACCTTTATCATAGTCTTGGTATGATAAGGAATTTTTTAAGAGGGAAAAACGAAAACGAAGCATTGAAGTTCCATTTCCAAGATGCTGACACATATAGTAATGGAATATCTTTCACAAAACCAACACTAACTTCATTTGCTTATGAAGCAAAGGATTTGAATGGAGATGAAATAACCATTGATAATGGTGGTGGTACTTGGGACAAAGATAATTTTTATTTAGTTAAAAATATATCAACTGATAAATTAGTGAATATTTCTGATGATTATACAGCATATTCAACACCAAATTTAATAGAGGGTATCAAGGAAAATATCTTCACTGATCTGCCCACTGCCAGTGATACAATAACATACACATTATCAGCAACACCAGAATATCAAGCATTAGGTTCACCTACCATTTCAATATTAGTTGATGGCACTCAAGTTGGGTATGTAGATAAATTAGGAGCATTTTTTGAAACATTCAACACTGAAGGTTATACAGTCGATACAATTAACTCAACATTTGCTTTTGGTAATAATGAACTCAATCTTATATTCACCACCAAAGGTTCTACAGAAAAACCAATAACAGTCAGTTATACAAAAAAGAACACTGATGTTGATGTATCAGATGAATCATGTGACGGATTTGATAGATTAAGTGCTACATTTGTTCATACATTAGCAAATACACCAATTTATAATACAATCATTATTTATTTTGATGGAGAACAAATTGGTATTCTTGATGAACGTGGAGATATAGTTGGAACTGAAATAGACAACGCAACTTCATCATATAATAGAGAAACTAACACTCTCAGACTATCAATATTTGGAGTCACCAAAGATTGTGATGGTGCCGTTACATTAGATTATACAATAAGAGATGAAACAACTCAGGTTGATCCTATTTATACTGATAATGATGCTTCTTTCACAAAAACAACCAATCTGAGTATAGGTTCAGAGACTGATAATGATATTGTAACAACAGGTGTTGAATTATACATTGATAATAAATTAATATCAACTTCATCTTCAGGTTCTTGGAGTGCTTCATATGATATAGACGGTGATGATTTTGGTGACAATAATGGAACTATAACAGGAACCATTAATGCTGTTGGGGCAGTAAGTTTGACTTTCAGTGGTTCACCAGCGTATCTTAGAAGTGCTGAAGACGATCAATGGGTAGCAAGTACAAATTATTCCATCAATCAAAAGATTTATGAAAATAATTATTATTTTGAAGTAACTGTTGATGCTGGTTCTTCAGATACTTCTGAACCTGATTGGGATAGCATATTACCAGGAGATACTATTGTTGACGGTGGAATTACCTGGACTAAACTCAATGATGAGAATATCATCAGTGTAAAATATAATTATGTTGACGGTCAAGATACTTGGGATTCTTCATACGAACAAGTTGATATTACTTCAGTTACTCCTTCTGGTTCTGACGAATTAGCAAAAAATGTAATAGAATTTGATGCTATTACCATTCTTCCAGTTATTGGAGAGAATTTTCCACTTGTGAGTAGGACTACTTTTGAACGTGTTGCTGATTTGAATGTTATAACTGAAGGATTAGAATATAATAATGATTGGGTACCATTTCTTGTAAGAAGAGATGGGAATATTTCAAGCAATGTTATTACTACATCAACACTACCATATGATGCTGATAGTCTTATTGGTTTTGAAGTCATACAATACGAATCAGATGGAATTACCGTTCACTCAACTCAGGAAATAACTGATAATACAACCACTACAATAACGGTTGATTCAGGACTAACAGATGGAACAAGTCAAAAATTTGAAATAGTCGCTCAACCTGAAAAGGCACTCATCGCAGGAAACGACACTATCAAAACATTAATGGCGTATCTCAATCCAGACAATGGAGATAAGACTGATAGTTGGGATGGATGGGCAGAAAGTACAACATATTCAATAGGCGATAGGATTCTTGAAAATGGTTATATCTGGACTTGTGTAACAGGCGATACTACTGGACTGATAGGCACAAAACCAGACTTCACAATAGAAAAACCATTTGGAGAGTATCTTCCAGGTGATGCTTCATTTGCTGCGATAACTATCAGTGATACTGGAAATTTAAAATGGGTAAAATCTGATATCGCATACGCAAATGATAGTCTTATCGAATCAGCACAAGGTAATACATCATTATCAACATCAACAGAAAAAATTGTTGATGGAGATTTTTCTGGAACTGCTATCGGATCAGGATGGGATGCTAATAGTGGTTCTATAACTATTTCCAATGGTGTTTGTACTATTGGACTAGCAGGGTATATCGGTCAGAGTTTTACTACCAAGAGAAATCAAAGATATCTGTTTTCATTTACTTGTGTTGATGTTGATACCGATGGATATGTTCAGGTTGGAAATAGTGCTGGAGGGAATGAATGTTTTGATATACTCGCATTAACTGGATCCACCAGATATACCATAGATTTTATTTCATCAGCAGAAACAACACACATCAAGATTGGTTGTGATACAGGAACAGATATTGATATCTCAAACGTCAGTATTCAAATATGGGAGAGTTTAAATGATAGCCCATTCTTCCCCTCCACTGAAGGGACATATACAGATGATGCTCTTTATAAATCCAGTTATCACACAAATGATTCTTTGGATAGTACACAAGAGCAATGGTCTGTGAATACAGATGATAGATGGAATTATGATATTCAACCTGAAATTGGAACGGATACTTATAGTGGTTCTAAATCAGATTTTTATGATGCTCTGAGAGTAATTGCTTTTGGTTCTATTGACAACCAAAACAAAAATACAGTAGCATTTTCAATGGCAGGTCTGAAAACTCTTCAAAATAGTTTGAGTGCCGAAACAAAAGCAGATATTTCACAATCTGCTTTTTGGACTGCGTTTGATGATTATTATAATGATTTAGAAACATCGTCACCGTTTGATACATGGACTGCTGGAGATGCTGAAAATTTCTTAGATGATGTTGCGGTATTTGATGATAGTAATAATCCAACCCCTAATGTTTATAATGAATCAAAAGGTATGTTTGCTACCATTTCCGGTGATAATGGATTGGGAGATATAAATACTTCAGATGACTTCGGCAAAACAATTCACAAAGTGTACAATCAATGTAATTCTCTTGAAGATAAAGGTATTCAATTACTTTCTGAGTTATATAATTCATACAATGCTATTATAAGTACACAAGAGAACATAACAACGAACCGAAAGAAATGGAGGACAATTGACACAGCAATCAACGGATGATATACCAGATGAATTAAAACCTTTTATAGATAGTCTTGATTTATCAAGACTAAAAAGTAATGTTGAGCAAATACAAAAATTACTTGAACTTATGATTACAAAAGATAATAATAAAATGGAAGATTTAATCAGACATCAAAATGCTAGGAAAAAATGAGTTGCGAAGATAGAAAAGTACCATCACCATCAAGTATAGAAACTGGTCTTGAAGATTTAGACAGATTAAAAATTAGTGATCTAGGGAAAGATATTGATGCTCTCCAGAAACTCATTAATAGTTCCACAACATTTTCATTAGATGATTTAGATGAAAATTCTGGAGGTAAACGGGTAGGAGTATCTGATACTTCAGGGACTGGTACGGGAACTTCAGGGACTGGTACGGGAACTTCAGGGACTGGTACGGGAACTTCAGGGACTGGGACTGGGGCATCAACAAGTTCTTCAAGCACGTCAGATTCTACTGATGATGTCAATATAAATGATATAATCAATCTTCTTTCAGTAAATCTTGGGTTTGAAGAATGGTTATTGTTGAACAAATTAACAGGCGTTACTGATCCAGATGATATTAAAAAACTCAAAGAAGAATTTATAAAAGCAACAAGAGGAAAAGGCAGTAATTCAATAACACTTTCATCTGGAGTTACTTATACTGGAGATGATGGAGAGACAACCACAACATCAAGTACAATAGGTTTAATCACTGGAGATGATGATTCTACTGGCACAACATCAACTGATACTAATAATGACGATGTTGTTGATGATGAAGATACCTATGATACTGCTACAGAATCAAAGTATAAAAATAAAACTCTCCCAGTAGAAGTTCAGAATAAAATGAACGGTATGTGGAAACTTGTGAAATGGGGAATAGACCTCAATCCAACAATCAAAAGCAATCTTGAAACATTTGCTAAAGGAGCAGCAAAAGTTCAATTATTGTTAGCATTGGGTATTATTCTTCTTGAATTGTACAAATTTCTAATAGTCTCGTTTGCTGATCCTTTAAAAACTGCTATAATATTTGTATTAGATCAAGTTATAGATTTCATTAATGGATTGAGAAAAATTGGGGTTTATACTTTTTTCATATATCCAGGAAAATTAAATTCTGTTCCAGAATCTGAAACCAGTGGATTAGGTTTAGATTTCAATCCTATTGATAATTATTCAGGTGACAGTAAGACTCTTATCTCCTTACGGGAATTAATACCAACAGGTGTAGCAATTCTTGAAAATCAGATTGATCAACACAAAGAAGAAAAAGCAGCCATTGAAGAAATGATTTCAAAAGGACCAGATGAATATATTAATTATGTTATTCGTAATGAAGATCAACTGGTAGATAACGCAAAGAAAATCAAGAATCTCTCAGAACTTTCAAAAACAGTTGAAGCAAAAGCAAGAGCGCAACTCAAAATTAAGAAGATTGATGAAAATATAAAACTGAAAACTAAAGAGTTGGAGAAATTTGATAAGAGTATACCAAAACTATCAGTTAAACAAGCAATTAGTGTTTACCTTACCTCATTAAAAAGTAACCATCCTGATGTCCCCCAGTTCAACTCCAATCAAGAGGCTGGAGGTATCGTAATAGTGGCGAGTGCTAAGACAAAAAATATCATTAATCTAATCACTGCTTTATCAAATCTCACAAGTCTATTTGCTATATTCATGTCAGACCCCAGAGACTTCATGAAGGCATGGAAGACAATGAAAGAAGCACTAGATGATATTCAAAATATTGAAGATGTTAAGAATCCAGATAATAGATCCAAATATGACGATTTATGGGAAAGTGCTAGACTATTTGATTTGTTACCGGAAATAGAAGCATATCTTTCAGATGATAAAAAAGCAACAAAAACTGTTGGGTTAGATAAATCATTACTTGATCTTGAATTATTATTACGAGGTTTTAAATCATCTTTCGAGGATGGATCCCAAAAAGCATTAGACGCAAACATTAAAGTTATAACCCAAAGAGTCAAAAAACTTACAGAAATATCAAAAGCAATAACAGGAGTAATAAAAGCAATTGAATTAATAAATAACAATAGTAAGGATATTGTTGATATGCGTGGTTTGATTGTCCCTCCACAACCTGGGGGACTTGAGTTGTTACAGAAAAACTTGAAAGACAAATCATTATTAAACAGACCTGATGAAGAAGAACCATTCTGTATGCTTCTATCATTTGTTGGAGGTGGCCCAGGTATAGCAACTATTTACAATTTATTATTTGCTGGGAATGGTAAATCTCCAAAAATGAATGGAGATGTATTCTCAAAAGATTCTGTAAGTGCCATTCGTACATTGGCTGGTTTAGAGACGGATGGGACTGATAAAAAGACTAGAATGAATAAACATTTTGGTTATGATTCGGATTTAATTGATAAGAAGAAAAGAGAAGCAACAACACAAATTACCACTATATTACATATACTATCAGGTAATATGGCTATTGTAGAAAAAGACCCAGAGATGAAAAAATTTGCTACAAATTTATTAAGTAACACTGATACAGGCAAATCGCTTTATGACTAAACCTTTCAGTTTCAACACAGATTATGAAGGTGAAGAATTTGCCACATTCTTAAATATCAGCGATGATGCTATTGCCCTTCATGGTGAGCAACTTGTATACATTCAACAAACACTCGCACAGTCAGAACCAATCTTTGGAGAATATCTTGGCAAGGTAATCAATGAAGGTGCTGATGTGATTCTGTATGTTGAAGAAGCACACACCTTTTCAGATGATATGGCAGGAATGTATAGTAAGTTTGGATTCTCACCTAATCTTGGGGAGGCAACATTCCATGGTACTATACAATATTTTGATACATTTAATATTGTCCCACATGCTCAAGACCTTATATGGTGGCCAAAGACTAAGAAGATTTATGAAGTTACACACGTCACTGAGGAGAAAAAACAATATAAATTAACTGCTGAGTTGTATAATTATTCACATGATAAAATTGCTGATGATGTTACAGATACAGAAATAAATAGTCTGACAGATATCAACGATGATGAAGTCATTAATTATAACGATGAAATTGAACAAGCAGTTGATGATGATGAAATAATTCCCGACGATGATCTAGGAGATGGTTTATTCTAATGGCTATTACTACAGCACCCAGTGCCTTTTATGGGCACCAAAACATTACCCGTAAAGTATTACTTGGTTTTTTAGATTTTTTAAATGGTAGAATATTTGTTGAACGATTTGATGATACTGGAGCAATCTATAGATATATAAAAGTCCCATTACATTCATCCTCAAGAGAGAGATTTTTCCACATAGTAAAATCAAGTACAGTGGTTAATAATTCAACATCAAATGAAATTGAGTTGAATAATATCCTTCCAAGAATTGCTGTCAACATATCAGGAATGACTTATGATAGCACAAGGAAAGTACCAAAACATAATAAGATAAAAGGAAGCGCAGGCGTAGTTGGGGATGGAAGTGTTCGTTCAGTTATGGCACCAGTCCCTTATAAATTAGACCTTGAACTTTCAATCCTCACAAAAACTATAGATGATAACTTCCAAATTATTGAACAAATCGTTCCCTATTTTGCGCCAAGTTTCTCTATGGATATCCAATTATTAAGTGACTTTGACCCTCTGAGTGTCCAATATACATTGATTTCAGTAACACCAGATAGTACGGATGAATATGCTATAACAGATGAACGATTGTTTCTTTCAACGATGTCATTCACTGTGAATGTGATGTATTATTATAACAGGGCCAGCGTTGGTACTATAAAGGAAATGATCGCAAATTTTCATATTGGAAAGGAAGGTTCAGAAGACTACAAGAAAATCAAAAAATATGAATTGGTAGCACAAAACATATCACCCATCACATCTATAGAGAATAGAGGAGATGAGCCAATGACATTATCACAAACGGAGTATTAGGAGAAAAAATGGCTAGCATAAAATTTTCAACAGAAATCACAATCACAGATAGTAATACAGGGTCATTGACCTTCAGTACAGCAAACACTACTACATTCACAGCAAAATCAGATATGGAGTATGCTATCACTGCTGATACTGAACAGATTATTTTCAATCCTACGTCTGATACATCAGAACCTTCATCAGACTTTGATTTTCTATATATCACATCATCTGCTGAGTGTGAATTGGAGATTGAGACTGATACGGGCGCTGATGTTGGACGAGAAATGATTGTTGTAACATTGGCAGCAAATACACCATTCGTATTAGGTTCAGACGCAAGCAAGGCAAATATCACTGCTTTTGATGGATTTGGTGGTACTGCTGATGTGATAGATAAGATAACAGCAAAGGCTGGAAGTGCTGATGCCACACTAAGAGCAATCATAGTAACATAGAGGAAATAATATGAACAATTTCAAAAAAATGATTAGAGAAGCATATTCAAAAGAATTAGATGATGCTTCAATGGAATTAGAAAGAGCATTCAATAAATATACCGAAATCATAAAAGATGAATTTGTTGACACAAAGGATGGTAAAAAGAAAGTTCTTAGTATTTCAAAATTCAGAAAAACATTATATTCTTTCATGAAGGAGAATAAATTTTGAAATCATTCAAGGAACTGCTTGCTGAAGAGATTTTACTTGAACTATTTGATAAACCTCTTCCATTCTCTTGGGAAGAAATAACACCAAATTCTTGGTATGCTAGTTTCAAAATTGATAAACAGCATTATGGAGTTGATATTTATATAACGAATGATTCTCCAGACCCTGATATTGAACAGGGTTGGGAGATTGTTTTTGGTGTAGGGAAAGATAGAATGGGTTTAGATATTGGTATTCTCAATACTGGTAATGAAATTAAAGTGTTTTCCACCGTCGTGGCAGCAATTAAAGAATGGTACAAATTAAATAAAAACCATCCGTTTTGGTTTTCTGCTAAAGAACCAAGTAGAGTAAAATTATACAAAGCATTCGCCAGATTAATAAAAAAGGAAATTGGAAGAAGTCATAAATTAATTAAGAAGAAAGAGACATATTTTGTATTTAACACATAGAGGAAAATTTATGAAATCATTCAAGGAACTGCTTGCTGAAGATATAGAACCACCCATCAAGAGAACAGAAAAACGAGTATGTGAGATGTGTTCAAAAGATATAGTTCATAATGTTGATAAACACAAACACACAAAAAAGGCAATGAAGAATAATGGAAAAGCCATTCTTATAGATGGTAAAACCTATTGTTTGGAATGCCTTGCTGGAACGATCAAGAGAAATAAAGTAAAAAATATTGATATTTAACACATTTTACTTGACATATAATATTTATTATGCTCTACTATAAATATAACAACACAACACAAAAGGACAAATATTATGAAATCATTTAAAGAACTATTAGCAGAAGGCAATTTTAACATATTTGTAGATAATGATATTTTAGATGGAACACCACCAAGAGCGTTAATTAATGCTCATGATAAAAAAGATGTTGATAAATTAGCCAAAGAATTATTTAGTTATCATAAAGAAATGGAATATGATATTCCATTGACTAGTAAAGAATCATTATCATTAGCAAAATCTTTGATAAAAAAATATAAATCACTGAAAGGATAATATGAAATCATTTAAAGAAATGCTTGAAAGTAAAAATTACTACCAAGAGATTGAAGATGGACTTATAGGTGATTTAATAAAGGCCAACGCATCTAAAGGAGCAAAACGACCTTGGGTTGAAAAACGGTTGAAACGAGAATTACCAAAAACTATTTCATCGAGTGATTTTAAAAAAGTTGTTGATAGAGTTATGGAAAGGATTGATATTATGAATGGTGTCAAATATAGCAGTGTTGGAAATGTATGAACAATTTTAATAGAATGATTAAAGAAGACATAAACGAGAGTTTTTCATCCTCTATCAGTTCTTGGGTTAATAAGATAAAAGAACCAATAGTCAA
>Ga0208299_1001644_pt1 | contig 16222 bp, 10 predicted proteins | sample 15_taG_FD_184089 | JGI IMG/M metagenome (GOLD analysis project Ga0208299, IMG submission 184089) | Marine viral communities from the Subarctic Pacific Ocean - 15_ETSP_OMZ_AT15312 metaG (SPAdes) (version 2) | ecosystem: Environmental > Aquatic > Marine > Oceanic | place: Pacific Ocean | collected...
TCCTCTTGTTGTAAGCCGGGGTTTTGTCGGTACTGGTGGGCAACAGTCGCGCTGCCTTGGTTCTTTGGGTCTGTTCTCGCTATGGCATACTGCAATCTTTCATCGGCCTCCCTCTCCATCCTCCTGCCAAGAATGTCCTGCACCCTAACTGCCTCGTCTATCTCATCTTGCTTGTCTTTGGCCTTTTCCTCATCGGATTTCCCGCCTTCTCTGTAGGCTTCCTGCATCTCGCGAAACTGCCTGCCCCTCTCCTCTTGAGCGTCTATCTCTTCTTGGGTCATCCTGTTTCGTGGTGGCGCAGGATGCCGTGGAAGTTGTGTTGGCCTTGGAACAGAAGAACGTGGCTCTGGTGCTGGCCCTAGTGGCGTGGAAATTGTGTTGGCTGGCTCCCTGAATATAACAACTTCCCCCTGCTTGTTAACAGGCCACCTCTCTCTTTCATCTTCAGACCATAAATTTTTCATCTCACCAACTGGGGCATCTCCTCCTCTGTCCACCCATTCAACGGTGATAAGTCCGTTCTTTACAGCATTCCACCGGACATCGTCAGCGTCAGTTAGAAGGTCTTCGGCTACAGAATCCCTGCCGTCTTTCTCGGCCTCGGTGGCGCGTTCTCTTAATTCTTTAACCCTATTAATCGCCGCTTCGGCGTGCTGGTGGCTTATGACAACCTTCTGATTGTAATCAGAAGCCCTTTGGGTGAGGTTTGTTTCATAGTCAGGCGAGAATACCCCCCTCTCTATTCCATACTTATTCCATTCTTTTGTGTTTCCTTTATCTATTGCGCGTCCGACAAGACCGAACCTATTGCCCATTGCTGCCCGATCCCTCTGGCCTTCCGTGTAAGCATCTCCCCGCGCCTTGTCTTCCATTGCCAAGCGGAATAACTCCCTCTCTTGCGGGGTTCCGTTAAACTGTGACAAGTATTTTCCGGGGTTGGATGAGTCTAGTAGACCCTGCCTGTATATAGCTGTGTTTGCTGAATTTTGCCGCAGCAATTCCTCTTTCCTTCTGTCTTTCTCGGCATAGTAATTACGGTCTATCTGCTTCTGTCTTGCGGACTGGGCCATTGCCATCCTCTGGCGTTGCTCCTGCATTAAGGCCATTGCTATCTTCTGCTGTTGCGCCCGTTGCTTCTGCGCCTCTTGGTAATTCATTAAAGCCACCTTGCGCTCCATGTCTGGATCGCCACCCGTGGCCTCTATAGCATCTGCAAATGAATTGTACCGCGACTCCGGGTCTGCGTTCTCATACCAATACTGTTCATTGGAAATGTCTGGGGCAAAATAATCTGCCTCTATCATGTGTTGGCCCATCCCTGCTGGCGGTGTGCTTCGGCCTCCACCTACTCCCCCTCCGTATCCTTGCATATACGGAAGCTGATTCCTTGTTTTGCGTGCTATGTCGTAAAAGGTAGGCATAATACTGTGACAGTATAAGGGCTATACTCTCTCTAAAACCCTTGGGTAATTGTTATAAAGTGGTGCGGCGTACTGGTATCCATACAGGCCGTTGAGTGGGTTTACCCCGTATCCCGTAAACGGCTGCTTCGGGAACCGCGCAAACGGCTCTGTCTGGCTCATGTCATAGCTGATGTGCTGCGCTCCGGGTACTGGGTATGCCTGTATGCCTTCAGCCTCTAGTGCCTCTTGGTATTCTCTGGCCTGTGTGTACTCCGGTGTTTCTGCTAGGTGGTAGATACTGTTTGTTCTGTCCACCTGCCCAAGCTGGGCCAACCTGTTGAGTTGCTGCCCCTCAAGTTGGCTTCTGGCCTGCAATGGCATAAGTTCCCTCGCCGCCAATGAGTCCATGATCCCCTGCCGCCTGCCTATATTGGCAGTCTGAAGTCTATTAAGGTAATCCGCGTCTGCCCTGCTCTGGTTGGCAAGCTGGTTGGCTATACCTGTCTCTATTTGCTGGCTACGGTCAGCCGCCATGCGGTCAAGCCTGCTGCCTGCCCCACCCCGGCTTCTAAATCCTGCAAGTTTAAGGTCTCTGCGTAGGTTCTGGTGGGCTAGGTCACCTGCTCCACGTAAGGCTGCGGCCCTCTCGTCCCGCAAGCCCGACAGTTCTGCCTTTAACCCTCCTCCATATATATTGGACAGATAATCTGCTTCTTGCGTGGCGTACCCTTTTACCCCGCTTTTGTTTAGTGCGCCCTCATACCTGTTCAGAGCAGTATTAGCCTTCTTTTGCTGGGCTGCTTGCCCCCCCATTAGCTCCCTCACCCGATCCGAAAGCTCTTGGTTCCTTGGTGTGGATAGGGTCTGGTAAGGGTTCTGTGCCTGCCCTGCTTGCCCTGCTGGAAAAGCGGTAGTGAACGTATTTAGTGGGGCAGGTTGCCTGCCGAAGCTTGTGCCATAACGCGCCTCGTCTTCCTTACCCTGAAGTCTGTTGAAATAGTTAACAGCCATGCAGTAGATTTTACCACACGGAGGCTAAATGAGGCTAACTAGCCAAGGCTATTTGGAGTTCCGTTTGCCAGTCGTCTAGGGATTTATCCCATTTACCCATGTCTTTATCGTCTGACCTGTGGAATTTTTCCTTAATCTTATCACTCCACTTTGGAAATATAGGTATATCTACAGGGGCAGATGGCTTGTCTAGCTCAACCCCTCCCGGCTGAAAGGTTGCCTGCTCTTCTGTGCCTCCACCGTCTGGCCCTTCACCTTTAAATATCATAGGGATGTCCTTGCGGAAGACCCCCTCCCCGTTAAATAAGGCCACCTGACCAACAACTAACTCACTCACCCCCGGTGCAGACTCTATGTCCAGATACAAAACCCACCCATATTTTACGTCTTCCTTGCCGTACACTAGGTAAGACTCATCACTTGCCCTGTGTCTATACCACCAGTAATTTGTAACCTCACCGTTCCCAAACCCCTTTTCCGGGTCATGTGATCTGTTTAACGAGAACAGAATCTCACACAGCACCATCCATATTGTCTTATAGTTAGACTGCTCTGATTGGAAGAAAGACTCTTCAGCCACATACCTTTCCCAGAAGCCCACAGACCCAAGGCCATTCTCCTGTGACCAAGTCCTTAACGTGCTGGGTTCATCTACTTGATCAAGCTCTGTTACTGGCTTGTCAGATAAATACCAGAGGGTCTCACTTTCTGAGGGCATTTCAGCTTAATTGGTTCTGCACATACTGAACCCATTGTTCCACGGATTTCTCCCAGTTATCCCACTCGTCCTTTAGGTCTGGGAATTTAGATTTCACGTTGGCGGGAACCTTTGGGAACTCTGGAAGCGGAACCTTCAGCTTACCTTTATCCACAGATAGCCTAGCAAACGGCCCCTTTCCTCTGTTGATACCTCCACCACCGCCACTTCCAAATGAAGATAGCTTATCCTCTGATACCATGACGTAGTGCCTCTCTTCGCCAACTTGCTCGTATAGCATCCCCATGTTGGCGTCAAAAAGGAACTCCCTCCCGTCTATGTAAAACGCAGGGTGATCGTAGAACGGGGACAGTATCCAGATTAACTGCTTAACTTCTTCCGGGGTGAGTACTCTCCTCTGGGCCTCGGACAGAAGTTCGTCCACATGGGCAATGTCTGATGGACTACGCTTTTTTGGTTGTGGCATAGATTCTTATGGCTGTGGCCTCAAACTCACCAGCCGCACCATTGACTGATATCTCATAATAGAGGTTCCTGCCTTGCTCGTAGATAGGCCACGTTAATTCTTCTGACGCACGTGTGCCTTGGGCTACATGGGCATTTCGGTCAAAATCGGTAACGCATTTAATATCCTTCCCCCCGTCTGGAGCCTGCTTCTTCCAGACAAGTCCGCACCCAATCTTGTTTGGGTCTGCCGCCTGCGCTGAATTCCCAATCCTCAAGTGAATCTTACCGCCCTCCTTACTTATGTCATGGTCAAACTCCAAGGTTAACGCTCTCATTAATTTCTCCTTGGTTGGGTCATTAAGCCTGAGTGCTGGGCTGGTGAGGATGGAATTAAAATCGTCCTGCTCATAACCGTCACAGCCCGATACCCACCTCTCCCTCCTGTACCCGTTGCCATCCTCCTTGAGACAGTTGTCCTTAGACCAAGCCATGACAAACCGCACATCGTCGGCACAGGATGATTCACACAAATCAGCAAAGGTGTTAGACCCCAGCTTGAGGTAGAACGTGTCCGATGTAGAGTCGCCAGTCCAATCCTCTGTAGTCAGGTCGTCGGCGGGAAAGGCGGCGTCAGAGTAAGTCTTACGCGCTGTGGTCAACAGGTTATCTACATTTGGGGAACACCGTGCTGTGTTAAAATTCTCTGTACCTGTGCAGACAGAGGAACCCTCCGCGCTGTCCCGGTACTGGTGGATTCCGTGGTCGTTAGTATCTCCAGTCCCTGTCCCTCCTTCAGCACACACACAATTGCTGATCGCCCACTCCGCAATGCTGGTGTAACTCTGATTGGTGTAGTTCTCAAGAGCCGTAAAGCCTTCGTCCATATAAGATACGTGCTGGTGCTTCGTGTTAATGATGACGGTCTTGTCATTCTTGGTCGCGCTCTTACTGGGCCAACTAATCCAGACTTCGTCGGTCTTGGCGTTAAACTTGGCTATCGGTAGCTCACATAAGCTGGTGTTTATATCGTCAAATATAACACTAGAAGCCAATTGCAACCAGTCCACCTTAACGGGGCTTCCTTTGTAAATATTGTAGGCGTATATACCGTCACGGCCTAAGTAAAAGTGATGGTCGCCTGCCGCTGCTAGTGAGTTGGGATAACTGAGGATCATGCTGCCACCATCATCGTCAGAGTAACGCTTGCGGAATGTAAGGACATCAGTCCCCGTTCCCCCGGCTACCTCAAACTGCCAGATGCCACGTGTTGTGTAGATAAGCAACACGTTAGCAAGCGGCTCCATTCCTATAATGTCCTCCCCTTGGCCAAGGTCTTGGTATCCTGCCAAACTGTCATCCACGTTAGGCGTGATCTCAAACGGCTTCTTAAAGTCACTCCATATAAGGCGGTCAGGAACCCACTCATTGCCTTCATGCACATTGGCGTAGAACATTAAACCACGCCACTCCTTGATATGTCGCACACGGTTCAGTCCTATCCCAGCAAAGCTGTCTATTTCCTTTAGGGAATTAACCTTGTCCACCAAGTTGCCTGAGTCATTCCTCTCACTCTCCTTGGGCTGGTCAACCTTGTAATAAACAGGCTTGGCGTTTTCATTTACAAATACAATGAACTCACCTAGCTGCGCTGCATTCCACTCACCCGCTGTGGATAGCCCTTCACCAACTAACTTCCAGTTATTCGTCTTTATGTTAAGGGCGTACAGCCTGCTCTTGGTTCCCGCCAACAACTTGGTCAACCCGTTAGGAAGTGAAGCCTCAAACAGGAAGGTGATGTCCTCTGCCTCCGCACCATCAGAGGTGTTCTCCAGTTGGTTGTGCAGGTCAGCATTGTTGTTACTGGTCGTGGAGTAAAGCAGCCGCCTGAACCCACTTGAGCGCACAAGGGAGCCAGCGGAGTTTACTCTGAAATTCTGCACCCATCTGTGACCACCTGCCAGAACTGCATCCGGGGACGAAGCTGGGTCAAGCGGCCCTGTTAATGGACGCAACTCATATAGTTTAGCATCGGGAGGTATTCTCATGCCGTGTCATATCCTGTAGTCCCTTCAGCAAAAGTTAGATAAACGCATCCTGCCATTGCGTGTCCACCTTGCGCGAACGGGCCAAAGTTTTCAGTGGAGTCACCAAACGATCCATACGCCCCACTGCCGGGAGCATTGTAGTCTATAGCATTAGCCGCCCTGTCCACTTGGTAGGCATTGCCACGTGACATGGACGGCCCTCTTGGTTCCAAGCTGTCCCAAGCATGGCCACCAACCCCCGGTGATCCTGACGTTCCCGCCGTTAGGGAGCCGACACCAATAATCCCATCCGCTCCTTGGTAGAAAACCGAGCCTCCGTTTACCGCGCCAGTCCTGAGCGTGCAGACAGTGGAATAATCTTTCGTCCCATAACGCGACAAAGAATGCCCACTGGAATCATCAGTAGCGAACGTGTTGTCAGAAGACTTCCAGTAAACCTGCTTTGACCCTTCACCCTTGGTGCTTTTGGTTCCGCTAGTGGATGTCGCGTCATCAGCATAACCTCCACCTTCTCCATCACTTACCCACGCAACCGGATGCCACCCGTCCGATCCGGGGCCACCAGTCGTTCCCTTCTTGACCTCAAGTATCGTCTTGTACGGGCCTATGTTTGCGGTGTTAGAGTCTGTCGTTGCCTTCGGCTCACCCGATGTTGGAGCGGTAGAGTCACTTTGCCTCCCGGCCCCGCCATAATTAATAGGGAACTTGTCACCGAGATAGCCGCCCCCAAACAAGTTGGAGTTGTGGCTGCTGTATGTAACCAAGGTTCCGTCCTTGTCCAAGGTTCTTACCCTTACATCAGTGATCGCAGTAATGTCAAACACTGCAAGAAGAACACCACCCGCTCCACCGCCACCACCGGGAACCCTAGATGGTTCGGCGTTAGCAACGCTATAAATTGTACCCCAGCTATAGTTGGTTGTAGAGTTGGGGATGTTTACCGTAGTGCTTGCCACTGGTGCGCTTAAATTTGAGATAGGATCACAGACGAACTGGTGAGATTCAGTAAGCAACTCCTTAACGGTTAAAACCTGTGAGTCCCAAAGCGATGTAGGCTGCCCCGATAGGATCAGTTGGTCATCCACCTTAAAGTTGTGGGCCTGCCCAGCAGCCTGACTAAGTGTAAAAACTATATCATCACCGGAAGTATAGTCTATATCCGTAACATGAAACTTCTTAAATGTAGCAAGCTTGTAGTCTCCACCGCCGCCGCCAGCACCACCTCCACCACGAAGCACCACGCGCATCATGGTCTTCTGATTTAAATTCGTTGGTGTTTCCGTCTCACTTGACCACAACAGCTTCGGGCTTCCTACAGCCGTGAAATTGGTAACATACCTACTGAACCCTATAGCTGGGCCACCGTGGTCGCTCTTTGCCCCCCTTGTGTTCTTGGCTACCACCCAGTAATAGTAAGCTGTCCGTCCGTCAACAACATTGGCGGTCTTGTCATCCTTCCTTGTCGTTGAGTTATAAACTGGGCCACCGTTAACATCCACATAGAGAATTGTTCCGTCCCTCCTCTTGCATAGCTGTGACCTTGCGGCGTTCATATTCTTTGCCGATGCTATTAAGCCCTTCCTTAACCGAATGGTTGACGTATCGGTAAAAGTGTTTGTTGTCCCCCTGTATATGTCATACCTAGTGGCTCCCTCCACCTGACTAAATACTACCGGAATTCCACCAGCGTGCCTTAAAGCTGCACCCGCCTTAACAAAGGGCGTTGCTAAGTTGCCGCCGGGGTTGTCTACCGTAATGGGGTTCTCCTTCTCCTCCATAACGTCATCACACTTTATTGCACAGAAGTCTGCCTTAAAGCCTTCGGTAAACGTACCGTCCTCATTGTACATATAGCTGAACCACTCGTACACACGGCGCGGGAAATCAACTATTACCTTCTTTAGTCTGGCGCACGCGCTTCCATCTGTTGTGGGTAGCGTGTCCTTTATATCACTGGGTCTGATTGGTGAAGCCATTATGTTATTGTTCCTATTGTATTAAATCGTGAGTGATCTCCATGCCGTTAACAAAGCTATGAGGGTATATGGTTCCTATCCCCTCCCAGAAGCCATCGTGAGTCCAGTTGGGGGCAATGTGGCTCCATAGCGGCTTCTGGACTGAAGGCTGGAAGCATGGCTTTGCCCCTTCCGACTGCCACCTCTCGTCATACAAAAGGCGGTACGGATGACACCCTCCTTCCACACCAACTTGTGCGGGGTATTTTAAGTGGCGTGCTACATGGTTCATGCTCCACCGGCCAAGATGAACCATCCTTATGCCGTTTATCTTGCACAGGTATTTGCCTTTTCCGGGGTTCCAGTATTCCGCTTTTGTCCCCTCTGTAAATTCAGTCGGTATTTTCTTGTCCACCTTCAGCGCAAAGCTTCGCCCAACGAACCCATCATCACGTGTCTTAGACTGAGGCCAACTATTAATAAGCATCCTCACACACCAGAAGCCTCCGTTCTCAATATGAAAGCGCACCTTATTCCCGGCACTATTGCCGACAGGGTTGGTCTGGAAGTACCCGCCTACCTTTGCATCTGGACTCACCCCAGCAGGCACATCAAATCCACCACAAGTCCCGTACACAACAACCTCAACATTAAGCCACTCACCCGTCCTAACCATTGCCGATCCTGCCATGTCATCAAAAGGCTTTCCGTCTATTGATACGGGCCTTCCAGAGCTACCAGCAGAGACCCCCTCAAAGAACCAGACCCTTACTGCCTTGCTCCAGTTTTCATTGGACACAAGCCCCACGCCGTCACCCCAATCAGACTTAACGCAAACTTGTTTGTGGTTGTTCTCGTCACAGGATAAATCCACTAGAGTCTTCGTTTCGTCCCCGGAAGCCCCGCCAGTGGCAAGGTCAAAGTAAGTGAAGTCCTTGTCCCCAACTCCGTAGTTTTTCACCTTCTCGCAACACTCTATATCATTGTCATCCGGGGTGTCTGGTGGTGGTACAACTGGGCCGGGACACACTGGCTGATCATCATCATCATCATCCCCATCGTTGTTGTCGTTGTTGTTTGGAATTACGTCCGGGTCTACGCAACCAGAGGAACACATCTCGGATTTAATGTTATACCCCCACTCCCCGGTTGAGGTGTACTCTGATCTAAACCAACGCCAGAACAGGATTGCAAACTGGGCAAACTTCACAAGACCCTGTGCCACTGTGTCCGTCTCTTGGGGCAGGTAGTTCTCAAAATCTTTTGGTCTTATGTTACTTGGCATTGTTATACTGTTACAGTATTAGCTTCCCCTAGTTTTAAGCGGAACGCATTAGGCAGGAATACACTGCATACGTAATCCAGCAGCAGCTTGTGTTTCTCCTTGGTTGACTTTTTAAGGCACTCATAAAAAGCCCTAACTAAATTATATGATATAACCCTCTGGTCTGGCTTCGGCCTCAAGTGTGCATGGAAGCTTACAAGCTGCTCCCCTTCTATGCGTATGTCATCCCCGGACGAAAGCCCTAGATGGCTTAGTAGCTCGTCTTCACTTCCGTCTGATGCTGACCGAGATGATCTCCACAGGCCGTAGTTGTGACTGTCGGAAAACAAAGCGGTTTCATACTCCTTGTGAAATCGCGTCATGCACTCTTGCTCCACGAACACAGAGTCTTCGCGAAACACCTTGCTCCAGTATTCTGGAAACGTGGGGTCACTGGAGAAAACATAACCTCCGTTGTACACCCCGTAAGCAACACAGGCTTCTTCTGTTACCTTGTGAGGACTCAGCACAAGTGGGGCAGTGAACTTGCACTCAATTGGGTTAACCAATATAACATCTGCGTCTAGGAACAAAGTGTTGCCGCATTCATTAATTGCCTTGGACATGATGTCCATCTTTAGGCTGACTTCGGCTGGGTTCCACAGGTTGCCAAGATTGGCGCAGTCGGGCCATATGGTTGCCAAATCTTCTGGGAACTCTTCCCTTCTTTTCTTCAGAAGGCTTCCGTCAATTATTGTTATGTCAACATTTCCGGGTATCTCGTCCTCCAGATACCGCGCCCCTTGCTCATCAGTGATTAAGTAAATCTTTTTATCGGACTGGAGGCGTATGCTCTTCATTAACAGGGATGCTTCATACCCATGAATGCCTGTCGCCACAGTGCAGAAGGATTTTAGATTAGACGGGCCAGACTCTTCTTGTTCGGGGAAGGTTTCCAAGTGTTCAGCCTGCGTTTTTGGATACATTAATTAACCCCCGTCTCTGACTCAAAGTCATCCATGAATAAGTCTGTGGCGTTAGGCGTAAATGTGCCGTCCGTAGTTGTGCCTTCTTGCAGGGTTACTTCTGCCAAACACACCCCGTAAGGAACATTCGCAAGCATCTCGTCTGCCCCACTTGTGGTGTACCTCTCTGCTTCGTTCTGGTCACCAAAGACAAGGGCTTCACTGTCGCTAATGAACCCGCTGAAGTCCTCAAAAGTAAGGGGGTTGGTCGCGGTTCCCTTTATGTTTGAGCAGCTTAAATCCTCTGTGAAAATTCTATCCCGCTCCACCTCTGGAATCTCATACTCAAATTTAAGTGCGGTTTTAAAGTCATCTGGGAATTGCTCTATCCTTATTTTGTAGCTACCTCCATCACCATACGGAAGAGGAATATTGAGTGTTGTAAGGCTATCCCGTGGGCCAACATTAATAATCTTCGTATAGAACGCCCCGTTTATTTCCCTAGTTGTCAGAAGGGGGAGGCCGGTCTTCGCTGACTTAATGAGACTCCCTTTATCGTTAGCAAACCTAGCTCTGGTTTCCTCACCCACCCCACCATCAGAGCCTAGACCTAATTGGGTTCCACCTATGGTCACCCTTATTGAGCTACCGCATTTGGACAAGTCAACCCCGCCGTACAAGAAATCTGATGGCCCCTTAATCATGTTGCCACCGTATTTAAGAACAAGCCTGCGCTCTATTTGGTCACCGTCACTGTCCTTCTCGGTAAAAGTAAACGATTTCTTGGTCTCTATGCCGCCGAAGTTGTGATCCCAAGGCACATAGTGGCACTGGCAGGGGCAGTCCGTCTCTGGGTATTCCACCTGCATGACATCCGATACAGGAAGATACCCGCGATTGCCGATTAGGCTGACATACATACCCGCAGTAGGATGTGCGTTCTGCCATAAGTCCTTGCCCATTAAATCAACGCTGTTCTTGCACACATTCCAATGCTTAAAGCTGCTGAATGCAAACTGATCTCTAATCTGCCCTTGCTTTCCTGCCGAAAGCCCAGTGGTGTCTAAGTAGTGGCAACCTGTAACCGTATCATTGTTCATGTTATCGGTGCAGATTGTTTCCAACGCCTCATTGTATGTCTGGATCAGCTTGGTATGAGTGTCTGGAAAGAAAGTCAGGGCGGTTGCTTGAGCGGATGAGTTGCCGTAACAGTTGGATATTAATTTTAGATAGTCGCCTACCGTGGTTGAGCTTCCTGTCGGAGTGCCACTGGAACACCTCTTTATGGTTGTGGTTGAGTCAAGCATGAAGCCGACTACAGCTATCATTGTATCGTGCGCGTTGGTGGCTCCAGATTCCCCATACCTGTCATCTTTAATATCTCCAGCGACATCTACTGGGTCTGGGTTGCATACGTTTTCATGTCCGTCCGTTAACAGGATGATGAGCTTTCTTGGCCACATAGCGTTGGTGGCGGTTGCTGTGTCAGGGCAAACCCTAGCCCCCATGCCTACACCCCCATCGTCCTTTCCCTTGAGGAGATCATACGCCCTCTGTAATCCACCCCCCATGCCAGTCCAACAACCAGTCTCAGAGCCTGTGCCTCCTTTGCAATCCTCGGACACTTTAAGTTTATTGCTCTCCACAACCCCAAGTGCCGCTGTCTTCGTGTCCACGAAGTCACTTACCGTGGTTACGCTTTCTTCTCCCTCGTCCCCAGCGTAGCTAACAAAGGCAATGCGGTCTGTTTCATATTCCACGCCAGAGCAAATGGAAGTACTTGCTGAAATAGTGGCCGCTTTGTTCTTGTCCTCATCGTCCCTCCACATTCTGGAGTTCTCTATAAACTGCCGACAGGCTTCCCTAGCCGCCCACGCCCTTGTTTCCTCCCCGCCATCCTTCTTCAGCATTGAGCCGCTTCGGTCTAGGACTAATACAATATCCTTTGCGGTGTCCACACATTGGCCGACAAGAACCTTTAGTGGGGCGGAAGTCTTGAGTGCCTCATCGTGAGATTTTGTTACTCCATCCACCACCACTGACGGAGTGTAGGTGGCCGTTACTTTTGTTTCCTTTGTTGCTGAAACGGCTTGAGTGTAAAACTCCCCCTTGCCTTGCGGCATTGCAACAGACTTGTCGCCAATACCCCAAGACGCTCTCTCGGTTACATCAATCTTTTTGGTTGTTCCCGCTGTATCCGGGTACTTAAATTGCAGGAACGCTCTATACTTCACATACTGATCCTTGTACTTGGTTAAGTACCCCAGTGCAGGCTCAATGTACAATCCATCAAAGCTCGGAGCGTTAGTGCAGACACTCTCCCCCATGATCGCGGCATACTCTAGGTCTGTAAGGCAGCGCGTATCCTCGGTGTTTGTTATCACTTCGGGCGGCTGCTCCCCTATGCAGGGGACTGTCTTTACATTGTCAAAGTTCATTAAGCTGTTGCTGTTCTGGTAGTAGTGGTGTCAGACAAAGCCTTGGTCATTGTGTATGTATCTACAACCGTGCCTGACTTGTTTATAAACTCAAACTTGAGGGTGGTGTCATCCGCTGTTCCCCTTATCGCGCCATGCTCTGTTCCGTAGAACTTCTCTGTCGTGATCCCAGTCGGGAGGCCGTAGTTGTTTGTGCTGCTAACCTGAGTGTCTCTTAGTGGTGCGCCACTAGCCCCGCACACTAGGTAACGGAAGTCATTGGCGTCCTTGAGTCTCTCATAGTTGTGGGCGTGACCAGATATAACCACATCAGCACCCATGCCGGGGAAGTCCCACTGCATATCTGAATCACCCGGACTGTGACCGCCTGACTCCGTTGTGTACGGGGCATTGTGGAAGTAGACCACCTTCCAGTGTGCAGGGCTGTCCGCGAGTGCGCTATCCAGCCACTCATGCTGACCTGACGTTATCCCAACCCCTAAACTGGAGTTGTAAACTGCACCGCCTGTCCTCTCATTAGAAAATAAGCAAAAGAACTCAACTTGCCCTTTAGTGAACGAGTAGTGTTCCTCATTGTTAAGCAAAGTGAAATACCTCTTATACGTAGCCAGTCCTGCATTGGTTGTCCCATAGTCCTCCGTGATGTCGTGGTTTCCGATAGCCGGGAAGAATTTGTTTTCTGTAGCCGAACTGGTGTAAGCCCCCCAGTCGCTATGCCCGTAAGGAAATATATAATCCGAGTACCACTGCCCAATGTTATCATCATATTTGGCATAGCGGGTTATTGGAGACGCACCAGAAGAGTCTCCACCTGTGCTGCTGTAACTGTTGTCGCCAACCGTTAGGATGAAGTCTGGATTCCACCCCTTAACAAGCGTGGCCACAGCAGAGGCATTGGTTCCGTCGTAATCACCAGACGACGCCAGTGACGCGCCGTAATCCCCGATGACCGCAAACGTATATGACGTTATAGCGGCCTGTGCATCAGCCACCGCAGAGGCAGCATCTGCGACCTCATTAAACTTCTTGTTCCTGCGGTAAGCCAGAATGTCATAGGCTTCCGGGCAGTAGAACGTCTGCTTAACCTCGGTCTGCTTCTTGCATTCATGGATCAAGTCCCCCATAGCCATGTCAAAGTCTAGGGTCATATACTTGTACCGCTCATAGTCGTTGTCAAAGTCCCTCGCCACTTCACGCTGAACAAACAACTTGACGGCACGCTTAAAGTCTATGTCCTCAATGACGGCATCCTCTGAGTTGTAACGAGTCTTAACCCCGTCCCACTCAACCACAACCACCTCGTCTGAGTTGATCCAAGGTGATATGTATATCCTTCCCTTGTCTACAGCCCACTGCCCGATGACAGCACGCCCGTGCTTGGTTGCCTTCTTGTCCCCGTCCCCGTCCACCTTGTAGTCAGAGTCTGCCTCTGGGTACTTAAACCCCATAGGCAAAGATTCACTGCTAAGATTCTTGGGAGGGTAAACTAATGACAGCAGCTTGAGGCTGTTGCAGTCTAGCTCATCCTTGGTTACCTGCTTAAACAGGGCGGGGTAAACCTCCTCCCCTGCTTGGTCAAGGATTGTATATACCTTGTTAATACGCCCCTTGGGGGCATCTATCACAGTCTTGCCGCCTTGGAAGTAGGTGGAACACTGCGGGTATCTGTTAATGTTCCGTGTCTGTAGACAAGGGATGTACCGCTGGAGATGAGTTACCGCCGCCTCAAAGTTCTTATTGATGGGCGCAGCAAGACTTTCTGGAACCCCTTCGGGCCAGATGTCCCCCCTTAACTCGGTTACCAGATCGGCAAATTTCATTCTTAATCTTCTGTTTTATCAGCAGACTTGCGCTTCCCTACCTTCGGCTTGCTTGCTGAAGGCAGTGCCGCACTTTCAGACTGAACCTCTATGGCCTCTTGCGCTGGCTCCTTAGCCGCCGCAGCAGCTTTTGCCACGCTCCTTGACTCTCGGCTTGTGGATGCGGGACTGATTTCTTCGCGCCATTGCGGCTTGGATGGACTGGACTGCTCCTTTTTTTTTAAGGAATCATACTCCTCTTTAGTCCCTGCCGAGATGCCGTGCATTCCATCCTTCGGCTCAATTAACTTATTCATCTCCTCGTCCGCGATAGCGTATCCAACAGGAAATCCCTTGGGGCTACCAAGGTCTTCTGTTTGGAGGTAAATCTTAGTGCCATCTTCCTCAACTTTCAGAAGGATGCGGTTTGCTGGCATCTCCTGCTTCCAGTAGTATTTCTTAGAACTAGCCATACCAGAAGAGTATATAAAAATAGGGGCGGTCTTGACAACCGCCCCTATGGGAAACTATGCGCCTAACTATTACTGGGTAATAGTCGTGTCGGCAAAGTTCTCAATAATCAAGTTATCCGTAGGACACTCAACAATCGCCGTCCAAGTCGTGGAGTTCAGCGTGGTCTCCTTGGTCGGGTTCTTCATCACACAGCGGTATGACGGGTCAACCTTAGCCAAGTCAGCCAAATCCCCAGTCTTATGAACCACTCGGTTTGACCCGATGATTCCGGGGTAGATGCCGCCGCCCAAGTCTAGAACCATGAGGAACCTACCTTGGGAACCGTCTGTAATACCACCGGAGGCGGTCTGGTCTCCAGCTTTGTGAGCCGTGACCATGTCATCAAAGAACTCATTGGTGATCACGTTCAGCGTCACGCCTGCGGGATAGTGCAGTTTGTAACTGTTGGCGTAGAAGCCCATGTTAGAGACGTTCTTATTGGTGATGTCATAATTGACATTCAGCATAGAATCACTCTCGTTCTTGTAGTAGACCATCATCGCATTGAAGATGTTCTTCGCGGTCTTGGAATCCGTGAACACATCAATGGAGTCGGCTTGCTTGCCTTGATCCTTCCGCGAACGGACGAGATCAAAGATATTACTCTCAAGGAAAGTAGAGAGATCAAGTGCTGCCCCGGCTTTATCATCTACACGACCACAATCAGCCAACTGGCGGTAGACGCCCAACGCATTGGCGCGGTAACCAATAGCTGCACTCTCAATATCAGAACCCGCAGCAAACACTGAACTGTCCACCGAGTTAATAACCTCTAGCTCTTTGTAGTTGGCAAGCTTCTGCTTGTCACTGATTGGCTGGCCCCAGAAGAAGGAGTTAACCCATTCTTTCTGTTGCATGAGGCCCAACTGGGCATTCCGCTCTGCCAAGGACACATCCCCAAACTTGTTAAAGAATGCGTTAGTCCTGAGCATCCGCTCCAACCATTCCTTGTAGAACTCGGAAACGCAAAGGCTGCTCCTAGAGGTCTGATACCAGAAAGGAACGTGCTTCAGCGTGTTAAGAGCAGGGCGATTCTCACACCAAGACTCAAAGTCATTGACGTTATTCGCGCCGATAACCACTACGCCTGCACCACCTGTGCCAGAAGCACCAATCTTGGAGGCTGGTGTCGCATCGTCAAAGGCAAATGTAGAGCCGATGTCTGCGCCTGCACCCCAACCGCTCTGGTATTTTACACCAACGTCAATGTAGTTTACGTTTGAAACAGTTACCGCTTTAGCACTGACAACCTTAAACGCAACACGATATGCCGCGCCTGCATCTGCCGCCTTTGCAAACAAGTTAACGGTTACCCCGTCCTTAAAGTAACCTATGTCTACAGGGTTGTTACCGGCTGGCTCAACGCGCAGGACAAACTGTCCACCAGCGGCAGAGACCGTTGCTGACAGCGCAGGTTCGTGAGTCACCGCCCCGCCGGGAGCAATTGTTGGTGCGCTGGTGGTTGCCGATGTCTCATACTTGTAGTCATGGTCAAGTAGCTTATCCACCAACCAGTAGTCATCCTTAATGACATCCTTCTGAGCAGCCAGAATGAACGGCTCAATCTCACTGGCCCCGCCAGCAACATTGCGCTTGGTTATCCCTTTGCCCATAGATTTAGCACCTGACATCAGCCAGTCATACATACCGTACTGACGGCCACC
>Ga0208299_1001646_pt1 | contig 16207 bp, 20 predicted proteins | sample 15_taG_FD_184089 | JGI IMG/M metagenome (GOLD analysis project Ga0208299, IMG submission 184089) | Marine viral communities from the Subarctic Pacific Ocean - 15_ETSP_OMZ_AT15312 metaG (SPAdes) (version 2) | ecosystem: Environmental > Aquatic > Marine > Oceanic | place: Pacific Ocean | collected...
TGAAACCGAATCCATTGGGTGGTGTTGCAGGACAAGACCATGTGATTGCATTCCCAAATAGTCTTCCGAAGGAATTTGAACTTGAAGATTATATTGATTATGATATGCAATTTGAAAAGGCGTTCTTGCATCCACTCAAACACATCTTGGAAAAGATTGGATGGAACTGGGAACATGTAAATACATTGGAAGGATTTTTTGCATGATGGAATATAAAGTAAAATTGTTTATTAAAGAGATATTGAGGGACAGATTAGAATCAGAGAAAAGGCTTCTAATATCACAACAAAAGGACAAGAGTTGTCCTATGCAAGTTTATCAAAAAACACTAGATATATGTGAAGAACTAGAGTATGCTATACAACAAATGGAGAAACAAGCATGATTGAAGACACACCTATGGACAAGCACATTGAGCAAATGACTTTTTCGTTTATGAATGCACATGACGGGGAGCAAATGTGGTTCCCTTGGGCACAGACAGAGAAACCAATTGACCCAAAGCCACGCAAGCGAACCAAGTTGCGAAACAAGAAGAAGACCAAGAAGAATGACTGATTTTCTAAAAAAGATGATAAAAGACTCTGGGAACAAATACGCAGGTGTGGTATCCGAGGGCATAGAAGGCAGTGATGTTACGGGATTTGTAGACACGGGATCATATGCGCTCAACGCCTTGTTGTGTGGTTCAATGTACGGTGGTATAGCAGATAACAAAATCATTGCTCTTGGGGGTGAAAGTTCTACGGGAAAAACATATTTCGCACTGGGGATGGGTAACAAATTCCTCAAGGATAACCCAGACGGAGTTATTCTGTACTTTGATACAGAATCCGCAGTAACATCCGAAATGATAAAGGAAAGAGGCATGGACCCAAGCCGTGTCGCAATTTTTCCTGTGGCGACCGTGGAGTCGTTTAGACATCAGGTAATTGGTATTGTAGATAAGTATATTGAGTCTGGAGAATCTAAACCGATATTGATGGTGCTTGATTCTCTTGGTATGCTTTCCACTGAAAAGGAGATGACCGACACGGCAGAGGGCAAGACCACCAGAGACATGACCCGTGCTGCTCTTGTGAAGGGGGTCTTTCGGGTGTTGACTCTAAAATTAGGAAAAGCAGGAATACCACTGGTCGTCACTAACCACACTTACGCTAATGTTTCGGGGTATGGTGCTCTTCAGGTTCTTTCGGGGGGGAGTGGTTTGAAATATGCCGCTTCAACGATTGTTATGCTTTCAAAATCAAAGGACAAAGAAGGCACCGACATCATTGGCAACATTATCAAGTGCAAGTTGTTCAAGGGCAGACTTACCAAAGAGAACAAAGAGGTTGAAGTTCAATTAAACTACGACACAGGACTGAATCCATATTATGGATTGGTTCCCATTGCGGTGAAGTATGACATCTTCAAGAAGGTGTCAACCCGGATTGAGTTGCCCGATGGTAAGACTGCATTTGAGAAGACAATCAACAGCAATCCAGAGAAATACTTCACAGAGGATGTGATGGAAAGGCTGGAAAAAGCAGTTGCAAAAGAGTTCAAGTATGGTAATATTACCGAAACACAAGAGGAAACAACAAATGAAGATATATGAATTTGATGAAACAAGCACCACCGAAGAAAACCTTCCTATTATTATTAAAGAGGGTGAATATGAGGGTATGGTGTACACCTACGGAAATGTTCAATTTAAACAAGATGAAGACGATATGAAACTGATTTTCAATTATGATATCATAACAAACCCAACAAATAGATCAATCGAAGAACTAGACGAAGACGAAACATTCCAAAATTTATTAGGTGATTTGCTGCTAGAAATTATTGATGATGAGTTGAGTAAAGGTGATGATGTACTAAGAGAAAACGAAGACAATGATTGAACATGTGGTTTTAGAAAACCTCATCAACAATGATGAGTACTCACGAAAAGTTCTTCCTTTTCTACAGGAAGAATATTTTCATAGTAGAACAGATAAAATAATATTTAAATCTATTAAAAAGTTTTTCTTGGAGTACAATGCCCTCCCTCCGAAAGAATCTGTGCTAATAGATATTGATAAGAATAAAAACATCTCTGAAGACGAATGCAATAATATTACAGAACTTGTAGAATCTTTTACTTCCACTAATACAAATTTAGAATGGTTACTAAATGAAACTGAAAATTTTTGTAAAGAAAAGGCGGTGTATAATGCCATCATGGAATCGATTCACATCATTGACGGTAAATCAGACACAAAGACGGAGAATGCAATCCCAAACATCCTTTCGGATGCCCTCTCAGTCTCATTTGACACCCACATCGGACACGACTATATTGAAGACTCAGAAGAACGATTCGAATTCTATCATAAAGTCGAAAAACGAGTCCCATTCGATTTAGATTTCTTTAATATTATTACTGGTGGTGGCACACCACAAAAGACCCTCAATATTATAATGGCCGGAACCGGTGTTGGTAAGTCGTTGTTTATGTGCCACCACGCAGCCAACTGTCTTAGCCAAAATATGAATGTATTATACATTACATGCGAAATGGCAGAAGAACGCATCGCAGAACGAATCGACGTTAATCTTATGGACATTACAATGGACGACCTAAAAGATCTTCCAAAGAACATTTATGATAAAAAATTACACACATCAACTGCGGGTATGTCTGGAAAACTAATCATTAAGGAATATCCAACAGCAACAGCAAACGCAAACCACTTTAGAATTCTTCTGGAAGAACTAAAACTAAAAAAGAAATTCAAACCAGATGTTGTGTTTATAGATTATCTTAATATTTGCGCATCATCCCGCTTAAAGTCTGGAGGAAATGTCAATACATACCAATATGTCAAGTCTATAGCAGAAGAACTTCGTGGCCTTGCAGTTGAGTATAATCTTCCAATTTGGTCAGCGACACAGACTAACAGGCAGGGTTTTAGTAACACCGATGTAGAACTCGAAAACGTATCAGAATCATTCGGTCTTCCGGCCACTGCCGATTTCATGTTTGCATTAATTGCCACCGAAGAATTAGATAAACAAAATCAAGTTCTTGTGAAACAATTGAAGAACAGGTATAATAGTGCTACCGCAAATAAGAAATTTATTCTGGGAATTAACAGGGCAAAAATGAAACTATATGATGTTAAAAGAAACGAACAATCTGGACTAATGGAATCTAATCAAGATGACAAGACAGTGTTGGGGTCTGGATTCGACGGTGAAAATTTTAATAATAAATTCAAAACACAAAAAGAAAAATTTACATCCTGGAGCGTTTGATGAGTTCTTATATCGATAAAAAATTCATTAACATGGTGTCTCCCCAACTAGAGAGATTCGCATGGAAGAAGGATAATCTTGCCAACTGTCGGTGTCCTGTGTGCGGAGATTCCCAAAAAAACAAAACAAAAGCAAGAGGATATTTCTTCCAAAAAGATAATAGTTTTTTTTATAAATGTCACAACTGTGGTTTTAGTTCGAACATATATAATCTTTTGAAAGAAGTTTCTCCTTCTTTATGTAAAGAATATACCTTAGAGAAATTTAAAGATGAATCGCCTAAAAAAGAAAAGAAAGAGATGTTTTTCAAATTTAAAGAATCCAAACCAAAGTTCAAGAAGAAGGACGGAATCCTTGATACGCTACAATGTCTGAATGATTTGGAAGATAACCATCCCGCAGTTCTCTTTGCGAACATGAGAATCATTCCGAATCAGTTCTGGAGGTATCTCTATTTCACAGAGGACTTTGGTTCATTTATGAAAACTCTGGATCCAGATTGTCTCCCAGTCGGAGCAGAACCACGCTTGGTGATTCCGTTCTTCAATAGAGAAGGTGACGTAGTGGGTGCGCAGGGGCGTGCAATCAATATGACAGATGAAGCAAATGCACGAACCACACTCAAGTACATTACAGTCAAGGGTGACAAGTCCATTGATAGACTTTGGTATGGTCTATGGAGAGTCAACCCCAAGAAGCGTGTCTATGTCGTAGAGGGACCGATTGATTCTATGTTCTTACAGAATGCAATTGCAATGGTGGGTGCAGGTGCATTGAGAAACATCCCCGACAGGATTGCTGATTCTGAAACGACTTGGATATATGACAACGAACCGAGGAATTTGCAGATTTGCGCATACATTGAAAAGTTGATTGAGTTGGGCAGAGATGTCTGCATCTGGCCCGATAGCATCAAAGAGAAAGACATCAACGATATGGCGTATCAAAGGTCAACTCGTAAGATTCAGAAGATAATTGATGAGAATACATTCAGTGGGCTTGAAGCAACACTGAGGTTTCGTGATTGGAGAAAAGTATGAAACAACATTGGAGAAAAGTATGAAACAACATTTGAAAATCGGACAACACTTGAAATGTGGTAGACATTCAGCCATACCTTGGTGTTGTATTTTTTGGTTCGTGACATTTTGGAATTTATTTTTCATTCGTAATACCATCGTTCCCAACAGCAAGAATCACGAATTGAAAGAAAAATGGAATCGGTGGTATCTTAAATTTACATGCACACCCTCGGATGGAAATCCTCTTGGGTGGGAGTATATCCCATGTCCGTTGTGTTTGATTATGAAACGTAATGTCGGAAGACCTTTGAAGTGTAAATGTGGAGAAGAAGATGAATAAAGAAAAACTAAAAGAAGCATTGTGGGCCGTATTACAATATGGATGGATGTGGGGCCACCCTAAACACATTAGTAGAGAACATTGGACCATGATTAAAGATTCGTATCGTGATTTAAATGACGGCAAAGATTTTGAACCCGACACAACCCAAAGAACATTATGAAATATACAGATGATCAAATAGAGGCTTTGGTAGAAAACACCACAAGATATCATTTAATGCTACAATACCTTAAAGAGCATGTTGATAGTGAAACGTGGAAGAGAGCCAAAGAATATTCTAAAGATTTTGTTGATATTATAGAAATTGAGATATCTGAAGAAAACCAAGATGATGAGGACTATGAAAATTATGCAGAGGATTGAAGTATTAGACAATGGACATGTGGATTATATTGATCATATGGGCAGTGACTTGACTGTGTGTCAGGCTGCCCGTGTTTCTTTTAATAACGAAAGCGAATGGGGAATAGATCAAGAAGCAAAGGATAGGTTGGATAAAACAGAGTCGCACTACTCTGCTGAGTGTATTAAAAAACTTAAAACCAAAGATGAAAAATTAATAAAATACCTTTCAGAACACAAACATTGGACACCCTTTGCTCATCCCCAAATAACACTTAGAATCAAAGCACCAATTTCAATTAGAACACAGTTCTTTAAGCATAAAGTTGGATTTTGTGTGTCTGGTGATACAGAAGTTCCATTCCTAAAAGTTAAACCAAAAAGTACAAGCGTACGTCCGCAATCAATAGAAAAAATATATACGGATTGGAATTATAAAAACCCATCGGGCGAATTCACAAAACGCGAATTAATACTGAAAAGAAAAACTAGAGTATTTAATACCCAAACAGAACAATTCGAGATCGGATATATTAGTAATGTTGTATGTAATGGCACAAAAGAAGTGTTCAAGATAACAACAGCAAACGGCAAAGAGTTGAAATTAACAGAAGACCATAGGATATTAACGAAGAGTGGTTTTAATTCTTTAAGAAATGCTGTTGGTTTATTTCACAATGGTGTGTCATGGTCAATGCAACAAGATTGCTACATCATGACTATTCCGGAAAATAAAACAAAACTAAAAACATTTTCTCGAATAACAAAAATCGAACACACTGGCGTTGAAGTTGTTTATGATATTACCATAAATCACCCAGAACATAATTTTGTTGCAAATGAAATTGTTGTACATAATTGCGAGAATGAGATATCACGACGATATGTTACATTCGAACCAGAATTTTATGAGCCCAAATGGAGAACTAAACCAGAGGGTGGTGCCAAGCAGGGTTCAGAAGATTTTATGGAAGAACCACAATCTACGATAATATCTGTACAATATAGAAGGGTTGTAGATCATGCAGTTAAAGTATACAACTCTCTCATTAAACGTGGAGTTGCACCAGAACAGGCACGATTTATATTGCCGCAAGGAATGTATACCGAATGGTATTGGACAGGAAGTTTGGCTGCGTATGCACGTTTCTATAAGCAGAGAATAGACTCCCATGCACAGTGGGAAATAAGAGAATATGCAAAAGCAATTAATGAAATTATCCAACCATTGTTCCCGATTTCGTGGAATGAATTGACCAAATAATATAAATATTCCCAAAAGGAACTATAGATTATGACATATGTGAGTGATATCCTGCCCGAAGAATTCCTTTCGCTATATAAAAACAAGAAGCCGAAGTGGGGGTACAACGGACTTGGGGAAATCGTATACAAGAGAACTTACTCCCGACTCAAGGAAGACGGGACGAACGAAGAGTGGTGGGAAACTATCGCTCGCTGTATCAACGGCGCGCAGAAGATTGGCGCAGACTATACTACCAAGGAAGCACAAAGATTATATGATCTTGTCTTCAATCTCAAATGCAACTTCGCAGGTCGGATGCTCTGGCAACTTGGCACTTCCACTGTTGACCGATTCGGTGGCAACTCTCTTCTCAATTGCTGGGGTGTTTGCGTTCGTGACATTGATGACTTTTGTTTCATCTTTGAGAACTTGATGCTCGGAGGTGGAGTCGGGTTCTCCATCCGAAGAGAGGATGTCCACGAACTCCCCAAGGTGAAAGAGGGAGTGTCAATCACCCACGAAAAGACCAACGATGCAGACTTTATTGTTCCAGACTCCCGTGAAGGTTGGGTGAAACTTCTTAAGAAAGTTATGAAGTCTTTATTCTATACGGGTGAGTCCTTCACATATTCTACTATTCTTGTTCGTTCATCGGGTGAGCATATTCAGGGGTTTGGTGGTAAGGCATCTGGACCCGGTATTCTCATTGAAGGTGTTGAGAAGATTTGTGGTGTTATTCGTGAACGTGAGGGAAAGAAACTTCGTTCCTTAGATGTTCTTGATATATGTAATATTGTCGCATCGGTCGTGATTGCGGGCAACATTAGAAGAAGTGCAACCATTGCTCTGGGCGACCCAGACGATTATCTGTTCCTTCGTGCTAAACGGTGGGACTTGGGTAATGTTCCAAACTGGCGTGCAATGTCAAACAACACCATCTATGCAGATTCGTATGAGCATATCAGTGATGCAGTATGGAAGGGATATGATGGTTCTGGTGAACCTTACGGGTTCTTCAACCTCCCACTTTCACAAAAGTTTGGTAGAGTTGGGGATAAAAGCAAAGACAAATGTGAAACATTAAATCCGTGTTCGGAAATTCTTCTTGAATCATATGAATGCTGCAATCTCTCTGAGATTCATCTCAACAACATTGAGTCAAAGAAAGAATTCAAAGAGTGTGCAAGACTCCTTTATAAGACACAAAAAGCAATATGTGCGCTTCCTTTTATTCACGAAAAAACTAATGAGGTTGTCCACAGGAACATGAGGATTGGTGTGGGTATCACTGGTATTTGTCAATCCTTTGATAAATTGGAATGGTTGGATGAATGCTATAACGATTTGAGGAAGTATGACAAGGAGTGGTCAGAGAAAAAAGGATATCCCGAAAGTATTAGATTGACGACAGTAAAACCATCAGGGACACTTTCGATTTTATCAGGAAGTACGCCAGGAATTCATCCTGCATATTCTAATTACTATATTCGCAGGATAAGAATGGCATCAGACGATGCTCTTGTGTCATTGTGTAGAGATGCAAATTATCCAGTAGAATATGTAAGGGGTTTTGATGGAACAGAGGACCATAGCACCATTGTTGTGGAATTTCCGTGTTCTGTGCCCTTAGGCACGCTCCTAGCCCGCGACATGACAGCAATAGAGCAGTTGGAACTTGTCGCAAGAATACAAAAAGAATGGTCGGACAATTCAGTATCTGTCACAATATATTATCGTCTTGAGGAATTGGATGAAATTAAGGAGTGGATGGAGAAGAATTACGCCAATTCTCTAAAAGCAGTGAGTTTCCTACTTCACTCCGACCACGGATTTGACCAAGCACCCTACGAAGAAATCACACAGGAAGAGTATGAGAGGCGAACTGCACGACTCAAAGAGATTGAATCAGTAGCAACTGGTGAGATTTTGTCGGGGATTGAATGTGTTGGGGGATCTTGCCCTATCCGATAAAATTCAAAGTTTTATTTTGACACCTTCATTTTTGACGCTATAATGGTGGACTTACATTAGTTTAGAAAGTTTGGGGTGTCTATATAAAAGACACAATCAAAAATCAATGGGTAATCACGCCCATTTTTATTAGAGGAGCATTTCGCTCCAGCCCTCTAGCCAGGGTATAATCTCACAAAAGGAGAATCAAAATGGCTAATTCAGATAAGTGTTGTTCTGGTGGAGATGATTGCATTACCCGCACATTGGGTAAGGTAGGCATCAATCGTAGTATGCTCATTACCCTCGCACTTGTTCCATTCGCATGGAGTGGTGTTATGTGGTTCGGACATGCAGTTCAAGAATTGTGGAATGCTGCGACAACCGCAGTGGGACAATGAACCTCTTCTGAGGAGATAATCTCATGAAAGTACATTCACTAAAATGTAACAAATGGCTCGTGGCTGCTCTTGTAGTCGCTGGTGCAGCAGTTCTTACTGCCAATCTTGCAGCAGACGAGTCATATGATGAATTGCAAACTCGACTTGATGCAGCAGAAGCCAAGATTGCTTCACTGGTAGCACCCAGCAAAATGGACATTCAACGAACAGAAGCCACGAAGGCACTGGTCGCTGAAATTCTTGCTGATGCTGATTACCGAACAATGATGCAGGGGCAGGCAAAGGATCCTGTCACGGTCAATGTTCATGGTTTTGCACAATTTCGTTGGTCCCTTAACGACACCAAAATGGCTGGCGTTGACGAGACTCACGGATTTAGTGTTCCCCGAGTCCGTCTTATTGTTGAAGGTGACATCTATGATATGTCATACAGAGTAAGCGGTCAGTGGGATGATGGCGGCGCATTCGTAATGAAGGATGCATACGCTGATTGGAATGGATTCCGTGTTGGTCAGTTCAAGTCCCCGTTTATGCGGGAAGTTCTGACCTCGCAGGTTGATACGCTCGCAGCAGAGCGTTCTATTGTTGCACATGAGTTTGGTCAGGGTCGCAGTCAGGGTGTCCAGTATACCCACGACTTCGGTAGTGGCTTCAAACTCACTGGTGCATACACCGATGGCTTCAACACCGATAATGGTGCTGGTGTTCAAAATGGTTATGCGTTTACTGGTCGTGTTGACTGGGATGCAGCCGATTGGCTTGACGTAGGTTTTGCTGCTTCGCACAACAATCTTGACGTTACCAATTATAACACATGGACTGCTGATGCTGTCATGGAATGGAAGAGTCTCAAACTCACTGGTTCATACACCGCAACGAGTGGTGATATGGGTGATAATTGGGGCACGGTCTGGAATGCTGCATACGCAATGGACAAGTGGGAACCATTTGTCCAGTATGAGCGTGGTTCTCTTGAGGGTGCTGCTGAAGATCTCAGCGTTGCCACCTTCGGTGTGAACTACTACCTCAATAAGAATGTCAAGTGGACGACCGACCTTGGTTATTCGCTCAATTCTATTGATGCAGGCTGGAACTTGAGTAACACTGGTTGGAATATGACCACTGCTACCGGAGAATATCTTCTTCGCACTCAACTCCAAATTCAGTTCTGATAAGACGGGACTTGTCCCGACACTTCACAACCCTCTCGGAGCAATCTGGGAGGGTTGTTTTATATGCTCATCCAACGTTCCCATAATTTTTTTCCATACACATCAATACCAACTAGTTGAAGAGCAAGTCTTTTTGGTTTTCTTGGTTTGGTCTTTAATTTCATTTTACATTCTTTAAGGAGTTTGTTTCCTTTTTTGATGTTACAACTAGGACAAGCAGTTACTAAATTGGTCCATTGTGTTCCTCCGCCCTTCGAGCGAGGATGTATATGATCAATTGTTAATTTCTTAGGATTATTTGATTGATAACCACAATATTGACAAGTGTATTCGTCCCGTCTAAACACATTCCTCCTAGTACAAGACATCGAATCTTCTGGATACGGCATAAACACATATTTAACAAGGACGATTGCAGCGGGGAGTTTATATTCTCCGCGAATCGTCCTTATAGAATAGGTCTTTTTGTAATTATATGGCTTCTTTGCCTTTCCTAATGTGAGCAATTTAACTGCCTTCTTCCAGTCAATGATTTTTAAAACTTCCTCACTTGAATTGAGTAAAAGGACATCTTTATTCATGTATTCTCCTTTTGGTATATAATTATTTATAAATTTAATTATTTGAAAAATATTTAACAAAAACTGCAATATGCAATATAAATATTAATTGGAATGCATAAGAGTGTTTTATATTTCTTAGCATCTATATTATGTTTATCAGGCTGCGTAGCCCAGACACCGGTTCCTCAGCAACAAATCACCCAAAAAACAACAGAAAAAAACAAACTAGATTTTTTAGAATGGTTTGAAACTGTTAATTATGATAATGACCCATATCCAGCAGTTTGTTCACTGTCTGGTGTCGTGGGGAATATCATCGGTAGCGGTGTTCTCATCGCACCCAATGTAGTGCTAACGGCTGGACACTGTATAGACGGTATAGAATTGTCATATGTTTCTTTTGGAACAGAGATAATTTGTATATCAGAGACACTGATCCACCCGAAATACGACCTTAATATGCGTGTTCCCCACGACATCGGACTTCTTTTTTTGGAACACGAACCACATGGTATAACACCAGCAAAAATACACACCGGACAGTTTGTGTGTCGATTTGCTAATATTACCACTGTAGGATATTCTTTTCATTTTAAGAAATATAGTAAACCAGGAACTTTTCGATATTATGGAACAGTATTAGAAAATATTGGGGAAATTAAATTCCTTCCAAGAAAAGCAACAATTTGGCATGGTGATTCTGGTGGTGCAGTGTTTACCAATTGGCACGGACAAAGATTGTTGATTGGAATAATATCTAATTTTATGATCATAGAGGGAGAAATAATTGAATGTTCAGCAACAAGAGTTGACATGTTCGAACATTGGATAAAGGAGAGTATAAATAATCATGAAGGAATTTTGGAAAATACGATTGATGCTTTTATCAACCCCTGAAGGGATAGCAGTTTCTCTTATAGGATTTTTAATTGGAGTTTTAATCGCAAGAGGAATGTGAAATGATTATAGCCGGAATTGATTACTCAATGAGAAGTCCCAGTATATGTGTGTTTGTTGGAACAGAAGATGAATCTTTTATATTTGAACGATGTAAATTTTATTTCCTCACCGACACAAAAATTTATGCTAATTTCTTTCTGAATAATATACACGGAGAATCGTTCTCAAAGTGGGATGGAGATTCTGAGCGTTATAAAAGCATAAGTGATTGGGCAATTGAAAAATTAATTGGATGTGAACAAATAGCCATCGAAGGTTATTCGTTCAATTCTAGCGGAAAGTTATTTCATATTGCAGAAAATACTGGTATATTAAAATATAAAATTTACAATATTGGTATTCCCTTAGAAGTAGTTCCGCCTGCAAATATTAAGAAATTTGCAACAGGAAAGGGAAATGCGGATAAGGATATGATGCATAATTCATTCATATCCGAAACGGGATTAAACCTTCAGCATGAAATAACACCCAAGAAGAAAAAAATCAACAACCCCGTTTCCGACATTGTTGATTCTTATTACATTTGTAAATATCTCTACAATGAAATTAAATCTGTTTCTTGAATCCGTTTTTTATTTTAACTTCGGCAACAATCTTTTTAGTCAAATCACTAGTTAATTGAGATGCTAAATTTCCCTTTCCAAAAATTTCTTTTCTTTCTTCGGGTGATAATTTTTCTTTCATGGCTTCAATAAGTTCTACAATTTCTTTAATAGCCTTTTCGTTGCCTCTTCCTTTAATAAGCATCCAGGCAATAATTCCGGATGTTGCCACAAAACCAATTATTAATATAATTAGGCCAATTGTTGCTATTTCTTCTAAATAATACTGGGAAGCGGAAGCAAAACCGACAGTTAAAATACCTATTCCTAATATGACTGTACCTAATTTTCCGTTGACCCAAAATGCTATAAATGCCCCAGCCACTAACATTCCGAAACCAATAACAAAGAAGAGAGTTATGAATGAATGAAGGTTTTCTAATGCTTGCCTCCGAACCTCTAGATCAGATTCTTGAACTTTTTCTAATTCTTTTTCTGTATTTCTTATTAGACTTAAACCAGAATTCGTCTCATGATTAGCCTGCTTTAAGTCTTCTAATGCTTCAGATATTCGTATCTGCTCTTGCTGTGCATGGTCTACTGATTCTTTTATATTATTGGTCGAGTCAACGATACCATTATAGTTTTCGGGATTTTCTTCTAGTGCAATTGTGTTCAGTATAAGTTCTGCATTACTATCAATATCAGTTAAATCATTTGATATATTTTCAGAAGCAATTTCAATTTCTTCTGTTTGTTCTATTTGTTCTTGATTAGAATTTGAAATTATACCCGAAGCACTTTGTCCGATTACTTCTGTATTTGGAATAATCGAACAACCAGATAATATAATAGAACATAATAAAAAATACAACTTCATCTATCTGCTTCATCTATTGGAGGTGGAATTAAATACGACATGGTTCCATATTTTTCATCCATTATTATAATGGGGGTGTTGGGGTTTCTGTGTGCATATTCTCGAATTTCTTGATTTTCAATTCTATCCATATCTAATTTACGGCTCCATCGCTCATGCTTTTTTCTGCCGTGATTGCATTTCATAAATTCTTCAGTAGTGATTTTAAAGACATCTATTCCGGCAAACTTTTTTTTCTTTTTTCGAGGCTTCACAGCAACGTCTAATGGATCTTTATTATAACCCATTCCCATGATATTTCCGGACGAGGCAACATTTGCAATTTCTTCTTTTATTTGGGAAAAGTTTTTCATTTGTTTCCTCTTCTCTTTCTGACTATTTTTTCAATTTGTTGGGGATTTAATGGAGTTGATTCTCTCATCTTTTCATTTTTTCGCAATAGTCGTGCTCTATTTTCTAAAATTTCTTTATGGGAAAGTTTTCTTTTCGGTGATACATGATTGGATTTATTTTTATTAACAGGCATTCTGGAACTCCTTTCTTCGTTGTTGTTCTTATTTCTACCGCAACCGCAGCCCATGATCATTCCCTTTCGAGTTGTGAAAAGTATGAACCATTATATTTATAAATTGGCACACCAAAGACATATCCGACAACATTTAATGATTCTTCTTTGATAATTTCTTGAAAATTTTGATCCATATATTCTTCTTTTAATTCTATTCCCTTTTCTAGGAACATTTCGTATACAAAATTTTCAAATTCATCACCATCGCCACCAAGATGAATAACATCTTCCTTCACTAAGAAAATAGCAGTTGGTAGACTGGTCAGCATGGCTCGAACTCTTGGATCTGGAACCATAGCAAATATTTTTTTAATGTTGATTATGAGACGATTGAATATTGATGAGGCTTCTCTTTCTTGTTGTGTCTTCAATTCATCGTAGGATTTTAAAAACTTTCCATCTCTATCAATAATTCCGAGACGATATGCTGCCATCTGTTCAAACGGGGTAGTTATTTCCTGCATGAATTTATACACAGTAAATGCATTTACTATTCTATTAAGATCTGCTGTTACGGCTTGTGTCATATTCATAACCTCTTTAAGTGTAAAAGTATATTACTATCTAGGGGAATTGAATTTAAATCTACTTCGGGCATTTCCGGGGGGAGATAATTTAAATAATCTAAAAATGTCTTCAGATATGAATGATATAGAATTTCTATTCTAAAAAAAAGTATTCTAGAGCATCCAGATGGACCAAACACATTATTTAATACTATAATATGATTGAGAATTAATCTTTCTTTTAATTCATTTTTATTATTATACTTCTTAAATAGTCTTTTTATATATTTAATACGATTTAAATCTTCATGAAACTCATCAATACTTTCGCATTGTGTGTTTCTGTAGTTTCTCATTGCAAAAAGAATAAAATTATCGTTATTCAATCTATCTAAAATCATATCATGTATATATCAATCCGATTTTGGAGAAGAATTTGGTCCTATTGAGGGAAACATCTTATAAAGACCACTTGGAAGTTTCTCAGTATTTACTCGTAGAGAATATGAACCCTCTCCATCAGAAATTCCATCAGTAGTTTCAAATTCGTCAAAAGGCGTGTCTAGATTCTTCCCAAACGTTCCGCCATGTCGGGTCAATGGGTAGTCTTGAGCCCCATCATATGAAACGTTTTGTGGATCACATTTAAAATCATATCCTGCCATATTCAACTTATTCTTAATTTGAAATAAGGCTGCTTTGGGATCCAAAAGTTCACGTTCACCAACTGCATGAAGAAATGCATTTAGACGAGAAAGTTGCTCTGGATCATCAATTCTATGAATTCCGTAATCACTAAACGCACTTCTAGCATCTCCGCCAAATGGGGTGTCTTCGGCTTCAATTAAAAGGGATTTTAGTTCTTTGTATTTCTTCATTTAGTATCTCCTTACTAATTATTTATACTAATACTATCCGCCACTTCTTGTGGATTTATCAATTTCGGATCTGTATATTTTCCAATTTTGAGTTTTTTGTTCTTAGGCCCACCGACACTTTTCGATTTATCCGCAGCGGTAGTTTGCTGCCGTGAAGTCTCTCTGACTTTTGCCATCAACTCGTCATGATATTTTCTTTCTGGATTTTCATATTCAATGTCTCGGTCGTCGTCGTCGTTCGGTATCCCCACTATTGGCGGTGTTCTGGGATCAGTTTCTGGTTTCGTTTCTTTTGTTTTGGTTTTAGGTATAGCCCTGGCAATAGGAACGGCATCTGCTTTGGTCTTGCTTAAGGTGTCGGCCTTGCTTAAGGTGTCGGCTAATTTAATAGTAGTGGCGGTTCCTGCTGCGGTTCCTGCTGCGGTTCCTGCTGCGGTTCCTGCTAGTTTTCCGGCCACCTCCCTTGCTCCAACTGTTCCCGGCGGTGGTGCTTCTGGCACAAGAGTGTCTATAGTCCTTTTAGCCACGGCAGTCCCGACAACAGCGGTTGCTGCCTGAACTCCTTTTTTAATTTTATCGGCTCTATTCATCATCCTCCACGTATTAAGAGCAGCCCCAGCAGTTTCAGTTCCCGGAATGGGCATAGCAACAAGAGCAGCAGATGCCGCCAACGTTCCAAGTTCTACTGGATCAGTGGCAACATGTGCAATTTCCTTTCCAATCTCAGCAGGCAATTCTCTCATCACCGAAGAAGGATTTTCTCTCTCTATCTGTTTTTTATTTTCTAAGTATTTGAGATAATATGATTTTTGGCTATCGGTCATATTTTCCCTAGGCCACCCCCCTTTTGGAGAACGGGATCTCGCTGGTGGACGTGGTCGAACTGGTGGAATTACTTCCCCCCAACGTTCTTCATTTATAGCAGACATAAACTTATCATCTAAGGAGACTTCTTCTCCCCGAAGTCTGGCCGCATGGGCCTCCTTTTTCTGTCGTAACTCTTCTCCCTTTTCCTCGCTACGCCTCCTACTTCTTGCTTCCATGTCCGCGTCACCACTTGCCAGCAGACTGGTATCTCTCTTGTCCTCTCTCGCTGCTTTTTCATCGGCAGCAACTTCTTCTCCTTCAGGGGTTGCTTTCCACGCATCCCACTCTTCTCTACCTGCTGTTGGACTTGGCATATTTTTCTTTGGATCACTATCAGGCAGTGCGTCTCGTCTTCTTTGGTATAACGCTTCAACCCTTTCGGCTCCTCTTTCTGATGGAGTCATTCCTTGTGAATCTACAGCAGTTTCAACTGGCCCCACATCTGGGCCTCGCCGGAACCAACTCTGTTGGTCTTGCCCTCGTTGGGTGCGTCTTCCTTTTGCAGCCGCCAATGCGGCCTTCTGTCGATCTATGTTTCCCTGTGGAGTATCTGGAAGGGTATATGGATGGGCTGCTTTATAAGCAGCATTAAATTTTGCTTTATTTTGTTCTGGTGTAATGTCAAGACCATGAACAGCATTATTGGCTTTTCGGGTGGCCTCTGCTTCTCTATCAGCAATTG
>Ga0208299_1001647_pt1 | contig 16206 bp, 25 predicted proteins | sample 15_taG_FD_184089 | JGI IMG/M metagenome (GOLD analysis project Ga0208299, IMG submission 184089) | Marine viral communities from the Subarctic Pacific Ocean - 15_ETSP_OMZ_AT15312 metaG (SPAdes) (version 2) | ecosystem: Environmental > Aquatic > Marine > Oceanic | place: Pacific Ocean | collected...
TTATACTCTTGAGGTAATAAGATACCTTAATGACGAAGCCCCAAATTTCAATGATAGAGTTTTTAATTTAGACGGGAGGCTTGCTACTTACGCTGCCTCGCTCTTCCCCCTATCATTTGACTGAATACTAAATAACTTAATTAATGAGATTGCATTAAAGGAATTTATTATGAATAAAACAGAATTTTCAATTGTTTCTGATGGAGATGCTTGGGTTGCGCTTTATCATAACGACACATTAATTTCAGAAGGAGACTCTGTAGATATACGAGATGTGCTTGAAGCTTTAAATATCAAGCTAAACAGTTACATAAGTGACCATGCAGATGTTTGTGGACATTTTCCAAATTCATTAAAAGAAATTAAAGATTTAAAAGATTACTAAAACACTGAAAAACTAGACTTACATAAAAATCCTGTCGAATGTAGCTTTGTTAACGGCAGGCAGTTAGACCACTCCATTGAACCTAAACAGTATTGGTGGACCCGATGAGACTTATTCTCGCAGGGATAGATAAAGTGGCACTGCAACAACACGACGATGAATAGTTGAAAAACGCTATGACCGTTAGACTTACGTTTAATCGCCTCTGAGAATGATTTATTTTGTTTCTGAGACCTTTAAGCGTATAGAATGCATGGTAACATGTATTTGACGGAGAATGGCCTATATGTCGCTTACCGCTAACCGTACCGACCGCAATCTACTGCAATAGGCCTAAAAACTGTATACTGACTTCCTAGATCCTCATGATCGCTAGTAAAGAAATCACATTGAAAGATAAAATTTTTATCTTTCCACAGTTCTCCCTTACCTTGTAGGGGAGTTCTATGCCTACCAAACCTGATCCTATTCTCGCTATTTAAGAAACCCTTTAAAAAAGCTTTTAAATACTTTTGTATAATATTTTAAATACCTTTTAGGAGTATATTATGGATGAGCTATTAGAGCAACCAAAAGAAGTGATAGAAGAAGCAATGAATCAAATAGAACTTTTACCTGAACAGAAAATTATAATAGTAAGTATTATAGAATGGGCTAAAAGAATGACTAAATTATATGGAGAAACTATTACAGATAAGAGTGGAAAGACTTACGATTGGGGTCAAGCCTTATGTAGAGAACAATTTGGTATAGATTGGGAAAATTATATGAGAACTAGAAATATTGCCATTCCAACTAAAAGTGATCTAGAAAGAGCTTTAGCCTGGGAGCAAGGAGACATTCCTGATTGGATAAAATCTAATTAAATTACCTTGATAATATAAAATCTGATACTATAATATTAGAAGGATTTACTACTTAGAGATTTAATATGGCTGTACGACCCTTATCTGACGAATGTTCTTTGGCTGAATCAATGGTCAGAATGAACGAACATGTTTTAGTATGCACAACCTTTAAAGGTTTTGAGATATTTGATAAGCATGTCTTTCGAAGAACTTACTTTTGGGAAGCAGATGTCCGTTGTTCTTGTGGTGAAAAATTCCGCATATATGACAAACCATCTGGAATGTCTGAGCCAAGTATTAAAAACTTAGAAACTTATGTAGAAGCTTCTAAAATGTTTTCAGGAGCAATTAGAAATGAAGCTATTCAAGCTCAAGTTTCACCTGAAGAAATATTTTGCCCTATTTTAGGAATATTTTATGAAAACAACGATTTAGATAATCTAGAAGATTTAGATGATTATTTAATAGAAATGGAGTAATTTATGGAAATTAAAAAAATGACAGAAAAAGCCCTTAGTAATGAATTGGCTGAGGAAGTATTTGTTGGCGCTGAAGAGTTCAAGTCAATGAAGAAAGAAAACTATAAAAAAGATGAAGAATTGGATTCATATGTAATTCAAAATAAGAAAACTAAAAAAATCGTGGAGATAAAAGCTGTGTCCGCTTTTCAAGCATCTAAAATAGTTGGATGGAGACCACGACATACGAAATTAATACAAGTTAACACATCTTCTGAAGAGGAATAAAGTTTTCATGCAAAGAACTCCTTATAATAAGAAATCACTAAAAATAGGAGCTTATTATGGGTAGTAAAAAAACAGGCTTTTGGTCTTTGTTGCTCAAGATCTTATCTTTTTTAACATCAAGAAAAGAAGTGAAGAAAGAGAAGGAAGTAGAAGCAGCCCAAGAGATTAAAGAGACTTTAAATGAGGCTTATGAAGAGATTGACAAAAAGAAAGATAAAAAAAAGAAAAAAGAAGGTAGGAAAGATGTCAACAAAGATCTTAATAATATGTTTTAGCATTTTACTGTTTACAGGGTGCAAAACAACGAATGTAATTTCAGAAGCTTGGGAAAAGCCCATTAAACCTGAATTGGTACAGCCTAATTTTATTCTGGAAGAAGATAAAACTTGTTTAGACGATGAAAATGCATTAATTTTGAGAAACAATCTATTAGAGATGAAGGCTTACGAAGAGAAGTTAGAGTTTTTAGTAGATGAAATGTTAGAATTTTACACAAAATAACAGGAGGTAAAAACACTTGAAACCAACAAGCCCATTTTTGGTATTAGATGAAAGTAAGTTTTCAATTATTGATTTGGTTGACGAAAACGAAAATTATTACAAGGAGATTAACACACAAGAGGCTTTATCAAAAGCGAAGAAGTCTGGATTAGATCTAGTATGTTTTGTAAGCGGAAAAGAAGGGTTTAATAGTTTATGTAAACTTATAGACTTTGGTCGCTGGAAATACCAAAACGATAAGAAAAGAAAGAAAGGAAACAATAAGTCTAGCAAGCATGAGTTAAAAGAAATAAGATTTACTCCTGCTATTGGAGATCATGATATTGATCACAAGATAAAAAACGCAAAAAGTTTTATCGAAAATGGTCACGAATTATTATTTACCATGAGATTAAGAAGACGAGTAAGTTTGTCATTTGCAAAAACAAAGATGGACGAAATAGTAGAAAGATGTGAATCCTTTGCATCTGTAGTAGATAGAAAAGAAGATAGAAGCTTGATAACCGTTAAGCTTGATAAAATTAGGAAAAAATAAAATGAAAAAAAGTGTATTGTTTTTAATGTTCGTTGCGATGTTCATGTTTCCATTAACTAGTTGTAATGTGTCACCTAGTCAAGGAAAAGTAATCGCACAAAATGCTGGATTAGCTTCAGCAGTTACTTGGATTGCATATGATAATCCAGAAGAAGGAGAAATAAAAGTAGTTAGAACTGTTTTAGATGTAATTGAAAAAATTGCCGTAGACACTACTGAAGGCGCTACATATACTCAAGTTATGTTTCCAGCAGTAGAGGACTTCCTAGATGATTCAGTTCTTTCTGGAGATTTAGAGCCACATCAAAAGCCTCTTGCATTAGCTGGCTCTTTAGCACTGTTGAATGGTATTGATTTACTATTTGCAACAAACCCAACTTGGAATGAAAATCATGAATTAGCTCGTGATATCGTAAGTTCTTTTTTATTAGGGGCTGAAGTGGGTCTTAATTTAGCTGATACTGATCCAAGAATGGTTAATGCTAGAAGCTCAAATGAAACTAGAGCAAGAGTATTCAATAAATAAGTGACGAATGACGAACTAGTAGAATTGTATTCAAATTTAGGAGTCGATATTTTTGACTTAGAGGCTGATGGTTGGAATGGTTGCGAAACTTGTCCAAGAAAAGCTCTAGTTAAGTCTCCTAAATTTGAGTGTGATTTTTCAGAATGCCTTGAGAATTTTGTAAATCAAGGTTTTGATGTTGATTTAAGAAAGTTGGAAATGACATGATTAATAAGGTAAACTGTATGTTGTTAAGTAATATGTATATGGGAATGTCAATTGTTTCGTTACTTTTAGTGCTTGAGAGAGTTTTATCTTAATGAGTTGGTATTCTCTATATAAAAAGGCTTCTATTGAGCTTTATCATGGCAGTAGAAACGGAATTGAAGAACGTTTATCTAGTGTTGGCCCAAGACGCTGGATACATATAGGAACCCAAGAGCAAGCAGGCCATTTTTATACTACTGGAATTGTTGAAAGAATTGAATTTTCACCAACAAAAGTAGCAATGGCTACCACAGATTGTAACTGGGATTATCCAAAAGAAGCTCTTAACGCGATATCTAAGAATGTATTCCCTGCTACTGAACAGGGATATTGGGATTTACTAGAAAAAATCGAAAAAATGGGTATCGAGGAAGGTAGAGAGTATCTTGCAGGAGAGTTAACTTCACTAGGATATGATGCAATTGAATATCCTAATGAAGTTGAGGGGCAAGGATCTTCTTATACAACTTGGAAACCAGAAATCATCAGAAAAATCCCTGATAACGACTTGAAAAGCTGAATTACCATGCTATACTAAGGTTATGATCGAATCAACGGTCATATAAACAAGCAGATTTTATTATGAATAACTATATTACAATTGAACGACCAGAACAAGAACCGCCCGCCCCCAGCTGGAGGACACTTGGTCTGTAGTTATTTCATAACTTGACTTTAAGCCCTCTAGCTTCCCAGCTAGAGGGCTTTTTTTGTGGCCTATTCGTCTAAGCGGTTTCAATCTGGAGATAGGAGTTCGAACCTCCTATAGGCTACCACAAATTTAATATCAGAGTGTGATGTAAAGGCTGCATACATGGTTTGGGGCCATGTTGAGAGATTTCGATTATCTCCTCTCTGACCAATTTTTAATAATATATCTACCTGTAGCGCAGTCTGGCTAGCGCATCTCATTTGGGGTGAGAGGGTCGAAGGTTCGAATCCTTCCAGGTAGACCACAATTTTAACAATATAATAGGAATAACACAATTTTATGTCAGGGAGTAGGAAAGTCTGGCCATTCCGCTTGCCTTGGATGCAAGAAACCGCAGGTTCAAATCCTGCCTTCCTGACCACAAATGAAGACTGAAGGTGCCAGTTGGAGTATGGTCGGCCCAGAATGAGTGGCCGTAGTTTAACAATAAGAACATCAGTCATTTTCGGGACTTAGTGTAATGGTAGCACGCTTTAAAATAAACCTGATCGGAACGATCCAGTTCTGATAATAAGGTTTTCTTCAGCAATATAAAAAGCATTAGGCGCAGGTAGAGGAAGTTCGATTCTTCCAGTCCCGACTTAAAATTTAATATGGCCCAGTGAACGAATGGTAGAGTTACCAGGTTTTCATCCTGGAGTCCTAAAAGGACATTGCGAGTTCAAATCTCGTCTGGGCTTCTTTTTAAGGTAACAATAACACAAAAAGGATAAAAAGCAAGCGACAGACAGCTATTTTTTCGATTTAGCGCCTTGACATTATCAATTATCAACGTATAGTATAAGATTGGGAAGTACTAATCTTAACAAACGGCAGTAATTAATAATGGAAAGTATTGTTGAACAGTTAAAGGCTGAATTGACAGCCATATCAGAAGAGAAAGGCAATATTAAAGTTGCTATAGTGATGCATGACGTTCCAGATCCTGATTGTATTGGTTCAGCCTATGGAATGAAAAGAATAGTCAAAGAGTGGTTTCCAGATTCTACTTGCACATTAATTCATTCTGGTGATATCTCACATCCTCAAAATAGAACTATGATGAATGTATTAAAACTTCAATTAACGAATATTCTCGATATTGAAGGGGGTCTTGAGACTACAGAGGCTTGTAACGAATATGCAGATGCATTTATATGTGTAGACTGCGTACCTGAAAGAAGTCCTGTTCCTAACGCTGAATACTTATTTGTAGTTGATCATCACAAAAGTGATACAAAGAACGCAAAGATAAAGGACATTAGGCATATTGGTTCATGTTCCACTTTAGTTTGGGATTATATGAACACAATTGGAATAGTCTTAGATAAAGCAATTGAAGAAGACTCTAATGTTGCCACATCTTTGGTTGTAGGAATTAAAACGGATACAGCAGATTTAGTCTCTGAAACAGTTAGTGATCTTGATTTTGAAGCCTTTAAAGGTCTCCTTGAACCAATGGATCAAAAAAGTTTGGCAAAGATAATAAATTATCCTATACCTCCATATTATTTTGATCTAAAAAAGAGATTAGATGTAGAAGGACACGTTTCTTCTGAAAACGGAGTATTCATTGGTGGCATAGGGTATATTTCAAGAGCTAAAAGAGACGCTTTACCTAGCATTGCAGAGGAGCGAGCAAGAATGGAGGGTATCGATACGGCTTTTATAATTGCAATCGTTGGTGACAACTTAGAAGTAAGCGTAAGAAGTAGTGGTGTTGCTATTGATGTAGATAAAATCATTAAAAAGATTTTTGGAAAAGAAAATGGTGGCGGAAAAGCTGGAGCAGGTGCTGCTAAAATTAATATGGGTTCATTTTCAGTTGAAGGGGAAGATGAAAAAACAAGAGATGAAGCTTGGGAGTTTGCAAGAAAACTTTGGTTTAATAGAATTTTAAAAGAAATGGCGGATCACAGATGAATAAGAGAAAAGAAAATTACTTAAAAAAACTAGAAGAAGAATATAAAATAGCGATAAAGAAGGCGCACGATAAAGAAGGACGAAAGCTTCAAGAATATAAAAAGAAAATTGTGAAGGATGGGTGCTTTCATCCTGAAAGAGAAAAAGTTGAGTTAGATAAAAAGTGTGATGACGGATATGGTAGATTGTGTAAACATGATTATGTTGAATGTAATTTATGTAAGAAAAGATGGCTAATGAAGGTTACACAAGTATGTTAAAAACAATAGATGAATATGGATATATTAAGAAGAATGGAGTTTTAGCTTTCCAAAAGGGACCACTAAGTCAATGGTATGGTGCTTATGAGGATCAAGACGGAGGTTTCGTATATGACACAATTTATTATAATTGTGCAGAACAATGGATGATGGCTAGAAAAGCATATATATTCAATGATTTTGATTCTATGAGTGACATACTTAAGGAAAAGAACCCAAAAAATCAAAAAGCGCTTGGAAGAAAGGTTACTGGATATAATCAAGAAGCTTGGGATAAGTCAAAAAAGAAGATAGTTTTTATGGGAAATGTATTGAAGTTTTCTCAAAATCCATCTTTATATATATATTTAAACAAAACAAAGGGGTTGACTTTAGTAGAAGCAGCACCATGGGACAAGGTTTGGGGATGTGGCACTGGTCCAGACGACGAAAGAACATTTAATATAGAGGAATGGCAAGGAGAAAACTTGTTAGGAAAAATGATTATGAAAGTTAGAGAATCAATTTGTGAGGTAGGTCTATGATAGGTAGTATAATTGCAGACGTTATTGGGAGTAGATGGGAAGGACACAAACATCCAAAAAGCAAAAGTTTTTTCTTTTTTGATAAGAAATGTCGGTTTACAGATGATACGACATTAACTTGCGCTGTAGCTGACACTTTGATGAGCGGAGTACCTTATGTAGAAACTATAAGAGATTATTACAGAGAATATCCTGATAGAGGTTATGGTAGTTCTTTTAAAGAGTGGGCACAGGGGGATTCTGAAGAAGGTTATGGCAGTTATGGAAATGGATCTGCGATGAGGGTTAGTCCAATTGCGTTTTTTCATGATACTGAAAAAGAGGTATTGTTGGAAGCAGAAAAAAGTGCTAACGCAACTCATAATCATGAAGAAGGAGTTAGAGGAGCAAAAGTCATAGCATTGGCTACCTTTATTGCAAGAAAAGGTGGTTCTAAAGAAAAAATTGCTAAGGCTGTTGAAGGATTGGGTTGTAGAACAGATATTTTATTAACCTCTAGGGATCTTGGTTTTGATTGCAGTTGTCAAGAGACTGTTCCACAGGCTGTAAATGCTTTTCTTTATTCAACTAGTTACGAAGACTGCATAAGAGAAGCAATAATGATGGGAGGGGACAGTGATACCATTGCTGCAATGGCTGGATCTATTGCACATGCTTATTATGGGGATATCCCAAGCTGGATAATAAACAAGACTTTAGATAGACTGACTCCAGACCTAAGAGAAATAACTATTGAGTTTATGACTGAATATGTTGACAGTGAGTGGGTATTCTTTTAACAAAATGCGTGTTCTTTCGATAAGCGACAATTTAGATGTTGATTACTACAGGGCTTTAATTAGTATGCTTGAAGATCTCAAGGAGTCTTTATTGGAGTCTGCTATATTAGACTTGCATTCATCAAGGGAGGATGATCGTGTTTTGTTTGAAGAAATCGTAGAAAAGTCAAATTGTTGTTTAGATAGGTTTTTCCTTGATACTGGAAATTATTTTCAAATTGAAGGCACATACGACCTTGACGGCCTTAATAGGGCTGCTTCATATTTCACTTTCTCCATTGACGTTTATAAAAAGGCAATAGAGGATGCAAAAGTGAATTTTCATATTTCAGGTTTTTAATATATGAGCGATATAGCGTTTATCTATTTAGAGGGGAATGGTCTATTAAAGTGGGAACGCAAATTAGATCTTGCTAAAAGACGAATATTGGATGATGATCGTCTAACAGTGATGAAGAGGGAGATGGAGGCTGTTTGTCGTAGTTACGAAATGAATTGTATTGATAGAGAATTATTGGATAAACTTATTTTGTCAATTAAGAAATACAAAGAGTTTAAAGGGCCTGAGGAATATTCAGATTTATGTAGTTTATTGGAGTTATATTATAGGGGGTCTAAGCCTAATTTTAAAATAATTGTAATAACGACTTGAAAACATGAAGTATGGAGTTATATTGTTTGTATGAAAATTGAATCTTACATCTCTACTCGATTTAGTACCGCTCAGGTATTTCTTGGGTAGTGCTACTATATAAAATATAGTTTGATCGTCCGCCCAGGTTTTGCCTGGGTTTTTTTGTGTCTTAAAAAGTGGCGATATGGTGTAATTTGGTCCCGCACATGAGCCACTTTTATAACTGGCAGTGTAGCTCAGTGTTGGTCAAGAGCGCTTGGTTGAAGCCCAGGGTCGTCGCGGGTTCGAATCCTGCCACTGCCACCAGTTAAACAAATGGAAATGTAGCTGAGATGGTGTAGCACCGCATTGAAGACGCGGGGACGAGGATTCGAGCGCCTCCATTTCCACCAAGAAGGTTTCTCGAACGGTGTTGTAGAATTACAATTTAATGCGACCGTTAATTTACAAGGGAAACTGGTATGAAGATAGAGAGAGAAGAGTTAGAGAAATTAGTAAGTGAGGGGAAAAGTAGGGCAGATATAGCAATTCATTTCGACATAACTGTTTTTAAGTTAGACGGTTTATTGAAAAAATACGACCTTTCTACAAGAAAGCGAAGGTGGAATGAAGAAGAGATCATTAAAGCAATAGGATGCTCAATCTCAATTTCAGAAGTTCTTAGGAAACTAGGGCTGTCCATTCGTCCAGGAAATTATACTACAGTTAGGCAATTTTCTAAAAAGAACAATATAGATATAACACATTTGACAGACTATTGCAATAGACCTAAGAAGAAAGTTAAAGCTCCACCTAAGAAAGCAAAGCCACTAGAAGAAATTTTAGTTGAAAATTCGTCTTACGCACGAAACCACTTAAAGAAAAGATTGTTGGACGGTGGACTCCTTTTGAACGTATGCTCTATTTGTGACCTATCTGGCGTGTGGAATGGCTCCCCAATAAAGATGATATTAGATCACATTAATGGAGTAAATGACGATAATCGAATTGATAACCTAAGAATGTTGTGTCCAAATTGCAATAGTCAACAGGAAACGTTTTGCGTTGGAAACAGAAAAAAAGTAGTTTACCATTGTAGCTGTGGAAAAGAAATACAAAAAGCTTCTAAGAAATGTACTGACTGCTTTAAGGTAAGTATAAGAAAAGTTCCTGACAGACCGTTCAAGGAAGAACTAGAGAAAATGATGAGAACTATGTCTTGGGTAGCAATTGGGGAAAGGTACGGCGTTTCAGACAATTCAATACGAAGATGGGCTAGAAACTATAAATTAATTTAGGCCAAAAGTCATGACGCTCTTTTTAGTGCCCTCAAGGTTACCGTTCGATTCGGTGTATCGCCACCACATGGAACGTGAGCAAGTCAGGTGATTGCGCTGACTGAAAATCCAGAGAACTCGGATCGTTACCGAGACGTTCCACCAATTTGGAATGATGGTGTAATCTGGTGAGCATTACCGCTTATAAAGCGGAAGGTTTTGGTTCGATTCCAAAGAATTCCACTCTTTTAAAAAGAATCCAAAAGTCCTTGTCCCTTTTCAAGAAAATCTTCTAGATTTAAGAATCCAAGTTTGCTATCTGGGCAGGTTGACGAATCCTCTCCATTTTCTCTCATTTGGAATCTTTTAAGTGAGTTAATGGCTCGCAAAAAACCTGATCCGTCTGGATAGATTTCTAGTCGTGGTTGTCTCCACTCAAAGTTTTTAGAATCTCTAATCTCATCTAACAATGTAAGTAATTCTTCTAATTTTACATTGTTGTTTTTCATTAGATAGTGCTCTTGTTTAAAGGGTTGATTTTCTAGTGGCTCAATAGTTTCGATGTCCATCTTGTTTATTCTCCAAATACTGCTATAATAAGTATATGAATATTATACAAAGATACATAAATCATTTAAGAAGTATTTGGTCGAAGCCTTCTAAAGGTTTTGGAGATACTGTTGCCAAAATAACGAAATCGCTTGGAATTACTCCTTGTGGCGCATGTGAAAAAAGAAGATTATCTTGGAATGAAAAATTGGCATATGCAAAAAAAGAAAGAGAAAATAGCGAGAAAGATTCCTGACCTTAGAGGTTAAATGGGCTTAATAGTTGAAATATAAGTTGTATTTTTACATAGGACAATTAATGTACATTTCAAAAGTTGAACGATTATTGTTGGGCGAGACAATTGTAAGCAGAGAGCTAGGATCTAGCATGTTACCACTTATACATAGCCGACAAGCTGTTGAACTTACCCCTATTGCCTGGGAGGCTGTTGAAGTAAGAGACATCGTATATTGTAAAGTCCGTGGAAGATTCTACACTCATTTAGTTAAAGCAAAGAATGAGAAGAGAGGTTGTTTAATAGGAAACAATCGAGGCCGTATTAACGGTTGGACCAAGAAGGTCTATGGCAAGGTCACCCAAATCTTTACCGAAAAGGAGATTAATAAAAAGTAGCCCTAACGCCAATAAAGATAACTCATAAACCAAAAAGTAAGGAGGAATAATGAAGAATTTCATTATCGATACCAACGTGCTGTTGCAAGACCCAGAATCAATTTTTAGCTTCCAAGAGAATACGGTAATTATACCAATTGGCGTAATAGAGGAACTAGATAATTTCAAAAGAGAAAGTGGAGAATTGGGAAGAAACTCTCGACAAGTATCTAGAACATTGGATAAGTATAGGGAAAGCGGCGACCTAAGGGAAGGTGTTCCTATCGGAGAAGGTAGAGAAGGAAAAATTCGAGTTGTTTACAATGGATTACTAGGAACATATAAAAAAGAAAAAGATGTTGATTTTCATGTTTTACACATGGCATCCATTATAAAAGAGAAGGAGCCAGAAAATGAGTGTATAGTTATCTCAAGAGACATGAACGTTAGATTAAAGGCAAATGCCCTTGGTATAGCTTCAAGCAATTATAAGGCTGGTGAGATTTGTATAAGAACTGGTATTGATGATGGTTATGTTGAAGTAAAGCTTAATAGAGAAACGTATGCTGAGTTAAGTCTAAAAAATGAATGTAATGTTGAGGATGCCTTTGAAGAGAACGAAGTTCCAATGAGCAATTATTATGTTCTAGTTGAAGGCCCTAAAGGAGAGAAGCACATAAATGCTAAAGTAAGTCCAGACAGGAAGCGTCTAGAAAAGCTTATTGGATGCCCTAAAGGGATGAAGATTCGTCCTAAGAACAAAGAGCAAGCATTTGCTTTAGACGCGCTCTTGGACCCTGATATTTTTCTTATTAGTTTAATTGGTAGAGCGGGTACAGGCAAAACCCTCCTCGCCACAGCCGCAGGTGAATTATTAGTTGAACAGCAGGACAAATACGAAAAATTATTGATTAGTCGTCCTATTCAGCCAATGGGTAAAGATCTCGGTTTTCTTCCTGGTGACATAAACGAAAAATTAGATCCATGGATGCAGCCAATATACGATGCACTAGAAATTATTCATGCTTCAGGAAAGGTTCAAAAAGATTCTAAGAAATGCACTAAAAAGCTAAGTGGTAAGAAAATAGCAGAAAATAGCGATAAGATTTTTATCGAGCCTTTGACTTACATAAGGGGAAGGAGTATACATCAACAGTTTGTCATTGTTGATGAAAGTCAGAATCTAACACCATTAGAGATTAAGACCATTATTACTAGAGCTGGAGAAAATACAAAAATAGTTTTAACTGGAGATATTGAGCAGATTGATAATCCATATTTGGATACAAAAACCAATGGTTTATCTGTGGTTCTTGATGCATTTAAGGGTTCTAAATATGCAGCGCATATCGTAATGAAAGATGGGGTAAGATCTATTCTCAGCGAAGAAGCTTCAAAGAGATTATAAATTTATCGTCCAAAATGAAGGTTTTGTTGCAAAATAAAAGGAAGAATTATTTATATTGTAGAATAAGGAAGATAAATATAACTAAAATAACAACCAAACATTTGGTTTTAGGAGGAATATAATGGCTAATTCTGTGGTAAGATTAAGTTTAAGCGAAATTGCTGCAAGTGTTGCACTTGGAGTTAATTTAACTAATGCTGACGTAGCGGCGAAATATGAGGCTGGACCAAATCAGCTTGCATCTGGAGCACTTGACAGCGTATCTGTTGGAGGCATCTGTGCCGACAAGAGTGGAAATATTTTCGTGTCTGACTCTGAAAGACACACTATATTGAAAATTTCTGAAGGTGGTCAAGTAAGCATTCTTGCTGGCATTGATGGAACTTCAGGTAATAATGGTACATTAACAGGTGTAACTACTGGCGCTATGTTTAACGCTCCAAAAGGGTTAGCTTGTGACAATTCTGGCAATGTTTATGTTGCTGATTCTGAGAATAACCAAATTAGAGTAGTTACTCCAAATGGTAGAGTCTCTCACCTTGCAGGTGCTGGCGACGGAACTGTAGGATTTGTTGATGGCGAGGGCGCTACTGCAAGATTGGACACTCCAATGGACGTTGCTGTTGATAATTCAGGCGTTGTTTGGTTTGCTGATACAGGCAATAACTCTATTCGCAGAATAAAAGGTGGCACTGTATATACTTTCTCTGGAGACTCTTCAGGGGATAGCGAAAACGTTTCTTCTGCCGCTAACGCTGCTGGAGCTAATGCTATTTACAATAGTCCAGTTGCACTTGCAGTTGATGCAGGCGGAGACATTTATGTTTGCGATACTGGAAATAATAAGATTAAGTTGCTTAAGCCAAATGGTCATGTTTATCTTTATTCTGGAAGCGGAACAAGCGGAAAGACAAAAGGAACAAGCGCTTTCACTGGTGATTTTAACAACCTTAGACAATGTACTGTTGACTATACTGGCAATCTTTACGTTATTGACAAGAACATTTCTAGCGGCAGTAGAGTTATTCGAATCCAAAAGACTGGTCTTCAAGAAATCGTTCACGATTGGACAGGAGCAACTAGCTATAATGACGAGGTAGAAGGAATTGTAGTAAGTCCTGCTGGTAAGTTGTTTGTAGCTGTTTCTGACAGTGTAGCTGTTGAATCAAGCTCAAGCTCAAGCAGCGAAGAGTACTCAAGCTCATCGAGTTCAAGCTCAAGCGCATAATCTTTAAGATTATAGCTTGAAAAAATTAAAAGCCCTGCTATCTTATTATGAGATAGCAGGGCTTTTTTCGTGAGGGTTATATGAGGTTAAAATCAAGAGAATTTTTAAACACAAGCACTAATTCGGTACATGCAGCGAGTATTGAGTTCTGGAAAGGGGAACCTGTTTTCGCTTGGTTCGGTGGAAGTAGAGAGGGCGCACAAGATGTTTCCATTTTTGTAGATAAACTAAATGGTAATTCATGTTTAATTCTTGGGAATATGGATCACATGCCAAGGTGGAACCCAATATTATTTTCTCATAATGATAAATTATGGCTTTTTGAAAAGGCGGGACAGTTTTGTGATAGATGGCAAACGTTTATACATGACATAAGTGAATGGAAAGCTGGAGATGCAATAAGAAGTTCCCAAGTGCTTCCAGCAGGTTTAAATGGGCCAGTAAAAACCAGACCTGTAATTGTTGATGGAGAAATTGTCTGTGGAAGCGCAGTTGAGACATTTTACGATTGGACAAGTTATATGGAGAACTATACTGTAAACAGTTCAAATGAATGGACCTTATCTTCTAGAAGTAATCCAATTTCTGTGAAAGAAAAGAAATTACATGTTGATTTTAGAGGAACAACTAAGCAGACATTAGGGATTATACAGCCAGCAATATGGCAAGATAAAAATGGAGTTCACTCATTTTTTAGGTCATCAAGTGGCCTTGGACGCATTTATTATTCAAGAAAGATTAATGAATCTTGGTCTGATTCCTGCTGGACTGATCCAATAGAAACAAACTTATTAAATCCAAATAGTGGAGTTGATGTTGTTTGTGTAAACGAAAAGATTTATTTAGTTAGCAATCAAAGTGAAACTCTTAGGAATCCAATTTCCATTAGGGAAATAAAGCAAAATTCTCCAGAGGATTGGGAGACGGTTGATGAATTAATTATAAGAGAATCAATAAATGAGGACGACAAAAGATCTGCTGGAGGGGCTTGCCTTTCGGAAGAATTGAGTTATCCTTATATGATAGAGAATGAGGGAGATCTTCATCTTGTCTATACCTATGGCCGTAAATATATTGAATATTGCGTAGTCAGCCTTGATTAGAATACACTAATTTAACAGATGGAAATAATATGGAAGTACCCTGCATTGTTGAAAGAGTTACATATCGTAGTGATAAATTCGCCATTTTGGCTTGTAACTTAGATCCCTATAGTGATAAGTATAGTGATGGGATGTATACCTTAGTGAAGCCATTTATTCACAAAAAGTGGAAATCATTTACAATTGTTTGTGACACCTTGGAGGAAGGCGAGAATCCAGAAGGAAGAAGTTATGTTTTTGTAGGTGAGTTTGTTCATGATGCAAAACGAGGAAGTCAATTTAAGGCTTCTGGATATTATCAAGATGTTCCAACTACATTGAAGACTATGAAGTTGTTTTTAAAGCAGCTTCCAAACATTAAGGAATCTAGGGCAAATGAAATTTTGTCATGTTTCACAGTTGATGAGATTATTGATGTTTTGGACAATAATCCTAGACAGCTTTTAAAAATTAATGGCATCTCAGAAAAACGATTAGTTGCAATTATTAAAGATTGGAAAAAGATAAGTCATAAAAGAGAACTATATAAGTGGTTTGTTGAATGCAATATTCCAATAAAGTTAGCAGATGAGGCATACGGTATTTGGCATAATGCCACAAAAGCTAAATTAATTGAAAACCCATATCGATTAACTAAGTTGAGAGGGCATAGTTTTGTTAGTGCTGACGTTATTGCTCACAGAATTAACGATAAGGTTGATGACACTTTTAGAGTAACTGCATGTATCGAATATTGCATAAAAGAAGATTCTAGGTCTAATGGCAATCTTTGTATGCCTTATGTTTTGTTAAAAAAGACTGTTGTGCAAAAACTTGCAGAATGTAATGCGGCTCTTAAGAATCCTGTTAATCCAGCTTATGAAAAGATGGTACCTTATGTCATAAGAGACAAAACGAGCCCTTTTACAGCTGTAAAAGATACAGTTGAAAAAAGGTCCTATGTTTATTCCACAGTAATTTGGGAAAGAGAAAAGTTTATTGCAGAGACTTTATACGAAAGAAGTAAAAGAAAGTCAAAATGGACCGTTAGCGAATCTGACATGGGCGATGCAGAATCCAATATCTCGTTTTTTCTAGGAAAAGAGATTGAGTTAGATGAAACGCAAAAAGAAGCTATAAAAAGTGCATTTGACAATAGAGTTACTATTATTACAGGTGGTGGTGGAACTGGTAAATCCACAATTTGTAGGTGCATTTTTTATCTCGCAAGAAAGAAAAATTTAGCAATAAATATGATGTCTCCTACAGGCAAAGCAGCAAAAGTTTTATCTAAGAGAACTGGAGGAACGGCTACCACAATACATAGAGGCTTGGGCATTGGTCCAGACTCCGTACTTCCAGAAGAGTCTATAACTCAAGAATTGCTTCTTGTTGATGAAATTAGTATGTCTGGAATTGACACGATGTATGCATTAATGGTTGCAGTTGAAAGCAATCCTAATACAAATATTA
>Ga0208299_1001648_pt1 | contig 16204 bp, 18 predicted proteins | sample 15_taG_FD_184089 | JGI IMG/M metagenome (GOLD analysis project Ga0208299, IMG submission 184089) | Marine viral communities from the Subarctic Pacific Ocean - 15_ETSP_OMZ_AT15312 metaG (SPAdes) (version 2) | ecosystem: Environmental > Aquatic > Marine > Oceanic | place: Pacific Ocean | collected...
TCTGACATCCAGTAAGCTGTACCATCTACTTCGGCACTGGCGTTTTTACCTATTAATCCACAGTTAGTTCCGACTTGTTCAAAAGCAAATGTAAATGGTTGACCCACAAACTTCATTAAAAACAATGCAGTGTCGGTCCATACATAAATTGCATCTCTACCTTTAATGGCCCCCATAATTCTAGAACCATCAGCCAATCTTTGTGTACCAGCAGTGTTGTTTGCTTTAACTGTGTAAGAATCTGACTCGTCAATACTTTCTTGAGAAGAAAATCTAATAAACATATCATCTAAGGTAGTTGAATCCCCTACTGTGGTTTCTGTTCCAAAAAATACTAAGTGTCTGTCTGGTGTTGATACCAAGACATGACGTGATGCTGTTGGTGCATTGGGTAAAACTGTTGCTCTAAGTGATGTTGCATTTGAAGGAGCCGCGTCCCATTCAAAACATTTACCATTATAAATAAGAGCTATTAATTTTGTTCCGTAGTTATCTAAAATCCATAGACCTGGATCGATCGTAAAGTCAGAAGAAGATGCTTCTCCCCATGCAACATAACTAGATATATTTGTTACTGTAGCTCCACCAGTATGGGCTGCTCTTGTAGTTCCGTTAACTGCTCGCGCTCCTCCACTTAAGGTCCCTGTTCCCGTGTCATTGTTTGTAAAACTTATGTCTTCTGATCCAATTCTAATTTCTCCTGAAGCAGGAAATGCTGAAGTGTTTGCTAATACTACAGTCGTAGTAGCATCGTCTGGAAGCGTTGTTGATAATGTAGAAGTTGCTGGTCCATTAGCTGTACCACCAAACAAAGCTGTACCCCAACCATAGCCACCTAATTGTTGAGAAGGCCCTACCGTATAATAACATAATACAGAAGTGCTGTTTCCATCACTTGTAGTTAAAGGTGTTCCTGTTTCCTGAGTCGCCATTGTAATTGTAAACGTTGTGGCAGTTGGAACTGAACTAACCATGTATTTTACATCTTCAAATGTAGAATTACTGTATGTTGATCCTGCAGGCACCCCAGTTACACTGTCAAACAAAACGATATCATCTTCTAATAAACCGTGAGCTCCAGTACAAGTAACTGTAACTGCTGTAGATGATGATGAACTTGTAAATTTAGCCCCTGTTAAGGTTTCTCTAATTGGGTGAATGTCATAATACGTTCCACCGGAATACACATATAAAATTCTGTTTGTTCCAATAGCAGCATATTTAATTCCTGCGTTGTTGTCCCAATGGTGTATAGCCCTAGCTGCACCTGTAAGATTGTCTTCTCCTAATTGCTGCCAGCCACCTATTTTTTCTGGGGTTTCGTACCTAAATCGTACATTATCCCCATCAAACCATTGCCCTTCCGCGCCGGTTTCGGTAACCTGTTTATTGAATCCTGGAGCAAAACCTAGTTTTTGTAGCATATAAAATCCTGTTTATTAGGTATTATAGCAGATTGTGGGTGATTTCAATATGTTTAATCAAAGGTATAGATCGCTATAATGCGAGCACCTTTTTTAGGATAAATTAAATAGTGGGGACATTTTTTAAATAAAACACCCTTATATTTTTCAGGAGTAATTATATGTTTTACCTTATTTTTTTCCATCAAAACAGTTTTAGCATTTTTATCACAATCATTTAAATAAATAATTAATTGTTTGTGAGGAAAAGTATGGTCTACATGAGGGGGGCATTGTTTTATACCTATGTTAAAAGTTAGATTAACATTAGCTCTAAAAATCTTGTTAATTTTTATTTTAAATTTATCACAAAAAGCAAAAAGAAATTCTAAAAATACATCTGCAGCTGGGGAATTAAAAACATTAGTGTTGGTATACTTAGATGGAAAGGTCCTGTCTTCTGGTGTTTTATCTTCAGGTCTTTTAAGCAGTATGTGAGAAAGATTTGGATATGCAATTTTCTTACCAAATGCTGGGGCCATAAAAAAAGGAAACTTTCCTTGTTCGGTTAATGTTTCTATCGTTTTTTTATGTTCCGCAGATAAAAAATTATTGCTTTCTTTAATTATTAAACCCATAGTTTTATATAAATTTTATATTTGTAAGGTTCCTTAAAAAATTAAAAGCTCCATTAACAGGGGCCTGAGTGACATTAAAATTCATTATACACCTAGTTCCTTTAGTTGGTTGTTCAGCTGTATGCCAAAGAGAACCATCAAACGTAACCAATGTGCCTTGTTTAGGTGTAATTCGTTTCCATTCTTTTTTATTTTTAAATACAATAGTATCTCCATCTGAATCTAGTACATAATAAATATAGACTTGGTGTGGGTTTGCTTGATCAACGTGTGCTTCGTCTTGCTTTCCTTTATATAAATCCCTGTTTACAGGTATTTGTAAAAACATTTTAGCAGACTCTACGTTTCCTACAATTAAATCTTTAAAAACATTTAACATAGTTGCTTCCTTACTTTGAATTTCATTATATTTAATAAAGGTATGCACAAAACCAGGTCGATACTCAGTGGTACCTTTGTAAGTCATGTTTTTAATATAATTAAAAGGAAATGAAGTTTGAAAAATTATATTTTTTATCCACTCTTGCTTCTCTTTACTAAGAGCGTTTTTTATTACTTTCATAAAAAAGTATTAGACGGCTGGCGTCTCCCACTCAAGTGTGCTTGGGTTCCATTCAAACAAAGCGTTTGGAACTTCACTATCTAATGCCTTCCACATTGAATTTTCATCGTCCCAAAAAATACCATAAGGTTGTGTTTTACCACCACCATCAACATAGGAATCAGTTGTAGGGTATGGCACTGGTGCTACCCAATTATCGTCTGCATCTAATGACCATGAAGCAAAAGGTTGTGGTGCTAAGAATTTATCTTTTGCATAATCATACGTATGACCAAAACTAGGAAATTGTTTTCTTAAACCATTTTTAAATGCTTGTTTCCAAGTACCACCTTTAAACCAATTAACACACCACGCTTCTCCGTCTGCATGTTTTGGATTGTCTTTAAGTGGTCCATCTGCTGTAGGTATATCATCTCCTACAACTACTGTTTGAGTAACTTTATACACCTGTCCTGTTTCTTCAAAGGGTTTAGGTGCTAGGGTTAATGCTGCAAAATATTGTGCCATGTATTTCTCCTTAGTGTTAGTTATATATCAAGAGACTGTAATTTATCAAGTCTTAATTTAGGGTAGTTAGCCGCTTGAATTTTACCTATAAAAAACACAAGAGCCAGCCTATCCTCTTTTGGATGAGCATATAAGTTATTTACTTTGTGCCATTGAAATCCATCAAAAGCGACCATAGTATTATATGTATTATTTATGGTGTGTGTTTTTATAAATTTTTTTTCTAAAGTTGTCATTTCTTTTTTGTATTGTTTTAAATTTATCTTGCCGTCTTTATAAAAAGAGATTTTAGTTTCTATAGCTTTTTTGTGTTTTAGCGGTTCTTTTTTAGGTGTATATAAACTAGTCCCACTCTCAGGATAGCTATTTTTATTTAAGTATATTAGTCCACCTAAAGCTACACCATCATGGTGTATCCAACCATGGTTTCTTACATCTGTAAAAGACTTAGAATAAGGTTTAATTTTATGAAAACATAGAACAGTATCAGAGTACCCTATTTCTCTCATATCATGAAAGTATGGTGACAGGATAGACAAAATTGTTTTATGAAAAAAATCATAATTTATATCAGCTAAATTATCAGTTCTTTTACCAGGATAATAACCTTCGGGTGTTTTCTTATACTCTAATGTATTAGCGTATTTAACAACTTTATCGGGATCTTTAAAAAAATTATTTATGCTTGTTATCGGGAAGATTCTCATTCAGTCCTAAATTCTGCCGGTAATCCCAGCATTGGTCTTTGATCATATTTTTCTGAAGAATTTATTTTATTATAATGTAAAAAAACTTGACCAGAAATTTCTCCTTCAAACTCTTCTCTCCAATGTTCCATTTCATCACCACGATAGATAAGTAAATCACCTGGTTTTAAATTAACTTTAAACCCATCTTGTGCTAATTTATTTGAAGTATTAAGATATATAGGCCAAGGATCTCCTCCTAAGTGTAATGTTGCAGACAATGCACATGCATCTCTATCAAAGTGTCTCGCTAAAACATCACCATTCTTATAAAGCCTGGCGTAAGAATAGGTTTCTATTAATTCAAATCCTGCACGTTTTGCTATTTTATCTTTAAGTCTAAATAATAAAGTTTCCATAGCCATATCAGAATATACTGAGTACGTATTGGGCGCTTGTTGGTCGGTATATCTTCCTAGACTATGGTCATAAGGAGATAGATATCTTGTCTGTTGCAGATGATCCAGAACACTCTTTTTTAATTTAAGATAGTCAAATAAAAAGTCCGCTAAGTTTTTATCTATCGCACCTTTAATAACTTCAAAGTACTGTTTTTTAAAATTCATTTCTTACCTTTCGTAACCATTCTTTATGTGTAACATAATTATCTGTATTTTCATATTCTGTATTCAATAATTTTTTATAATTATTGCTCAACATACTATAATGTTTTTTAATTTTTTCAACATTAATTAATCCTAGCCCATGCATAACGACTATATAATGAGGTTCTCTAAATAAAAAATACTGACTCTCACAAAAATCTTCTCGTATAGGTAATCTAGTTTTAAACAATTCTAATCTATCCCTAAGTGAATCAGGTATAGTTTGAGTTTTCCAAAACAGTTGTTTCCTAGAAGTTATATAGTGGAGACAGATAAAATCTCTAATATTTAACATAATCTGTTCCATTGTATTATTAAACTTATCTATAGTTTTTTCATTATAGTTTATAATGTAATGAGATAATAAATATGCTTGTTGTATAGAAGTGCCAATAGAAGAAGCTTCTAAGGGTTCTACAAAATTAGCACTAAGGCCTATAGCAAAACAATTTTTAATCCAAGTTTTTTCTAAATACCCAGGATCAAAATTAATTTGTTTTTTAATATCAATTGTCCTACCCAGTTTTTTTTCAACTTCTTCATGTGCTTTTTCTTTGGTAATAACATCACTGTCAAAGATGTAACCATTACCATGTCTTCCCCATACTGGAATATTAAACATCCATCCAGCATTCATTGCGGTTGCTGTGGTGTAGGAATTATAGTTATCACTATCTTCTGTTGGAAAAACAATTGATGATTTAACTTTTAAATATTTATTAAAGCTAATCCATTTAGTTTTAAAACTATTAATAAGAACCCTTCTAAACCCAGTGCAATCTATATAAAAATCTGCTTTGTGTTTTCTAGTACCTTTTATAAAATCTATTCCTTTTTTATTTATTTTAACTTCCTTAATAGTATCTTCTTTTATAACAATACCTCTTTCTATACATTTCTTTTGTAAATATTTATTAAGTTTAAAAGTATCAAAGTGTAATTGATTAACGGGTCGTTCGTTGTTGGGATCTATTTTTTTAGATAAATATTTTTTACCAAACACTCCGTTATTTAATACATAACTATAATAACCAATATGTTCTTGACCTAATTTTATATCAGGATGCAAAGCGTGTAAGTAATCTTTCTTACTCCACCCTTTAAAATAAATACCTGCTTTTAAAGTAGAATTACATTCTCTAATAACTTCTTTATAGTCTAGATTACACCATCTCATAAAGTCCATCCAGTGTTCCGTGCTCCCTTCACCTACACCAATGATTCCAATATCATCCGATTTAATTATTTTAAGGTCTATATTTTGATCAAATTTTTGTTTTAAAATTAAAGCTGTAACCAGACCTGCTGTGCCTGCACCAACGATTATTGTTTTCATTTATGGAGGTCCTTTAAAACAGAAAACAAACTAGGTTTATTTTTTATGCGATCATTAAATAATTGTTTCCTTTTATTTAGATTATTAATACAAGATTGAAATTCTTTCTTTAAATCTTCTTCTTCATACTTACCCCTGCTTATAAGAGACATCTTATCTGTAGGAGACCAATGCATGCCGGCTGCAATTGGGTGAAGACCACTTGTATTTGGATATTTAAAATCATATGTTCTTTTCTCTACTGCATCTTTAAAACCAACATGACCTACATTCTCTAATGTAATTAATTTTTGTTCCCATGTTTTGTTTAAACAATGCTTCCAATATGGTGTGTCGTCTCTATGTGACAATCCATAGTGCATTGCTACAAACTCTGCAAAATTTCTAAACATATGTTTACATTGATAGTTAAAGTTATCTCTATCCCACTGAGATATCTTATCCCTTTGTAAATTTGTAACTAGTTTAAGTAAAAATTCATGAACAGAGAACAATCCATTACTCTCTAAAGGTTCTATGAAACCTGCAGATAGACCAATAGCAATTACATTTTTAACCCATAAACGATTATGAATCCCCACTCTCATTTTTATATTTTTAAATTCTAAATCTTCTTGACCCAAATGTTTCTTAAATTCTTTTAATGCCGTGTCGTCATCTACAAATTTACTAGAGTAGACATAACCTGTGCCAATCCTGGACCATAAAGGTATGTTCCATACCCAGCCATTTTGAATAGCGGTACAGTTGGTATACGGAACTAATTCTTTTTTCTTATCTTTATATTTGATTTTTGTAGCCCAGGCAGAATCATTAGGCAGCATATCTGAATATGATTCAAATGGTTCTTTTAAAGTTTTTTCTAATAACAAAGATTTAAATCCAGTACAGTCTATAAACAAATCTGCTTTATGTTTTTTATTTAATGACTTTATTCCATCTTCATTTGTTTCTATAGAAACAACATCTTCGGCTATGTGTTTAATTTTTTTACAATAATTATTTTTTAACCATAAACCAAACTTAGTAGCATCAAAATGATAGGCTCTTGATACCTCGTTAATATCCAACTTGTTTTGATTAACATAAGCCATTTGTAAAGGATATGTACAATCAGCATAGTCCGAGTAAGGAGTTTTTGGATATAACATTTTTTTAAACCACCAATCGTTAGTATCCGCTCGAGTCTTATCTGTGTGAGGTTTACCAAAAGGATAATGAAACGACTCTCCTTTCTTATAAAAATCTGTAAACTTTATACTTAGTTTGTAACTACCATCTACATATTTAATAAATTTTTTATCTTCTATTTTAAGTAAACGCATCCAGTCTCTTATTTGTCCGAGAGTGCTTTCGCCTACACCAACTGTAGATATATTTTTTGATTCTATTAAAGAAATTTTATAGTTTGGAAATTGAGATTCTAATGTAGCTGCGGTCATCCAACCTGCGCTACCACCTCCTACAATTATTACTTTCATATCTTAAATTCTTTTAAAAGTTTCCTTTCCTTTTCTCCTGCCATGCTAAACTTTTCAGTGGTATCAAGATCTTTAATTAAAATATACTGACATATAGGTGTACCTTTTTTAACTAGGGTTTCACCATGTAAATTATGCCAATACAATTGGACATTTAATGCTTCCATTCCTTCATGCAAAAAACCAGTGGCAGCAGTAAATGCATTTGTGTCATTATATGCTACAGGCATACTAAGTAATTTATAACCTTTAGGTACAAACACTACCCAAGGACTTTGAATTTTAACAATTGTTTTTAATGTGTGTGTATTCATGGGTCTAAATTTATCTAATTGATCCGGAGTATGATAATGAACATAGTCACCTATAACGTCACCATACTCAGTATTTTTTTGATCAAACTCTGATCGCCAAGTAAAACCTTTTTGATCACCATTAGTTGTAATAACAATATCTTGATAGGTTTTTTGAACCCAACCAGTTTTAATTATGCCATTGATCCCAGGACATCTAATAGTATGCATAGTCATAGATGCAAAGTTTTTCTTATAGTCTTCGTAAGCTTTTTTAAACCAAGAAAAATTTAATGGTTTATTCTTTTCTAAACTAAAAGATATGTCTGGTAAAAAACTTTTAAAAACTATTTTACTTTTCATTTTCTTTTTTTGTTAAACTAAAATTATATGCTAACGAAATTCTTTCTTCGTTATGCGTTTGCATCTCTACACAATGATGTAAAGATGATCTAAAAATTATTAAATTTCCTTGTACTGATTTGTATTCAACTTTCGGTGTAAATGCATCGGTATCTACCTCGTCCTGCATATTGTAAAGACCCTGGTCTCTTTCAAAAATTATTTTGGGATCTGATCTAGTAGATTTTAAAACATATATTACAGACAATTGTCTGGCAGGATGACAATGAAATTCTTGAAAGTCGTATTTTTTATAGAAGTTAAACCAACCTTCTTTATAAGATATGCTTTGTTTACTACCTATCTTTTGAACGTACTCATTAACTTTTTTATAAATAATATTATTAATAGTATCAAAATTTTTATCTTTACAAATATCATGTGTGGCGCATGTTTGATACAGTTTAGAAACCCAAGTGTTTTTCTTTGCCGGTATTTGTTTTTTAATTTTTTTACAAACAGGAGTTATTTTCTTTGCAATCTTTTTATGGTCTTCTAAAATCTCTTGACCAATGAGAGTTGGAAACCAGGTCTCAATATTCATTATACCCCAATTTTATCCGGTTTCGGAATTGCTTGTATATTCCAATGAATAAATCTAAAGGGCTCATAACCCACATCTACAGAAAATAGATGTGGTAAATAAGAAGGAAAAAATATCATTGTCCCTGGCTTAGCCTTATAATGTATTTCAGTACTTCCATATGTAATCTCATTCATATTTATTAATGGTAATCCATTCATCATACTAGCGGGTCGTGGATCTTGGAATACAGGGTGAGATGTTTTAAAACTAGCTTTTAAAAAATAAAAACCAGATATGTGGCCATTCCAATGTGTATGCAATGTGTGATGTCCACCTCCACTTTTTGCAAACTCTTGGACCCAACTTTCAGTTAAAGTAATATCATATTTAGATAAATCATAACCCATTTCAACCAATAGATTTTTAGCTGTCGCAGTAATGTATTGATGAAAAGGTATAAAGTTTTTATCTTGTATTAAAGTTGTAGAATGAAAGACATGACCCATGTCTCCTTTATCTCCAAACTCTTTATTTCTCTTAGAGATGATCGGCTTAAAATGTTTTTTTGATGCTTTTATAAAAGGTTCAGAAAATTTATTTAAATCCTTTACAAATTCTGGTGCGTCTACAGTCCACATTGGAGTAGGAAATATATCTCGTCTATTAAGATCTTTTGGAAAATTACTCATAACTATACCATCCTGTTATTATATATTTTTCTTTAGTATGACTAATCTGACCTTTGTGAGTATGTGTCCAATCAGACGGCCAAATTAAAGTTAACCCTTTTTTTGCAGGGATTGTTAAATTTTGATATTTAAACATAGTGCCACCATCTTTAACATTATTTAAATAAGTCATAAAAACTAAAAGTCTGTCTCTAAATTTTACTTCTTGTCTTTCAGAATGCCATATTTTAAAACCCTCTCCTTTCTTATAGTATTGAATATTATAACTTTCTGAAACATCAAACCTATTTAAAGTTAATAAATCAGGATATAATTTAACATAATCCTCTAAACACTTTTGAAGTGCAAGTCTGTATTTATTAAATGGAGGAAAAAAATTATACTTATCTACTCTGGTATCTAGTGAATCTTTTGGATTTCCTTTTTCTAAACTTGATGTAAATTTGGCAAAAGAAGGAACTTCTTTAAAACCATTTAAAATACTGTCACAAATTTTTGGATCAATATACCAGCCTTGAATAAAAGTATTTTTGTCTAGTGGAAATTTCTTCATTTCCAATTAGCTCCTTGCACCCAATTAACTAAACTATGTCTTGTGCCTGATATAACCGGAGTCACTCTATGATATATATAAGATGGAAACACTACGACAGACCCTCTTTTTTTCATAAAATCTAATCTCATATTTTTAGTTTCTTCAGGTATAGGGTGGGGTATAGATATCCAAAAATCTCCCCCTTCAAAATCTTTAGGATCTGTTAAGTTAACACATATAGAAAGTTTTCTAACATGAGTTTTATCGTCGTTTTGAACTTGATCAACATGCCAATGATAATAATTATTGCTGTCATATCTTGTGTATTGAATAGCTTCTGCTTTTCCTAAATTAAAATTCCATTTTGCATCGGTATTAGCTAAATCAACAAATTTTAATAATTCTTTGTATATCCATTTTTCACTCATCCAAATAATTTTAGAGTCTCTATGCCTTTTATTTGTAAGATCATTAGCTCCAGGTGTTGGATCTCTAGTTTGACCTTGTCGTTTTTTTAAAGTATTAGAAAATCTTATGACATCATCACAAAATTTATTTCCTAAACCGTTTTCCCATCGCCAAAAGGGTTCTCCAAAACTATTCATAAGCTTTCTTTCTTTCTTTATACAATAAAAAAAATATTATGTAAAGGTTACACAGCCAGTAACAACAAATTTTAGTACAGTGCACGATCCTGTTGCAGTAATAGTATTACAGCTTGGAGTCACTGCTATGCACGCAGGTTTACATGCCGTAGGAAATCTTAATAAAACAACACCATTGGCTGCCTGCGTAGTATTTTTTCCACCGCCACCACCAGTATTTTGTGTCGCAGCTCCGGGTCCACTACCGCACCCTCGTCCATTTTTACAGTTATCAACTCCAGTTCCTATTCCACCACATCCATAATTTACAGTTGATCCACTAATATCAGATGCTTTTCCGTTTCCAGCTTTTCCGTCTCCGCCGCCGCCGCCAGCCGTAGCTGCGCAACAGGCTCCCCCTCCAGAACCAGATCTAAATCTAGCAGGTGTTCCATCTCCTCTTGGAGGTGGTGCTCCACTTCCATTATTTCCGTAACATGATCCAGCTCCACCAGTTGTTGGGTTATTGTGGTGATAACATCCTCCACCGCCACCAGATCCACCGCCTGGGTTCGGCGCAGCATGACCGTTGTTGTGTCTAGTATCTCCTCCACCGCCACCGCCAACAGGGACTGCTAATGGTGAACATTTAAAAGCAATAGAAGTTCCACCGGCACCTCCATCTGCAGGAGAGTTTCCTCCAACAGGACTATGAGCTCCTGCTGCTCCTGCTCCTATTTGAATTGAAATTGGTCCACAATCTGTATTTAAAGTTTTTCCAGCTGTTCCAGGTGCGCAGTAAGAATAGTGGACTCCGCCACCGCCACCGCCGCCGCCGTACGAAGCTACTCCGCCGCCACCGCCACCTACAACCATAAAATCGTAAGTTATACAAATAGGGCCGCGAGCTCCTCCAGCACCAAATCCTAAGACTTGATAACCAAAACCTTTGGCTCTTCTCTGTTGTATATTTGTTGTGTTCTTACCGGCAGTAAGCTTGTGCTTATCGTCTATTTCTCTCATAATTCACTTCCTTATGCGTCGTTAGCTGCATCAGTAGTGAAGAATAATTTAACACCAAGTACTCTTGCAACTCCAGTATAAGTATCTCCACCTGCGTCTGCATCTCTATATAATTGAAAGTACGTTTGTTGATCATCGGCAGGAGAACCAGCAATTGTAACTGCACTACTTTCAGCAGTTACTTGTTGGTCTTCAACTGTTCCGATTCCTGCGTCTGTAACAGTAATAGCTGTTCCAAAAGCAACATCAATAGTATCGTCATCTCCAATTGCTACACCTTGTAAACCAAAAATACAGTTTCCTGTATTTGTAGTACTTGGAGTCCAAAAAACTTGGTAAGTAATTGTTCCTAAATTCCATGATTTAGGCATTGCCACTGAAAATTGTGCGAAGTCATCTGCAGAATCTGCAAAATCCATAACTTTCATATCTGGTCTTAATGCTGTTGTTTCAACTTGATTAGCTGTTGCTGGGTTAGTTGTTGTTGGATACATAGCTGTTGCTGGTACCCACATAGTTTCTTTTCCTGCAATTTTAATTGCTGCTGTTGCTGATTTAAGTACTCCAGATCCTTTGGGATTTAAATTTATATCAACGTTTGTTTCACCCGTTGCAGATAACGTTGGACCATTTCCAGTTGCTGCATTAGCTAAAGTAAATTCATTAACTGCTGAACCTGTAGCTGTAAGTAAAACTAATTCGTTTCCGCTAGTATCTAAAATTGAAGTTCCAATTTTAGGACTAGTTAAAGTTTTGTTTGTTAAAGTCTGTGTTCCTGTAAGAGTTACATCTCCAGATCCAAAACCCATATCATAAACACCTGTATTAGTTGCTACACCATCTACATAAATAATTTTCCAAGATTTGTCTGATGCTGCCCAAGTAACAGTATTACCTGAACCAGATGCTGCTTTTAATTGTACTGTTGGAGTACCCGAGCCATCTGTAGTAGCATTGTATATAAAATAAAATGTCTCAGTAAGAAGAGGGACTGTTACAATTTGGTTTCCAGTTATAGATCCTGTTAATTTAATAACTCTTTGTTGAGCTTTACCTGTTAAAGCACCATTGTCGATATCTAATTCTGTAGTTTGAGCACCACCTGCAATAGATACTTCTAAATATCCACCAGTTAATTGTTCAATAAGTTGTAAATTTGCGTTAGTCTTTGTTCCCCATGTACCGGCATTTTCACCAGTAGCCATTAATTCTAGGCCGAGATCCGTATAAGTTGATGCCATAATTTTTCTCCTGTGCTCTTTTCAGTTAAGCTACATCTGTATAAGATGTATTTCCTGTTATGTCAATATCATTATAATTTGTATTTCCAGTAATATCAATATCAAAATAACCTAATGGTGCAACATTTCCTACGGCTATTGTGGCCTCTACACCAGTTAATCCTACAACATCTGAAGGTGTTATTGCGCCTACTCCAGACGTTAAAGTTGCAGGTGCCGTTAAGGTATAGGCAACTTCTGTTATTACAGATCCTATACTAATAGTTGCTCCTACGCCAGTAATGTCAACTATTAAACTTTCGTCAATAACAATTGATCCAACTCCGGTTGTTCCTACTCCTGCGCTACTTATACCAACAACATCTGAAGGTGTTATTGCTCCTACATTAGAAGTTAAACCAAAACCAGATACTCCTACAATCATTTCGGTAGGTGTTAAAGCTCCAACATTAGATTCTAAACCTGAAGGTGCTGTTAATGTAACTGTTGGTGATAATATAATTGTTGGAGAACCTATTGCAGATGTTGCCGAAACTCCTGTCACTCCCATGACATCTGCTACATTTAAAATAAAATCTCCACCCCAAGTATTGCCAACAGTTCCTGAGTCAGAAGAACTTCCCCAACCTTGAGCGCCCCATGTTGTGTCTGGTAATGATGTTGTTGCTACTCCGCTAGATTCAACGTCAACAATAACGGTTAATCCTGATTGACCCCAGTTTTCAACACCCCATCCGTCTTGTCCCCAACCGGTATTTATTTCTGTTGTTACAGTTGGAGTTCCAAGAGCAGAAGTTAAACCAAGACCAGATAAATGAATAGTAGGATCATAACTTTCTCCCCATGGTTCTTCACCCCAGAAATCTCTACCCCAACCTTGTTCTGAATAAGCAACTAATTCACCTACAGATGAAGTTGCGGATAATCCAGAAAGAGTGACTGCATAACCACTTTCTCCCCAATTTTCATATCCCCAGCTATCTGATCCCCATCCTTGTTCAGAAAAAGCTGCAATTGATCCTAAAGATGAAGTTAAAGATGATGGTGCTGTTAAAGAAATTGTAACAGTATTAGATTCCCAAGAGTTATATCCCCAGGCTACTGAAGGACTATCGCCACCCCAAATTGATGCCATAAGGAGTTCCTCCTTATGCTATTCGAACTATAGCTGTCGTTGCTGCTGCCGCTGGAAATTGAACTGTGAATGTTCCAGAAGAAACTGTTTTGTCTCCTCCAAAAGCCACTGCACAAACTGCAGGGTCACCTGTTGCGGTGTCATTAAAAATTAAACAACCGTTAGCTGTAAAAGATGCAGATGTCCAAGAGATGTCTGCAAAGTCACAAACTGCAGTTGTTGAATCTAAAGCTGGTGTAACACTTGTTAGTGCTTTTCCTTTTGCCGAATAAGCTGATCCAGATGAGTTAGTAATTTCGTTTGATGAACTGTAAGCAGTTGTAGATGCACTTAAAGTTGCTGAACTAGTATATAACGCAATGTTAAAAGTGTTTCCAGTAGTAGCTGTAAAATTATGTACAGCTTTTAAAATTTCTGTTTTAAAACTGTTACATATTGCCGATGTTATTGCCATAATTTTTTCTCCTCAATTTACGGAGACGGTGACTTGACTGGTATTCTAACTGTTCCGTCAGTATAATCATCTCGTCTTCGTCTTCCAAGTTGCATCCCTGCAAACTGTTGTACTGCATTTTTATATCTATTTTCGTAGTATGTCAACATATCAACTGGACCTTTTAAATATCCAAAAGCTTCTACTAGACATGCATATAATAGACCTTGTGGGAAATATGTGCTTAAATAAGTATTATTATTAAAACCAGTGCCGGATCCAAGACCATTAGGCATTTTATTATAATAGACCCTAAATTTGTAATTAGCGTCAGGTGTAGGGGCTACATACATGCCGCCTGATGAAGTATCTGTAGTATTATCAGCACCACCAAACATCGCATAATATTTGGGAAAACCTGTTACGTCCTGAGCCGTTCGGTCACCTTCTGGTCCCGTTAATCTATCCACATATTCTGATAAATATGTTTGATCTTTTTTCTCTAACCACGTTCCATTACCTTCTGTGTTAGCAGTAGAATTAAATACTTCTACTCCTCTAATAAATAAAGTTCCAGCTGGTGAATTAATTGTATTGTCATCAGCAGCAAGAACACCTTCTTGAACAAACCTGTCAGAATCCATAGGCAGCTCTTGATAAATTCTAAATTCAGCACCCATTATAAATTCATCAATGATTGCTTGTGTAAAAACGCTATCATCTACTTCAGTATAATTTCTTATCGCTGCAGTTAATGTGCTGTAATCGTATTTTTTAACTCCTGACATAATTAACCTCTATCATTAATCGGTCCAATTGTACATTGTAAACCGCCTCCTGTTTCTGTGCTACTAGCATTACTAACTAATTCAAATGTAAAACCTGTTTGAATAGTAGTGTATGCAGGATCGCCAGCGCTATCATTATAACCAGCTAATTCTTGTATGGTAGAAAGAGTGGCTATTTTATACGCACCGTAAACTTTTGCTCCAGTTGCATGAGAATCTGCTACTGTGTTTTGAGGAGACAGACCTCTATATGGAGCACTTGTTCCTCTAGTGCATCCTGTTAAATCATTACTGGATCTTCCTGTATATTCTATTACTTCGTTTTGATATGTCCCAACTTTTAAAGGATCGCTTGTATCAGTAGAAGTTAAAACTTTTTCAATTACAATAAAACCTGATGTAGGAAACGCTGAACCATCAGCCAAAGTAATTGTTGTAGCAGAATCTGTAATAGCCCCGTTTAAAGTTGTAGAAAGTTGTAAAGTAGATATAGCAACACCACCTACAGGAGATTTAACATCTCTTAATCTAACAAAATCATTTACTTGCATAGCACCATTTTTAAAAGCTATAGTAACTGTTGCATCAGCAGCTGCAGTTGTAATAGGATTATTTATTAAAAAATCTTCTGTGGGAAATTCTGTTCTAGCAGGTCTAGCTCTTTGTAAAGCTTGTGGGTCTGCACTTGTAGGTTTTGGATCTAACTGTGGAGACTTAGGTTCATATTCTGACATATGCACCCATGCACCTGTCCATTCTCTAACCATTTCATTGTATGGAAAAGCCATGCCCGATCGATCAGATATAGATAAAGCATATTTGCCTTGCGAAAAAGTAGTCATTATACCCCCGGATAGTAAATTTTAGGAGAAATATAAGTAGAGTTAGAAGAACCATCTTCATCCTCTGCTCTTAATAGTTCGTCCTCATATAATAATTTTAATTCTTGAACTCTTTTTGGTGCATATTTTACAGCTAAGTAGTATGCTAAACCTGAAATCATACATGGAACAAATCTATAGGGTACATCAGTGGCATTTGTATATGCCCCAACATCATCAATTCTTTTTGTATAATAAAAATTAATATAATTTCCATCCTGAGCTGCACCTGGGGTTAAATATAAAGTCATTGTAACTTTATCTATAAATCTTTGAACCCAGTATTGTGTAGGCAGACCACTTGAAGTTTTATTTGAAAAACCTTGATATTGTGATCTACTAATTTTTGTCATAGGGGTGTCAACAGAAGTTGATTTTACTCTATAATCTGCTTCT
>Ga0208299_1001649_pt1 | contig 16199 bp, 18 predicted proteins | sample 15_taG_FD_184089 | JGI IMG/M metagenome (GOLD analysis project Ga0208299, IMG submission 184089) | Marine viral communities from the Subarctic Pacific Ocean - 15_ETSP_OMZ_AT15312 metaG (SPAdes) (version 2) | ecosystem: Environmental > Aquatic > Marine > Oceanic | place: Pacific Ocean | collected...
TTTTGTAGCATATAACTCCATCATATTATGTGTTCCTTATTGGTGGAACACCTAACATCGGCCTTTTGTCGAACCTATTCTTTTCAGCAAAAGGACCATTTACATGGTTATAATGAAGAAATACTTGAGCGCAAGTATTACCTTCAAAGGGTTCTCTCCAATGCTCTAATTCACATCCACTATATACTAGCATGTCGCCAACATCAAGTAGGACTTTAGTGCCTTCGGGAGCGTTAGGTTTATGTATATTCTTGTATTCGTCTATGACTGTGTCAGCCCCTGTGCCATCTATAAATATAGGCCAAGGATCACCTCCTAAATTGAGGGTAGTTGATATCTCACAACTAGGTCGGTCTTTATGTCTTCTTAAAATATCTCCATTTTTATATATTCTTGCATATGAATATGTAGGGATTAAATTTAAACCCGTTTCTTTAGCCATTACTGGTAACATTTTAACCAGTAAAGTTTCCATTACATGATCTGCATAATGTGAATAGGTGTTGGGTATTTGTGCGTCGGCCCAGGTGCCTAGCATTCCATTGTCATAAGTTATATTATTTTTATACATCCAATCAACCGCATCTCGTTTAAGAAGAAAATAGTTAAATATAAAATTAGCTAATTCATAGCTAAGTGCACCTTTGATTAACTGATATTTATTGAAAGCCATCTTGTATAAAATTAAAACTTACTGATATTCTTATATCATTTGATTCATTAGGTTGTACAGAATGCCATAGCCACGCTGGAAACATTATAGCTCTGTTTTCTTGAGGTTGTAAATGAACATCTCTCCATAAATATTTAGGAATTTCTACTTTTTTTCTAGTAGGCATACAAGTTTGAATACCTGGTCTAGGGTCTTGACATATTAAATTCCCACAATTAGGTGGAGTCTTTACATAATATACACCACTAAATAAAGCATTAGGATGTACATGAGGCTTATTATATCCGCCCTGATAATTTATGTTAGCCCACATATTACCAAGCACGGCTCTTTTATCTAAAAATTCTTCGTTAAATACTTGATGTACCATTCTAAATAATTCATCTACTAAGGGTTTATATTCTGGTCTGTTATGCATCTCAGTTTCACTATGCCATCCATTGACATTTGTTTTTTGAACACCCTCATTTTCCTTAGACCATTGAATGATATTTTTAGCCATCTCGTTAGTATCTAATTTTAAATCTTCTGCGTATATAAGTGTGGGAAAAAATCCTTCTTTAATCATCTAAAAGGTTTACCCCCAAACCAAACAACAAGAGATTGTCTTACTCCACGTTTAACAGGGTTAACCCTATGATTTAAAAATGATGCAAACATAATTGCGTGACCTTGTTTCATATCTGCAAATTTTCCTGGCGCCATTACTTCTAATTCCCCACCTTCAAATTCTTTAGGATCATTTAATAATAATGTCATTGATATTTTTCTAACAGGGGGTTCGTGAGTCATGTTTACATCACAATCCATATGCCAATCATAAAAACCTCCTTCAGGATATTCTGTAAATTGTGCGTTTTCTGTAATTCTAATATCTCCAAAGCCAAAATGATTTTCATTACATTTTTGAATAAATTTATTTAAATCATGATACATGTGTCCCATTTCTTTAAACGGAATCCAACTAATGGTAGTCACTCTTTTTTTAGTATCTGTTCCCCCACCAGGTTTATTCATACCAACTTGTGCTGTTTGTGGTTTCTGTGCTCTCCCCGATGCAATAATTTCTCTACATTGATCTGGTGTAAATAATGGTGTGGTAGTTTGAACTATCCAACTCTTCCATTTAGGTTCTGTTATTATTTGGTTTTCGTACATTAACTTACTCCTCTATTTCTAATTGGGTCATACTTTACATCCATATTTGCAGCCAACGTTCTTCTATAACCTGGTCCATTAAATGGATATACGCAGTGTCTCATGTCGTAAGGAAAAATATAAAAGTCTCTTTCTTTAATTTCTGGTTGATAATCTACATTTGCAAAATGTCCATTAGCTGAACCTAATATCTGAAGCCTGCCATTCTGTGGTTGATTAGATGCAGAATATTCTACGCCGTAAGACTCAGGTAATTTTAAAATCATAACACTAGATAGTCCTGTAAACAATGATCCTTGGTGCACGTGCACTGGATTGTATTCATGTTCAAACATAGTGTTAATCCATACAGAATTTAAATGTAAATCGTATTGTTTAATTTTATTCCATTCTAAATAATGTTTAAACTTTAATTCAAACCATCCTAATACATTATTAGGTAAATGGTTGTGTCTAGTCATTCTAGGACCATCCTCACCATTAAAAAATAAACTATGTTCTTTTTCTATTTTACCAACCAATTGTTTATTTGCAGGTTTTAATTCAGGATATTTTGTTTCATAAATATGATTAATAATATTAAATACATCTAATGGTACTGGGTACTTTAATACCGACTGTCCTAAAAATACAAAATTAAAATCTGATGTGTCCATATTTATCCTTTATTCTTTGTGGTATTTTTTCTATGTAGGGATTATACTCTTTCACAATTTCTCCTGTTTTTATAGTATGCATATTTTTACCAACTATGCTATCGTTATATCCTATCCCATTAATATTAATTTGATCTAGATCAATAAATCTGTGATTAAAATAAGGCTCATCTAAAAATTTATATATTTTTTTAATCTCTTCTTCAGGGTTTGTAACTAAATCATCGTACTTTACAAAGTGACATATATTAGGATAGTTAAAGGCATCTCTAATTGCATTTAATTCTTTAGCAACGGCACCAGCGTTATTCATTATCATTGATAATTTTTCTTCATCAGTCTTTAAACCATGTCTATTAGGAAAAGCATTAGGGTTCTCTGTATACCATTTCATATAACTGGCTAATACATCCATTAAATCTCTAAGTAAAACAATACATTTAAAAGGACGTTTGTAATGTATTTTCATTAATTCAAAGTTACCTGGATTACCACTAGCTAGTACGGGTCCACGATCAATGATTATTCGTTGAGGCCAATCCTTATAAAAAGTATCGTAGACTGTATCTAATATATTATTTAATGATTGATGATCTGGATAGTTTTGAAACACATCTGTTTTTTTTAACAAGTATAAATATTTCATTATCTCTAATGTAATAGAATTAGCTGTCACTACTAGCTCTGGATTTTGATTCATTATAGATGCAAACAAGGTGTTTCCAGACCTTGGCATTGCAATTAAAAAGAAAAGTTTTTTATTTTTCTTTTGCTCCGAGGTCATTGGATATTTGTTCTTTCTTGTTATAAATCATTTCACCAGATTTTTTAACTCTTTCTATTGTTTTTAATTGACCTAATACATTAAACACTTCTGGTTGACTTGATCCAGTAGTTAATGTCTCTGCTTTATTTTTCATAACGTGATGATATGATTCTAATTGGTGCGTGTTAACATCTTTAGTATCAAATGATCCATCGTCAAATTCTTTCTTTAATGTAGACCACAGTTTAATTTCTCTCATTCTGTCCCTAGCTACCAATTGCATGTTAGCTAAACCATATCTTTTTTCATCTATGTCTATTTGATAGAGCTCTCTTTTTATTGGGTCTTTTTCTGTGTCAAGTTTTTGTTCTAGTCTTTTTAATTTAACTTCATTACGTCTACAATCAAAAGATAAACTCATTAAATTTTCTAAGAAAACATTCTGTTCTCTAACACACTGCCAGTACTTTGCAGCCTTAGTTGGATATTTCATATCTTGTAGAACAGACATTCTCATTTCTGTTTCAGTTCTAAAGACTTGTTTCTTCGTCCAAGTATCTCTAAGTTCTGAAGTCATGGCTTTAAATTCCTTGACATCATTTGGGTCAAGTAAATTATTTAAGCTTGGTGCTTCTTTTTCTATTAATGCATGTATGTTTCTTTTCTCTGTCATTTGTATCCTTTCATATTACTTTCTAATATAACTATTTTTAACTCGTTGTCAATGTAGAAGCTGTAAATGATGATGTTTCACCTGTAAATTCTTGCACATTAGTTGTTCTTGTAGCTCCGGGCGCTACGTTTCCACCTGCTTTCATTCCTGTCGTACTGGTTCCTAAATTTGCGCTATATGCTTTTCCAGTTGCCAGAGTTGCACTTGTAGCCCATGCTGTTCCATCATATATCATACTTGAACCAGGATAAGTATTAGGGGGGACATTTCCACCTGAATAAACTCCTGCAGTTGCAGTTCCAAATCCATCAGTCCCAGCTCTTCCTGGAAAAAGACCTGTTCCACCTGTAGACCAATTAGTTCCATCATATTCAAAAGCTGACGTCGGAGCTAGAGCCGGCCGGATACCATAGATACTCCATGCTGCTGCTGCCGTTCCTCCCATTCCATTGAGTCTTACACCCGCTGGTACTGTATTTTGAGCCGTCCAACTAGACCCATCAAATTCTTCTGTTCTCTGTGATTCACCAAATCCAGGAGCAGCTAATTCACCTCCCACAACTATAGCTGCAGTTGATGTGCCTGCACCTGCTGTACCTGTAGATGCAACATTTGTTGCAGGGGTTGCTGTCCAACTAGAACCATTATAACTTTCAGATAAATTAGTTGCATAAGCCGGTGCACCTGCATCTCCAGTAAAAGCCAATGCTGCTGTTTGACTTCCTCCAGATGCTGCTCCCGTACAAATTCTTGCGGTATTCATATTTGCTGTGTCAGTCCAAGAAGAACCATCTCCTTCATAAGTTTCTGCTTGGTATGATGAGTCTGTGCCTCCATAAACTAAAGCTGCTGTCGGTGTTCCTGCGCCGCCGCAGTAAGCCCTTGCTGCGGGTAAAGCAGTACCGCTCGCCCATGCTGCACCTGTTAGTGTGGCAGCTGAAAAATTGTATTCTTCTGTAATGTTTTTAGCAGTTCCGCCAGCTGCACCACCCATAATTATTCCAGCTGTTTGAGAAGCTTGTGAAGCTGAAACTTGAGATCTGCCTGAGGCTATTGATGCTACAGTAGTCCAACTTGATCCATCATAATTTTTAACTGCTGTATCAGGACCAGGACCAGGACCACCCCCAGCAATTACTGCTGCAGTCTGTGTTCCATATCTTGCTGCGTTTCCTTCACCACTTGGTAAAGCTCCACCTGCTGTCCAAGATGATCCGTTATATTCTTCTACTAAATCTTTAGCACCTCCAGAATAACCACCAACACATAAACCTGCTGTTTGAGTTCCAACGTTATTTCCTGATAATTGGTAACGAGCTGTTCCTAAAGCTCCACCACTTGTCCACGATGAACCATCCCATTCTTCGGTAGTTGCTGATATTCCTGGTGATTCCGTACCACCAAATGCTAGAAAAGCTGTTTGTAATCCACCAGATCCTAAATTAGTTCTATTATCACTTGATGATGTGCCTGCAGTCCATGAAGAACCATTGTATAATTCTGTTGTTGTAATAGCGGCAGTGCCTACAAAACCCATTGAAATGATAGCTGCGGTTTGAATTCCACCGGCTGCCATAGTATATCGACCAGTTCCAACATTACCACCTGTTGTCCAACTAGAACCATTATATTCTTCAGTAGAAGTTGTATAGGTTCCTGGACTTATTTGTCCTGAAATAGCTAAACCTGCAGTCTGAGTTCCTGTTCCACCCATTGCGTATCTTGCAACACTTAAAGGCGGAGCACTGGACCATGCACCTGCTGCTACAACACTTTTAAGTGTACCTGAAGTAGAGTTATACCATACCTGTCCCTCATTCGCTGCAGTGAGCGTAGGGTCAGATGATAATACGTCTACACGTTTTCCGTATATTTCTTCGTAAGTTGCCATTTAGAATATCCTTATGGCAATATTACATCAACTGGTCTTGTATTCATTGGATCAGCTTTTTGTTCGTCAGTCTGAGCATCCCAAGTTGCTTGTGATGCTTGTACTTCAGCATCAACCACAGCTTGTGCTTCTGACTTAGTCTTTTCACTAGCCCCTTTTTCAGCTAACCACATAGCGCCATCGACGTTGTTTCCAACCATCCAGACGTTTGCGGGATAACCTCTAAGGAAGAATTTTCTTCTGTCTTCTGCAGTAAAAAATCCTTTTCCAGTGTTTTCAGCTACTCCATATATAAAGTGTGCCATAGTGTTTCCTCCTTTTTAATTTTGTATATCATAATTTTTAACTTTGTGTAAGTGTTTTAACATTTATAGTTGATGTTCCACCTGTAAATTCTTCTGTTGCATTACCACCAGCACCACCACCAAAAAATAATCCAGCCGCAACTGATCCTGCTGATCCTCCCTGCGATCTTGCTGTTGCAACATTGTTGGACGAAACCCATGATGTTCCATCATAAGCTTCGGTTAGGACTGATCCACTTCCAGGTACAATATCACCACTAAAATATATTGCATTTGTTTGTACTCCACATGCTCCCCCATCTTGTCTAGCAGTGTTCAGACTTCCGGTTGCTGTCCAAGCTGTTCCATTATATTCTTCTGCTGATGCAGAAGATGTATTAGGTGGATTTGTATTTCCACCCGCAGCTAAAGCAGCAGTCTGAATTCCACATCCACGAACAGTATTTCTAGGAGTATTTAAAGTACCAGGACTAGTAGTCCAAGCACTTCCATTATATTCTTCTGTAGCTCCAGTTTTATTTGGTGATCCTGGATCACCACCAAAACAAAGACCTGCAGTTTGAAGACCACATCCGCCAATGTGAATTCTACCTGTATTTAAATCTCCAACATTAGTCCAACTAGACCCATCGTATTCTTCTGTGGCATCAGTATCAGGGGATCCCCCAAAAATTAGTGCTGCTGTCTGAGTTCCAGCTCCAGCCATACTTTCCCTACCTGTAGTATTATTAGTTTCCTCTGACCAAGCAGTTCCATTATATTCTTCTACACTAGTTACTATACCAGGCCAAGGAGGTCCCTCAGTTCCTGAAGCACATAATGCTGCAGTTTGAGGTGCATTTTTAGCAGGCGCCATTCCAAATCTACCTTCATTTAAATTTCCACCACTAGCCCATGCTCCGCCCGTGATGACGAATGCTGTATTATTATATTCTTCTGTTAATGATGTAGCTCCTCCTGGACTTCCACAAACAGCAAGTGCAGTTGATGCACTTCCAGCGTTTGAACCACTGTTTCTTGCAGTTCCCATTGTTGCAGGTTCATTTGTCCAATTTGTTCCATCATAACTTTCTAAGCTACCTGGTGTACCATAAGATATTGCATTTGTTTGAATACCAGCTCCAAAAGAAACAAGATCTCTAGATGTATTTAAAGAGTTTACCGAAGTCCATGTAGATCCATCATACTCTTCACAATTTTTAGTGAGAGGACTACTATCTCTAGCACCAGCAGCTAAAGCTGCGGTTTGTGTTCCTACACATTGTAAAAAAGATCGTCCATCATTTAAATTACCTGGACTTGCTGTCCAAGAAGAACCATTATATTCGTTAGATGTATTGGGGGTTGGTTGTCCTCCACACCCTAAAGCTGCAGTTTGAGTGCCACATCCAGATCCTAATTCTTGTCCTACTGGATAAGCTCCACCACCAGTCCAACTTGAACCATCATATTCTTCTGTATCAGTTTTATTTCCTGGATATCCTGTAGAACCTAAAGCCGCTGTTTGAGTTCCACAACCTATTAGTGATCTTCTTGCTGTACCCATATTTCCACCACTTACCCAACCATAACCATTATATTCACCGGTTGTATTTACAACTGTAGATCCTGGAGATCCTGCCCCTGCAAAAGATAAACCTGCTGTTTGACTACCAGCACCACCTTGTCCAAAAAGTTCTGCTAAATAATTACCTGAACTAGAAAATGTTGCTGAATTAACAATACTTTTGAAAGTATCGCTTGATGTATTATACCAAATCTGTCCTGCATCTGTTTCCGCTGAGGGATCAGTGCCAAGTGATTTAACTGCTTTACCGTGTATTTCTCTATATGTGCTCATAATTTTTTAACTTGTTGTAAATGTTTCTATATTAGCTGCTGTTGTTTCACCTGTGTATTCTTCTGTGGTAGCAACGTCTGTTGTTGTATATCCGCCTGAAGCTAACCCAGCTGTAGAAACTGAACTTGGTCCAAGACCTGCCCCTTGTGATCTAGCTGTACTCATTGAAGGACGTGTTGACCATGTTGTTCCATCATATCCTTCAGAAGTTGCGGTATTAGCTGGTATGTTTCCACCCGTTACTAATCCATCTGTTTGAGAACCCATACCTCCAAAGTGAGACGATCTAGCAGTAACCATAGCTCCACCAGCAGTCCAAGATGACCCTCCGTATTCAAAAGTAGTACCTACCAAAGAAGGAGTAATTCCTCCACATGAAACTCCTGCTGTCTCTATTCCAAATCCTCGCATAAGTGCAGTTGCAGTGGGTAAAGATGTGGCAGACGTCCAGCTTGTACCACCCCACTCTTCAACAGTAGCTATATATGTAGGGCTAGGATTAAACCCACCCATGTTGACTGCAGCAGCTGTAGTTCCAAAACCAGAGTTTGATCTTGTTGCTGTGTTTAAAGAATTAGGTGATGTTGTCCAAGATGATCCATCCCAAGTTTCAGTATGTGTTGATGGACCGCCTGGTGCTTCACCTCCAAATGCTATCGCTGCAGTTGAACTACCTGTTGATCCTAAAGTATTTCTTGCAGTATTTAAATCTCCAACTTCTGTCCATGATGAACCATCATATGATTCTGTTTTTCCTGTTTTAGGTGCCTCTCCACCAATTGCTAATGCTGCTGTTTGAGTTCCCGCTCCTCCAGCATTTCTTCTACCAGTAGTTAAAGATCCACCGCTTGCCCATGCTCCGCCTGTAATTACATTTGTTGAAGCATTCCATTCTTCTACGAAATAATTTCCAGTATTTGCACTAGGAGTGTCAGCGGGTCCGTAACCATTCCATACAACACCTGCTGTACTATTAGCAATTCCCCCAGCTGCTTGACCAGTTAAACTTTTTGCAACTGATAAATTATTCTGTTCTGTCCAAGAAGTTCCATCATATTCTTCAACGTTTGCTGTTGAACTAGTTGGAGGACCTGATCCACCTGCAATTAACGCATCTGTTTGAGAACCAAAAGCACCTCCGTAAGCTCTTCTTGTATTCATATTGTCACCGGCTGTCCAAGATGTTCCATCATATAATTCTGTTTCAAGTTGAGCAGCGGGATAAACTGGAGGTGAATAACCACCCATACTTATTGCTGCTGTTTGACTTCCTGTACCAACGTTGTAATAAACTCCAGTTCCTAAATTAGGTCCTTCAGTCCAAGAAGAACCATCATAAGATTCACTTTCATTCCTTCCAGCTCCACTAGGAGAAGGAGCATAACCACCTGCTGTTAAAGCAGCAGTTTGAGTTCCAGCTCCCATATAATTTCTTCTTCCTGTGTTTAAATCTCCACCATTTGTCCAAGCTGATCCATTAAATTCTTCAGTAGCATTTCCAGGTCCAGGATAAGGAGCTTGACCCCCAAATACTGCAGCTGCTGTTTGAGTACCACATCCGTTCAAAGCACCTCTACCTGTATTCATAGTTGCTGGATGTAGACTCCAAGCAGAACCATCATATTCAGTAGTTGCATTTGCTCCGGGATTAGTTGGTGCATTTCCTGCATATCCCCCAGCTCCTAAAGCTGCTGTTTGTGTTCCTGCTCTACCTCCTCCAAAATTAGTATAAACTTGATTTGGAGCACTTGACCATGCTTTTATGAGTGCTGGCCCTCTTAAAGTTCCAGTAGTTGAATTGTACCACATTTCTCCTTCAGTACCTGATGAAGGATCAGATGATACTGATTTAATTTTCTTTCCTATAATTTCTCTATAAGTTGACACTCCAACTCCTATTAATTACTCTTCAGTAACCAACCTTGAGTAGTATCTGTGTAGACTAAAGTATTAGCGGCTCTTTCTGTAGCAACAGTTAAATCTGCTGCTGACCCATTAATATTTTTACCGTTTCTTGCAACGGTTAAATTATTGGTATCGAAAGTACCTGCATAATCAATAAACGAGATCTCATCTCCTAGGGTTGGTGACCCCGGTAAAGTTAATGTTATGGCTCCAGAAGTAGTATTCATAAAATATCCTGCTCCTGCTGCACCAGATACAGGAGAATCTCCTGTTACTTTTACTGCGGCCCAAGATGTTCCACCTGCTTCTAATTCTTCCCAAGTTAAAACTCCACCTGTTGTTGATTTTAAAACGTAGCCATTTCCTCCGGCTACTGTTGCTGGCCACGTAAGAGTATGATCCGTGGTTGATGCATTTGCTTTCATACCTATGTATTCTCCTCCAGAGCTATCCTGAAGTCTTAGTTCTTTCTGTGAACCTATATTCAATCCTGTTGATGCGCTCCAAACTAAGTTTGCATCTCCACCAAAGGATCCTGAATCGTTATATTGAATTTGTGTGTCTGAACCACCTGGTAATCCACCAACAGTAATTTCTGCTATGTCTGGATTTGTACCATCATTAGCGGTTGCATAAATAATTTTCCAACCTTTATCAGTTGTTGCCCAAGTAACAGAATCACCTGTTCCTGAAGCATATTTAAGTTGAACTGTATAAGAACCACTCGTGCTGTTTTTAATAAAATAAAAATTTTCTACGTCAATTGGAATAGTTACAATTTTAGCACCTGAAATTGTTTGAGCAGATTCTGCTCCTAAAATAATAGTTCTTGTTGCAAGAGTTGCTCCTGCAGATCCATCTGATACTGATAAAGTAGTAGTATTAGCTCCCGCTCCACCAGCATTTAAAGTTTGAACAACATAGCCACCAGCTATTTGTTCTATAATATTTAAATTTGTATTAGTCTTTGTCCCCCATGTACCGGCATTTTCGCCAGTAGCCATTAGTTCTACGCCGAGAGGTGTGTATGTTGACGCCATTATTAGTTAACTCCTATTATTAGTATTTATATTGTTTCTTTAGTAGCAAGTCAACCTCATATTTAACCGGCATGTGTCTTGTCCGTATATGAAGCGCTTGTGTTATTGGACTTGTCTGTATATGAGCCCGATGTATTATTCGTTTTATTACTATAAGACGCGCTAGTATTATAGCTTAAATCTCGAGTATATAAAGTAGAAACTTTCTCATTTAATGAAATAGTAGCTTCTAAACCAGTTAGTCCCATAACTTGATCAGTTGGGCTTATAGACCCTACGGAAGCAGTAGCAGAAACTCCAGTTATTGGATACTTAGATTCACATACTATACCAGTACCTACGGCACTAGTTGCAGCTAACCCAGTTATTCCAGTTATAGTAGGAGGAGAAAGAATTCCAGGGGATGCTGTAGCTCCTAAACCTGTTAAAGTTACATCTTCATTTGGAACAACAACTGTACCTAAAGAAGAAGTAGCTGATACACCTGAAGCTGCAACAATTATTCCTGAAGAAACAAATGGTGTACCTAAACTAGATGTAGCACTAAGACCGGTTAACGGAACACCGACATTTGGTATCACTACTGTTCCAGTTGAAGATGTAGCTTCTAAACCCGTTAAACCCATAACTTGATCTGCTGGATCTAATGCTCCTACCGATGAAGTAGCAGCGATACCTGTTAAACCCATAACTTGATCTGCTGGATCTAATGCTCCTACCGATGAAGTAGCAGCTATACCTGTTAATGCATATGAAACTGAAACGTCAATTGTTGGCGTTCCTAAAGATGAAGTAGATCCTAAACCAGTTAGTTCTACTAAATTTGAAATGACTGCAGTTGGTGAACCTAAACTTGTTGTTGCACTTAAACCTGTTGGTTGAACTGTAATATTATATGTACCGCCCCAAACTTCAGAGCCCCAATATAATCTACCCCAACCAGTCTCAAATGTATCGGATTCTCCCCAATTAGCTTGGCCCCATTCTACATGACCCCAACCTTGTAAAATATTTTCATCAACATAGCCTCCAGTATTATAATTACCTTGACCCCACCCAATACGTAGAGCATTCCACGTTGTTTGGTTAACAATGGCCTGAAGACCCGTTACCGAAACTGTAACGTCAGCCATGTTTTACTCCTATGCTATTCTGATGATTGCTGCTGTAGCTGATGCTGCTGGAAATTGAATTGTAAATGTTCCACTTGTAGCTGTTTTATCTCCACCAAAATCTATTGCACAAACCGATCCGTCCGTGGCATGTGAATCATTAAAAATTAAACATCCTCTTGCTGTAAAAGAAGCTGATGTCCAAGAGACATCTGCAAAGTCGCAGACTGCTGTTGATGAATCTAAAGTTGGTGTAACACTTGTTAAAGCTTTTCCTTTTGCAGAATAAGCAGTTCCTGAAGTATTAGTAATTTCTTCAGAAGAAGTATAAGCCGTTGTTCCTGCTCCCAATGAAGCATCACTATCATAAAGTGCTAAATTAAAAGTGTTTCCAGTTGAAGCTGTAAAATTGTGTTCAGCTTCTAAAATTTCTTGTTTAAAGCTATTACAAATTGCCGATGTTATTGCCATAAATTTTCTCCTAATTATTGAGGCGGTGACTCGATCGGTATTCTTATTGTACCATCCGTGTAATCGTCTCGTCTTCTTCTTCCAATTTGCATACTTGCAAACTTTTGTAGTTCAGTTTTATACTTTTGCTCGTATAATGTCAACATATCAGTCGGACCTTTTAAATAACTATATGCTTCTACTAAACAGGCATATAATAGTCCTTGAGGGAAGTATCGGCTAACATAAGTCCCAGAAGTTTGGTCCTCCAAACCAGCTGGTATTTTGTTATAATGAATAATATACTGATATCTAGCATCTGGTGTAGGAGCTAAATACATACCTCCAGAGGTACTAGAAGTAGTTCCAGTGGCTCCTCCAAACATAGAGTAATATTTAGGGAATCCGGTAACATCTGCTCCAGAAGCAGTTGACCCTTCTGGTCCTGTTAATTCTCCAATATATTCACTTATGAATGTTTGATCACGTCTCTCTAACCACGTACCTTGTTCAGTAGTGACGGACGTAGATGGAAATACTTGTACACCTCTTACAAATAAACATCCCGCAGGGACATTTATTGAATTAGTATCTAAAGCAAATTGTGCTTGAGATTGTTTTCTATCTGAATCCATAGGAATATCGTATGCAATTCTATATTCTGCATTTTCTATAAATCTACCTAGAATAGCACCAGTAAAAACATTACTGTCTACTTCGGTATAATTTCTAATGTCAGTTTCTAAATCTGAAAGTGAATATGAAGCCATAATAATTAACCTCTATCATTAACGGGTCCAATTGTACACTGAAAACCGCCTCCTGTTGCTGCGCTTGTAGCATTAGATACTAAAGGCACTGTTAATGAATTATAATGTGTTTCTGTTTGGGATGTTTTAGGACCAACAATTACTGTTGTTGAAACTGCTGTTGCTAAATAAGATCCATAAACTGTTGCCCCCGAAGAATGAGCAATCGCTGTAGTATTAGCTAAAGTTTCTCCTCTATAGGGTGCAGAGGTTCCACGTGTACATCCTGTTAAAGTGTGTGTAGATCTACCTGTATATTGAATTGTTTCATTTGCATATGTTCCAACTAATAAAGGATTAGTAATTGTACCAGCATCTAAATCAGCTTGTGTCCAAACTTTTTCTATAACAATATATCCTGCTGTTGGAAATTCGGAACCGTCAGTTAAAACAATTGATGTAGCCGTATTACTTATGTCTCCATTTAATGTTGTAGATAATTCTAAAGTTGTAATTGCAACTCCCCCTACAGGTTGTTTTAAATCACTAAATCTTACATAAGATGTTCCTGCGTTTAAACCATTATCTGGAAAAGATATACTTAAAGTTTTTGATGCGGCTGTTGTTGTGAAAGGATTATTTGGTAAAATATCTTGAACTGGAAATTCTACTCTAGCTGGTCTTGCATGTAATAATCCTTGTGGATCGGCTCCTACGGGATGTGGTTCTAATTGTGGTTGTTTAGGTTCAAATTCTGAATTATGTACCCATGCACCAGTCCATTCTTTAACCATTTCATTGTATGGAAAAGCTGCACCAGATCTGTCCGAGATTGCTAATGCTCTTCTACCTTTTGAAAATCGTGCCATTATTTTTTTGTAAAGATTTTAGCAGATGCTTTTACATCATCCCAATCTAAATCCTTTCCCTTCTTTTTTTCCAAATATTTTTTAAATTTTTTTCCTGCTTCTTTCATAGCTTTAGATTTAACTCTTCCTTTAAGTATAATGCCCATTCCTTTAGTTAATAATGTCATATATTTGGATAATAAGTTTTCGGTGTAATGTACGTACTCGCTGGTGATCCATCCTCTGCTAGTGCTCTTGCTAATTCATCTTCATATAATAATTTCATTTCTTGTGTTCTTTGTGGTGAAAACTTCATAGATAAATAATAGGATAGTCCTGAAATCATGGGTGGTATAAATCTATAGGGAGTGTCACTTGCATTAGTGTAAGCTCCCACGTCTTGAATTCTTTTTACATAATAAACATTTAAGTAATTACTCGCTGCTGTAGAATTAGGCATAGGATAAATAGTAATAGTAACTTTATCTATAAATCTTTGGACCCAATATTGAGAAGGTGTTCCAAGAGAGGCCTTGTTTGCTGTTGCAGCATATGCATCTCTAGCTACTTTAGTTAAACCAGTATCTGATTGAGAAGTAGTATTATAATTTTGTCTGTAAGAAACATTTAAGATATCTGTAATACCGTAAACGTTTGCTGTTGGAACAGTTGTTGCTTGAGGTGGTTCTGCGCCTCCTGGTACATCTGTAGAATTTCTATAGAAAGTGTAAATACCAGATCCTTCTGCAGTCGCATCAACATTAGTTGATGAACCTACTATTAAATTTATATTAGTATTTCCTACTTCCCAAAAATGAACACCTCTATTACCCCATTCTTGAAAAAGTATATTTAGAGATCGTCTTGCAGATCTCATTTGATGTCCGGATGTTCCTATAAGGCCTAATCTTTCGTATGCATCAGAGATAATTTCATCAATAGAAAAGTTCTGATCAAACGAGTAGGCCGAAGAAGTAGTATTCGCCATTGGCTACTCCTTTAAAATGTTCCGACTATATAAAAAAAGTCTACGTTAGTGAGATCAGCATATATTCCAGTGTCGGCATAAATACCAGCTCCTGGTAATTTAAACTCTTGAACTGCATTAGCGGCTGCACCAAACTTACCATGAAAAATTAATTTAGAAGCTGTTTTACCAGTTCCTACTTCATTATAAAGTTTAATTTCACCATCTACATCATCAGATTGAGCAAACACAGTCATAATGTTTGCTTTAGTAATATTAGTGGCTGTTGATGTACTTGCAGTATTTACTAGTTTTTGTACCTGGCCATCAGCTGTAAGAACTATAGATTGTCTAACTTTAGATGTTATTGACATAATTTTTATCTCCTAATTATCTAGGTTCCCGAAGGAACCTAGAATAATCTTATTATCTTTGTTGTACTGTTTGAACGTAATCAACATAAAGGTCGTTAGCTACAGTTCCTTTGTGAGCGATCATCATATTCAGACCTATCTCTATATCATCAGGAACAGTTGTTGCTGCTTGTGTTCCGACACATTTACCATCTAGGAACAGTTTATATTGAACTGCTGTTTGTCCTTTTTCAGTACCTGCTGGTTGGAATAAGAATCCCAATCTAACAGGGTTAGATGGTGCTGCCATTACCGTTGCACTTTGTGTTGCTATACTAGAGTCTTCAAAAGTATAAGTACTTCCCGCTGCACTATCCTTCATATCAAAAGATACACCCGCACCATTTTTTCTAGATACGAATTGAATAGTAGTTGTATCTTGTAGGTGAGAGAATCCAATACCGTCAGTAGGTAAAGTATCTGAATCTGCATAACCATTTTGTGCAAATCCAACCCAAGTGTTTGCTTCACTAACATCGGTAACTGCGATTCTCGCTTCGAAGTACCATTGTCTAGTAGAACTGTATTGATAACATTCATAATCTGCTACTCCTTGGATTTCTCCAGCTGCTGGATTAGCATCTCCTTGTCTCAACCATCCAAAAGCATAATCTGCTAATTGATAGTCAGATCCACCAGTTGATGTTACTGTTTGCCAGTCACTTGCATTGTATGTAACGAAATCGTTTTGATAAGCAAATTCTTGAGGTGATGTTCCACCAGTAATAAGTGGTTGTTTAATTCCACTAAATA
>Ga0208299_1001654_pt1 | contig 16189 bp, 11 predicted proteins | sample 15_taG_FD_184089 | JGI IMG/M metagenome (GOLD analysis project Ga0208299, IMG submission 184089) | Marine viral communities from the Subarctic Pacific Ocean - 15_ETSP_OMZ_AT15312 metaG (SPAdes) (version 2) | ecosystem: Environmental > Aquatic > Marine > Oceanic | place: Pacific Ocean | collected...
GTAGTACCCATAGGTAATGCTTTCGATGGTATTGGTAAGAACCAAGAGATTGAAGATTACGTTGAGAAACTTGCTGACGACTCTGTAAATCCTATTGTGGATTATGAGAAGATGAGATACACTCCATATTCTGGTACTTCAGCAAGTAGTGGGGTTACAGAAACTATGGGATATGATTTTTATTTTTATGGGCAGGCTGACGAGACAATAGGTAAAGACATACAATCATTTTATTTAAATGGTACTACCCTAACTCCATTAACAATTAAGGATACTTGGACTTCTACTTGGTCATCAAATAGTAGTGTAGTTAGTTCTGTGTTTACTTTACCAACATTATACGCAATGGTTAATGTTATTTTCAATTGTAATATACAAATTGATGCTAGTAATAGTTTTACGGTTTCCACAATGAATGGTGTTTTAACTATAACTGATCCGTCCATTGCTCCCGTAATTAGATTATCATATAGTAATAATGGTCAGACTTTTTATTTAGATGAGAGTGATGCACTATCAGTGACTAAAGTTGATTTGGGTGATGCAGTCTCTTTAGGGTTGGCATTTAACAACGAATGGAATAGGGAATGCCAAATAAAGGCAACTTTTAATATCCCTTCTTTGGATATTAATACATTAATTATCTTAGAAAGTAAAAAAGAACACATAAGTGTTGGGACAAACCCCCTTGGTGCTGGTTACTTAACTAAATTAGATAAAGTAACAACATCTATTATTAATGAAAGTACTTTATCTGTTTTTTATAAACAGAAATCATCATTGGGGTATGGTACGTCATATAGTATAGATAAAATACCTTCATTGTATGTAAGTAACTCATTCAAAGGATACACCAACTCATATTTCAGATTAGATTATTTTGATAGTGTATTGGAGGAAGCACAGAACTTATTATTCACAGATGTGTTAACGGTAAGTGAGGGTGTAAATCCATCCGATGCGATATTTGAAACCAAATTAAACAAACAAAACTATTTCTTATATTGGTTAAAGAATGACCCAATAATAGAAGCTAATGGTTACAGAGATGTATATATGACTGCGAGGTTCTTTAATGCTTCCACAGGACAGATACAACAGTTCTTTAATGTTGATGATGATTGGACGCAGCCATTAACCGTATCCTACACCCCTAATATTGATGAATATGAGACATTATTGAAATATGTTAAGGTGAGGTTATTTAAAGATTATACTTACATTGTATGTAAGAGAAGTATTGCATTACCTACTAGTGCGACTACAGGGTGGAGAATCACTGATGACACATCAAGTGGTGTTAATAAGATAATACTTAATCAAATAAGAATAAAATAATGGAGTTATACAAAGTCAAAATACCATTAGATAGTATAGATGTCATCACAGGTTCTACTGTGGTTTCTGGTGTCACCGTTCAAACAGGATATGTTGAGCTGACAAAGACTGGAGACACGTATGTAGATATCTTTTTAACATCGGACTACGACGATATGGGAATATATACTGACTTTGACATTAAAGAAATATTACAGTTCAACACCACGATACCAGTGGTAGAGTACCCTACGACATCCTCGGATGGTTCTATAGATACATCATCTGATGGTGTAACGGGTGGTGACGCAGGAGGTAGTGCTTTAGATGCACCTGTTGATGATGGTGAGTTCACAACTGGTGATGTGAGTGATGCTGATGGTAGTGTTGGTGCAGTGGGTCTTGGGTCACCTACAGGTGGAAGTACCTCTGGTGGTGGTAATCCTTTTGGTGGTTTAGGTGGTGGAGATACTGGTGGACTTGATGAACTTGAAGATGATGGTTCATCTTTGGATCCTGACGATATTGGTGATCTTGGTGGTGATTTAAGTGAGGGGGATTTGGGTGCTGATGATCTTGGTGTTACGGCAATTACGACACCAGTTGTGCCAGAATGTAAAACAGGCAAACTACAGATAGCAACACATACAGTACCAGAATCAGGATATACAGGTAGTACGGCTTATGTTATGGCGACATCGGATTGTAATACTTGGACGGTAACAGGAACTACGAGTAACAATATGATGGAGATTTTACCGATTGCTGGTATCAATCAGTTAGCAACAAATGTCCATTCACAGTACGATGCCAATGAAAATCCCATAGAAGTTACATTAATTTATGGTTCAGTAGCAAATAATACTCAAAGTGGTGCAACATACAATATTGGTACAGGTGATACTAAAATTTCGTATAATACTACCGATATTAGTAGTTTAGACACCAATTTCAGCTTCAAAAGGGAGTGTTGTGAGGAGTGTTACGGACTAAATACTAAGGAAGAAATGAAAATGGGTTGGGTTTTTGATCCTAAAATCAATGTAAATGTATTTATAGATAGAGGACAAAACTCCATTTTTGATAAGTTTTTACGACTATCAGAGGTAAGTAATAATGATGAGTTGTTGGATTATAACAACAACTACTTCAAGGTAGATAAACAACAAGTATAAAATAATATAATATGTCGTTAGGAAGTTATGGGATAGTAAGACCCTCAGATGTAAGTCCATCAGATATAGATATCTTTTACACCTACTCTCCGTCGAGAGATTTTGGTAATCAGACATCATTAAGTAAGTTGGCAATATCAGCTAGTGATATTTTGATTCCACAATATCACAACACCAACACAGGATCACCATCAAATGGTGTAGAGTTGTTCGGTGGTATGTACACATTGAAGTTAGAGTCTTCAATATTTTCACAGAAAGGAATATATAACGTGGTCATCAAACCAAAAGAGATAAGGACGACATTGGTAGATTGTGGAGTACTATCTGCATTACCAAACGTCAAAGGTATCGTATTGGACACCACATCGGCAGGATTGGCAGGGTTTGCTGATAAGACGGTAAACGGTGGATTGGTAGGATATCGGGTAGAGTATTTGAATGACGACGGGACAAAGATACAGAACTTTTATAGGGTGGTAACATCGGCTAACAGGTGTGAGCCTGTTAATCAGAACTTAACGAACACCTCACAGAGTGCGGTAAGATATAGATTTAATGACAGCGGTAGTTTATTATTTTTAACGGTGACACCATCATCGGCACCGAATGTAAAACCTAACGCAGTACCATACATTGGTACAAGAAATCAAGATGTTGTTATCGTCAACACCTTCTTCAATCCCATTATGTTGGAGATTGAGATGGTAGAATATGATGAGAGCACATTGGCATACGGTTTATATGGGCCGCAGAGTAAATCAATGGATGATGGAATATACACCATTTACGATTTCGATAAAAACATATACAAACAATATAACTTATTTGAGATTAAGGATGAGTTCGATGAGACTCTATATGAGATTAGAGAACCTCGTGACACCATTGATTTCAATAAAGACTTTGATGATATCTCTAAAGCTTAATGGCGAAGAAGGTTAAAATAAAGGGAACTAACTTCAACGACAATCTGGTAGGGACACAGCTCACCAGTGGTTCGTCGATATTAACGATGGGTAACTTCAGCCTGACGACATCATTTGATGGTCCGAAGCTTAATAAGTCCTACAATCTTGGTGCTTTCTCTAAGCCCATCACGTTGGGAACTTTGGGGGTCACTGCTGTTGAGAACAAGGAGGTATTGAGTAACAACCTCAGTGTCTTCTTAAATGTCGACACCTCGAACCCCGTTGATTTCGTTCAGTTCGGGAGTTTATATGAGAGGTTAAGGGTTGCGGTGGAACAGATATTGGTTAAGTGGCCCGCTGGGCTTTACTCACAACCAAATGGGGGAACACCCATCAACGTTATTAACATAAGTTACAACTCAATAACCAACCAAACAACATTTGACTTACCAACAGGAGCAATTATCAACAACTACGATATGACGTACACCACACCATCGATTGCTGGTGAGGTATTCGCTGTCGAAAAGAACTATAAGAACGTAGCAGTATATTACGATAGATATAATCTATTGTTGAATGGAACGGAATATGGTCTCGTATCCTTGAGTGGTACGCCAACATTGGTGACGGGGAATATTGGTGTTGTCGTTGACGGCAATCCATTCGGTAGTAGTACTACGGCATCACAGAATTTACATCTTAAACCAAAAGATAAATATGTCGATGAGTTCTTCACTAAGTTGGATGAGTTTGAGAGTGAGTTATTATATAGAGACATCGTCCCCACATATACGTCGACCTTTAAGGAGGCTTTGGAGACTGCTGATGGTCTCACAGTATTTGTCGATAGGACATTTACATGGCCCGTCAGTGATGGTTACAACATCGACAACAACACACCACAATATGCTGAATACTTTGAGAGTTTATTGAGGTTGGCAGCGGACTATGACGATTATAAGACAGATTTGGTATCGAGATTTTTCGTTACGGGATCTATAGAGAAATACGACACTGATGATGAGAGGGTTAAGAAGATGTTACGGATTTATGGTAGGGAGTTTGACCAGACCAAGAAGTTCATCGATGGTTTAGCTTTTGCTCACAACGTCAGTTACGATAAGAAAAACAACATCCCTGATGTTTTGGTTAAGAATTTGGCTAAGATGTTGGGATGGGACACCTTAAATACAGCATCTGCTGAAGGGTTGTTACAATCATTTGTTTCACCGACGACGGCAGTTTACAGTGGACAGAGTAAGGGATACTCCTTTGCTGAGATGGACATTGAGTTGTGGAGGAGGTTAATATTAAACACCGCTTACCTATTCAAAGGTAAAGGAACGAGAAAGGTAATAGAGTTTATGTTCCGTTTCATTGGGGCACCAGATTGTTTGGTGGACTTCAACGAACATATCTATCTTGCCGACGAAAAGATTAACGTCACTGGGTTCACGAACTTTGTATCGATCACAACGGGATTGGACAGTGCCGATGTTGACCTAACACAATACCCTGTTGATGACGATGGTTATCCTAATGTCTTGGCTGACACTCAGGAGTTATATTTCCAAAACAACGGAGGATGGTATAGAGAAACAGAAGTGGAGACGGGTAACAATCCTCACTACGGACCTTACGATGAGGGACAGTCATATCTTAATGGTATGTTTAGGATGTTCTTCACTGGGGATACAGTATATAAGAGTATTCAGGCTACTGTCAATGTGCCAGTAACTGGTGTTGTCATGCCGGGACCAACACCTTATTTAATTGCTAACGTTACGAATTATTATTATTCCCACGATATTGGTTCTACAAATCCTAATTGGGGGCTTCCTTATGATCAAATAGTAAACTCTTTCATAGGTACTGGTAATACATTCAGTAGTAGTGGTAATATACTCATGGGGACTTTTCAATTGTCAGCTCACAATTATAGTGATATTGCTGGGGATAAGAACCAACAAATATTAAATTCCTCTACTGATCTCAGGATGAAGGATTTCTACCCCAATGGTGCTTATCCGAACTACCCACTCCCAATAATTGGAGCACCAACCTATGGATATAACCTATCCCCAATCATTGAGGACAACAAAAAGGCATGGGTGAAGTCAACGAGTCCAACAAATAGGGTTTATGACTTAAATCTAAGAGAAACAAACTACAACCAAACATCTGGGTTCATTGAGAACGACAGTAGGTTGGTAGTGAACACAAAAGAAACAAAACTCACATATAATGCTGCCAAAGCGATAGAATGTGATGTATACGATTACATTAAAGCGAATGGATGCCCCATCAGTTTGACGGGGATGACACAACCGTATCCGTCGAAGTTATGGTATGGGGCACAAGGTGGTCCCGATTGGTCAGATGTCGGTATGGATGTTGCAAATATGACATTCGTTGAGTTCATCGGTGAGGTATATAGGAAGTTCATCAATGTAAGAAACAGAAAAGTCATCGATGACGCTCATGGTGGGGGTTATCCAACATTAAGATTAATATATCAAGATTATCTTGATGCGTTAACAAAATGTGGTCAAGCCTCTAACGCTTACAAATATGCACAACTAATAAGTTTTGTCGATGTAATACAGGGTTATTGGATTGGATTAGTAGAACAGGTATTCCCTGCTACTACGATTTGGGATTCTGGTAGTTTATATAGAAACACCGTCTTCGACAGACAGAAGTTTGTTTATCGTCATGGTATTAATGATGGTTCAGAGTTCGGGAAGGTTGAAGACAACATAGTGGCAGATAAGGCTGGTAAGTATCAAGGTACTATGGAGCCACTAACGGTGACAGCGACGGTAACGAGTGGAATAAAGGCACATGTTACATTCATTGAGACTAGTGGGTGTTATGGTGATTCCGTAGCTACAGATAAATGTATTAACGATTTCATACAGGTAGCTCCATCATTAAGGAAAGCTCCTAACTTTCTTGTAGTGGGTGAGTCGGTAGTAGTTAACCTTAATGACAATAAGGATCAAGGTATAAGTGGTAACCCTGTGGACAGTGAGGGGGTGGTAATATGGTCACCAAAAAGTAGAGGAGGATGATAACATTAAAGACATATAAGTGTTCTAACAAAATAGATTGTAGTGATGGGATATTGAATCCCGACTCTGGTAGGTTGGCATCGGTACAGATGGATGTCTACACCAACGCATCTTTTGTTATTTCAGGTGCCAGCGCGACGATAGCTACTGGTACAACTACGGGATCGACATATTATTACAACCCCAGTGTCAGTGGTACAAGTGCTGGTGTGGCATTAGATTTTGGTTTTGCCGACAACTATGACACCTTAACTGCAAGTACGACGACATTCAACTATAACGTCTATGGTTACAACCCTACGACGGCAACATTCGGTAATCATGTCAGGGGAGGTGATTTCTCATTCCCCACACGAATATTTAATGTCACTGGGACAACACAGAGTGATACAATGAATTATGGGGTATTATATTCCGATAATGAATACATCATTAAACCATCATATACATATTCGGCAACGACATTGATAGAAGATATAGTCATCAACACTTTAGATTTGAGTGATATCAATACCGCCATCAACTTAACAGGCAATACCTTTGGTTTATTCAACACTGGTACTACAGATGGGTATTTTATTGTTGTCGACAATCCACCAACACCAGAGATTGCGACACCGACGATTACGGAGACACCATCGGACTATACATTAACGATGGAACAAAAAGATAAGTCAAAAGGTAATTTAGAGATATCAATACCACCACCGACGATAACATCAGCTTCGACGATAAAGTTGCAGTCGGAGAACTTCACTGTGGGATTTAGTGGAGAGAGTGAGTTTATCTTGAATATGAAAGCCGATGGTGATGTATTGGTAACGGTAAATGGTGTTACACTATTAAAGGACGTAGAATATACTTTTGTTGATAACAGAACAAACACCACCACAGTATATATTGCTAGTGGTGCAACATTAATGACCACTGACACATTACAGATGATATATGTCAATGGTGCATCAACGGGGGATGGGTTATCGGTGGAAACGACACAGGTGACCGCCATCACTAGTGGTGCTACGGGTACGGCACCAGCAGGTGCCAAGGTATTTTATAATACCACCCATAACAAATATGAATATTATTTGGATGTAGATCCTAGTGACCCATCAGATATTAAGTTAATAGTGAATGGTATAGATTTATCTTACGATTTAGATTATTACCAGTCATCGACGGTAGCTAATAGATTAATATTCGATTCAGCAAGTATTGTTATCGGTGATGTCATCGCCGCTTATTATTTGCCGATAGATAGTGTTTCGGTGACTAATAGTTTAACAACTAATTCGTTGGCAGTATCGTGGAGTTCAGTACCTGCACCGACAGGGATACCAGGAGTATTCAACTTAGAGGTAGCGTCGAGTGGTGATACTTCATATTCTAGTGTCGTATATTCTGGTAGTACCCCCTATATTAGTGGACAGACAGAATACGCTTTAAATCTAACGATAACAGGATTAAATCAGACATACTTATATAGAGTTGTGAGTGAAAAAACCTTCACAACATTAATGGGTGATCAGCTGGTAACGAAAAGTTATAGCATAAATGGTAATTTCGATACCAATAATAAGATATTAAATACGTACTAATAATTTACTTTTCAAGTATTTATATTAAAATAAGGGAATAATATGAGTTACATAATAAAAACAGCAAACGCTTTAATCAACGCAAAGTTAACTGACATCGGAAGAAAGAAGTTAGCAGGTGGACAACTTAATTTTAAGGAATGGGCGTTTGGTGATTCAGAGATAGATTATTCATCTTTGGGTACGTCTGTAGATTTCAGTACTTTAGATATACTGAGACCAAAGGATAATAACCCAGATTTGAAATATAGAATACCACAAACGGCAGGGTCTACTGGTTTAAATAATTTACAGCAGATTACGCCAGTAGAGTTAACGATAACTAATACGGCAAAGACGAGAGGATTTTTCACAGGGACAACCACTGCTGGTTTCACTGCGTTCACATCTTCCGATTACGCTCACACAACGTGTACTTTCGATGTTGCTAGTTTAACTGGTGGTACGTGTATAACAGTTGCTGGTGGAACTTTCACTACCGCCAATGTTGGTGATTTATTAATGTTAAAGATGAGTAACCCTTATGTCACTACGACTACAGCAAGTGGTGTTGTTGAACAAAGCGCACCAGTCCCTTATTTGATGTATGAGATAGAGAGTGTAACAGCAGGTGGTGGTACAGATTACATTTGTTTAGATAGAGAATTACCAAACTTTGCAGGTGCTGCGGGTACGGTACAAGGTTTCGGTATATTATATCCAGGTGGTAATTCTATTCAGAACTTCTATGGGTCTGGTTCTACGACACCTTATTGGAATGAAGACACATTATCCTTTGATAGTAACTGTGACTTAGGTGTTGCAGATGTTGATGTTTGGAATATGAATATCACCAACTCATTACCAGTTGCTGGAGTTGATTCAGCCACTTACGAAGATTTTACAAGATATGGTTCTACAGGTTATACTGGTAGTAAGTTATATTTTGATTTAACATATAATGATATTGGTGGTAGATTCCTTAGTGGTGGTGCCTACCAATCAGCTGCTGGTTTAGTACATTATACAAACAATACCGTAGCTAACTTTTATGGGGAACAACTTTATGTTAGTTCTGCCAATAACTCAAAACCAACATTACAGTTACCTACCATTATGGATTATGGTAATAGTGGATCAACTGTAGGGTTATCATTGGTTAGTGGTACGATAGAAAAAACATTTGTTGCTAGTGGAAGTACTGAGAATTCATCACATGCATTAAAATATTACGATTTGATTGCACAAGGTGAGAGGGGAGACAGAGTCGTCGGATATACTATGGCTGACCAAAAGATGTTCGTAATAAAAGATATGGAGATTAATTCTGTTATGTCATATAAGGCTAACAGAAACTGGACTCTCCCAACGCCTGAACTTAATTCATTAACAAACAGTAACGGTACTTTACCTAGTAGTGAGGAGATGTATGTTAGTTATTTATTCAGTACTACATCAGGATATACTGCTGGTATACATTGTCAAAATTACGCATATCAATCTTCACCTGGATTGAAGGCAAATGTCACTGTTGATTTTAAAAGCGGTTTAGATTATTTAAAACCTGGACTGAGTGGAAGTGCTGGTTTAGGATTTGAAGCACATGGATTACATTTAATATTCCAAAAGGTCTTAGCGGGTTCACAACCATCACCAAGTGGATGGAAGATATATGATGTCACTAGTAGTGTTACAGGCACAACTAGCGGACCTATTGACCCAAACGATATATATGCAAGTACTCCCTTAACAATAGACAATGATATGTATACAGGTGCGACTACATATAATCTTAATGATTATATAACAATACCTACTTTAGCTCAACCTGACAACTTACAGTTCGGTGATGAGAGGTTCTTCTATGGGAACATAGAGACTCAGATTGCTGCGACTGCATATAAGTCAGCGTTTAACTTCATAGCAGACAACGGTATGTTTACAACATCAGACAACCCCACCTTCAATGGTGCATTTAATAATGTATACATCAGTGAGGTTGGTGTTTATGATAGTGATGGGGATTTGGTGGTGATAGGTAAGTTATCTTCACCGATCAAGAAAGATATAAATAAGACTGTAATAGTCCAGTTAGAAATAGATTTTTAATGGGTTACACACCAACAGGAACGACAGAAGTTTTACAAGTGTATCTAACAGATGCAGGGAGGAGAGATTTAGTAGATGGAGGAGGCTTCAGTGTTAAATACTTTGCTTTGGGTGATAGTGACATCACTTATACCGATGCCGACAATGAGGCGGTAGGTATTCCCAGTAGAACTACAGATTTAAGAGGTAGTACTGCAAATTGTTTTAGTACTACTGCTCGTAAGACGATAAGGTTATATATAAAGAAATAAAAGAATGGGATACGTTCAATCGGCAAGTACAGTCACGTTAAGAGCAAGACTAACACAAAAGGGAAGAGAGGAACTGTTAAGTGGTACGACCATGTTGACGGTTAAATACTTCGCATTGGGTGATGGTGATGCCAACTACAGAAGTACTTCATTATTAAGTGCAGGTAGAGTACCTGACGTTACTGGAGATTATAGTGGATGTACATTAAGTTTAGCGGATGGTGTTGGATTACATCACCCTATTGGTCTTAGTGGATATAATCCTACTGAGATAGTAATACCCACACCTACGGTTACTACTACATCTTTATTATTTGCTTGTGGTGACCCATCAAATATCACCCTTAGTGGTAACTCATTAACTTGTGATATTCACGTTAATAGATTAATGAATGCTGAGAGTAAGATATTATACAATTGGTATGGTATAAGTTCCCTAGTAGAAACTCCTTCCTTATGGAACGTAGTTTCCCCTAATATGCCTGGTGGACCAACCAGTCCAATACAGTTTAGTGGTACTAATAATGGTACTGCCGTTGTATTGAGTGGAGAACCTTACGCCAATTTTTATGATTTCATATATGTAAATAAAAAGCATGAAAGTAATGGTGTCACATGGTACACACAAGAATATGATGATGTTGAAATTGAGTTCGCCACTGAATATGATAGGTATCTGTGGGAGAGTGTTAATAATATTTTAATATATAAGGATGAAACAGAATATCCTTATATTGATAACTCGTCATATACTAAGGATTATACTAATATCATTAGGACCGATGAGGAGAAGACAATAGAACTTAAAAAACCTGTTGTCCTAGGAAATACATTAGGGGGAACGATGTATGGGGTCTCAGAAAGTCAAATGAAAGTATCACCTATGGTGGTGTCGTTTTCATCATTAGATGTTAGTGACTTACCTTCGGGGTCAAGTATTGATTCGGGAGTATATAACTCTTCTCATCTTTTAGGTGTAGGTCCGGGAGGTTTAATGGTATCTGCTAGGGAGTATGGTTATTATTGTGATAATGGGGATGAATTAAGAGGATTTCTGCCAGTATCTTTAGTGGAGGGTAATTGTAAAACACCTTTTGCTTCAACTATATATCCTAGTATACGGATTAAACCACACTTGGGTGTTAATGAAACTGTGACCCCTACAACGCACCCCAACCCCTATCAAGATAATAGTGGACAAACAACAACGGATGGTGTTGGTCCTTTTGGAGGGTTTGGTGAAGGTGAGTCTGTTGCTGGTGTGCCTTATCGTGGTTCAGAAGCAAAAGAGACGGTTTTCGTTTATGATGCACACAGTGGTTATCTCTCCTCCACTATTCTTAAATATGATTTCTTTTATGATGGTTCAGGGAGAAAAACATTCCCAGGTGATAATGATACCCTGTATACTATGGATAAACTTAGATATGATCCCTTTAATGCAACATATAATAACCCATTAGGTAATAGAGGATTTAGTAACGCAACATATACCCCATCTAAGCTTGAACTGACACAGATGAGTGCCTTTGATCATATAGTAACTCAAGGGAGGTTGTTAGGCTTGGCTACCGACCCGTATATTGAAAGAGAAAGTAATTCTCCAAATTTAGGTTTCGGTTGTGTGGGTAATGGTGGATTAGGTCCTGATGGTAATGTTTATGGTAATGGCTATGTTGGTGCTGAATATGAGAAAAGTCAAAGTTGGGGAAGTAATGAGGATGACATAGTACATAGTAAAAACTACATCTTCAACACATCCAATGATAGTAATAAATTTTGGGTTGAAGCTTTAGATGCATATCCCAACTTCTACAAACTTTCATTACAAAACCCAAATTTACCAAATTATGGCTTAACATTGTTGGCTCATGAAAGAGCAATGGTAGATGAATATTTCAAGGTGACATGTGCAAGTTTAGAAAAAAAACATGGCTTTATTGGTAAGGTAACCTCTGGTATAAATAAAAAAATAACTATTAACTTAAATGTTAAGACTAAAAACCTAAAAGACGGTACAAACGCCCCTTATAGTGCATCTTTAACGCTTAATTTTAAAAACACATCATTAAGTGATGATGCCACCACAGCGGGTACTTACCCATCAACTACTTCTTTTGGGTATGTTACTAATATTAGTCCAATAATAGAAAGAATAACAGCATAATATGGAGAAGATAACAATAAATTGTGCGGGTAATAAGTTTCTAAATATGCACTCCTACGAAAACAGCATAAATGTAGGTTATTTACCTACATTTAATTATTTGGATGGTAATGTTGATTTTAATAGATCGGAAATCAACACTTCAAACTTTGATTTAGGGTATGCATATACACCCCCATTAACACATTTTAATGGGTTTAGTGTATGTGAAGCCTCTTTTGGCGTTCCCGATGGTGCAACTGGCGGAGTTTCTGGTAATGCCTTACTTAGAAATTTATGTCGTATAAAGACAAAATACATTTCAATAAGTGGTACTTCGCTCTCGATAGTCTATAAAGTACCACCATCAGTTGGTAAATGGGAATCTACGGGGCATAGCCAAGAAGCATATATGGTTAATGGTTCTATAAGTAATGTTAAATATTTCATCACTGGTGCCGTAGACGATGAATCTGTAAACACCGGACTCGGTGCTAGTTATAAGTTTTTAGGTGATAGAACACTTGTAGGAGACATATTCCCAATGTATTTCCCCAAGAGGGATACTTTAGTATTAAAGGGAGACAAATTAGATAGAGGGTAAAATAAAGAATTATGGCAAACACAAATTTATATAAATCAGTCAATAACCCAAACGGTTATACATTTAACTTAGAGATTGAGAAGTTAACAGATAAGATGTCTTCTCCTGTTACACAAAGTAACTTAAAGTTTACTTATGCCGACAGAACTAATAACAGTAGGGAAGAGGTTAATTTATTTTCATCTTTCAGGTTGCCAGTAAATGCGGCCTCCCTAAATTACTTTACGAGTGCATTTGGATCTACAGCTGCATCTTATTTAAATCAAGATGTTATTATCTTTGCACCCATTCCGAAGGATGAATATGGAGAGATGCTTGATGGTAAGACCATTAAGTTTGAGTTCCCCACTACTGGTGGTACGAGAACTCTTTATGGTACTTATAGTCAGTTTTCTGCAGCCAGCGTCGGTGATGCTATTGTTTCTGACAACGAAAAAAGGTTAGCGAACAACAACTACCAACTTGGTTCTTTAACTAACGACCCAGTTAGTGGTGAGGCAATAAACCCACCAAATGTAAATGGACAATATAAGAGTAATGTTTGTTTATTATTCAATGACGACATTGCAATTCCAGCTGCTGGAGGTTCTTGGGCTACAGGCTGGGGTACTAACAACCCTTACGCTGTTGGTTTAAAAGAATTTTATCAATTTGCTGAGAATGGTACTTACGATCAGCCAGTAGGTATTGCTTATTTGGACAGTGGTTTCATTGTCATTACGGATCCGACATTAACACACGACATTGACGTTGCTGGAATGTTCAACGCTGACGGTACTCCATATGTTGGTGGTACTACAGATTTTGCTGACATATATTATTCCGCTACAAGTGCTAACGCTTATTTTGAGAGTATCAACAGTGAGTATGTATTAAATGTATTATGTATTGCTGATAATGGTGAGTTCAATGATTCAACAAACCCCACATATATTGCTGGTACTAACAATAAGGTAAGGATTAGTGAGGTGGCATTATACGGTGACAACGGTAGTGGAGAACCTGGAGAGTTATTGGCGTATGGTAAGTTAGACAGGCCAGTTGAAAAGGGTAACGGAGATTATTTATCATTCGTTGTTCAAATTAAGGCATAGTTTCTCTTTATTTTTAGGGAAAGATCCTTATATTTAAGAAAAAGTTTTTTATGGGTAAAATCTTAGGGCTCGATGTTTCCACCAAAACTATTGGTGTTGCAGTTTTCGATGATAATGCGAAATTAATAATCCTAAAGAATATAACACCCAAGCCAAAGCCCGTTCCAAAGGACAAGTTAGAGTTATTATTTAAGAAGGCTCATGTATTTGAAGACTTCATCAAAGAATACACTCAGTACGACATCGACACTATTGTAATCGAAGAACCTTTATTGAGTTCCAACAACAAATACACCGTTGGTACATTGTTAAGATTTAATGGTATGGTTGCGAAGGCATGTTACGACATCTTGGGTGTTGTCCCTGAGTTCATCTCATCATACGACGCTAGGAAGTACGCCTTCCCTGAGTTGATGGAGTATCGTATCGGCAAAAACGGTAAGAAGGGTTCTAAGCCCGTTCTTTTCGGTGGATATGAGAAGGGTGTTGACAAGAAGATGATCATTTGGGAGAAGGTTGCTGACAGGGAGCCGCAAGTGGTTTGGTTATATGATAAGTATAATCGGCTTAAGAAAGAGAATTTCGATATGACGGATGCGTACGCTTGTTGTATTGGTTACATAAGGAAGGTAGCACTACAGCTTTAGGTTGTCCATTCCCATAGGTGGTTTTTATATAAGACGTTTTTACGACATGATTTATAGATAAATCTACGAGAGTCTTTAGAGATACCTAATTCTTTTAATGCATGACTAATATTGTCCCATCGCATAATTAATTCATTATTTTTAGATAATTGATTAATAGGTAAATCTTTTAATTTTAAATGTTTAATTAGTATTAAAGGTTCATTTTTAAATTTCCAAATAAACCCAGCGCCTGTTTTCCTTGTACCACTACATGATGATCTTATTATGTTTTTTCTTATTTTAGTTTTATCGCTAGCGTCTAACACATTTTTAAATGTATTTAACAATTCACCTTTTAGGTTATATTGTCTAACTTCAGATAAACGCTTAGTTCTATTGGCTTCATTTATTCTATCATTTGTTAATATTTTATTTCCAAATGTCCAAATAAAACCATTAGATGAGTTGGACTTATATAAACAACAAGCTGATATGTTTTCTGACTTAAATCCTAAAACTCTTTCTATTTGTGCCGCGGACATCCATTCTTTTAAAAAGATACCTTTTAAACTATATTGTTTTACTACTTTACCGCAATGGTTATTATCTATTTTTATTTTACTTATTCTTTTGCCGAAGTCATCATCTCTTTTGGTTGGTATGTTAGGTTTTGCCGATGTGTTTAAATTATAACCATTTTCTTTTAAATATGGTTTTTCAGAATCAAACCATTTTTGTTCAATCTCCGTTAATTTCTCTATTACTTCATTTCTATTGGTGAATGTAATCTCTTCTAATATTTTAAATTCAAAGTTTTCAACACCATACTTTTTAAATGCATTTTTTAAAATGATATTACCTTTACCATATTTGTGTTGCTCCCATCTCCTTTCAATATTAATAGATTGACCTATATAAATTTTACCATTAACTTCATTTGTGATTTGATAAACACCACATATTGGATTTTTATTAACAATTCTGACTATTTTTTCTATAGACATATGCATCTTTTCTAATAAATATCGACATATTATGAGAAAAGACGCTTATTAATCAAAAAAATACTATACAATATGTTGTTATTTTAATATTTTTTTCGTATATTTGTATTAGTTAGGTTTAAATTAGGTATTTGTGCACTCGGATAATGGGTTAATTTTAGATATTTTAGTAGATTTCATGGGTAAGTATGGTTCTTACAATGATTTCCGCTCGCAGGCTAGGTTCGATTGCCCATTGTGTGCCCATGAGAAGGGATTGATGGGTGGTGACAACAAATACAACTTGGAGGTGAAC
>Ga0208299_1001655_pt1 | contig 16188 bp, 31 predicted proteins | sample 15_taG_FD_184089 | JGI IMG/M metagenome (GOLD analysis project Ga0208299, IMG submission 184089) | Marine viral communities from the Subarctic Pacific Ocean - 15_ETSP_OMZ_AT15312 metaG (SPAdes) (version 2) | ecosystem: Environmental > Aquatic > Marine > Oceanic | place: Pacific Ocean | collected...
ACTTCCATTCGTTTTATCTCTTCCAAGTAACCATCTTTCTCTACCATGAGAATAGCATTAGAAATTGCATTTCCCTGACGAGTGCCTGTCGCATTCGCTTCAGTAAACTTAGATAAAAATTCTTGTAAATCTTTTACTCTCACTATATTCCTGTCCTTCTAATAAAATCTTCATGCTTCTTAATATAATCACTTATCTGAGCGGATAATTTTTTATTATCTTCTTCAACTTCGGTAAGTCTTGCTTGAAGTTTTCCATTATATTTTTGGTGAGCATTATTGGTTTCTTGAGCACTAGACAATATCTCTTCCAATTGTTTAATACGTGCCTGTAACTTTTCAATATGTAATGATAAATCATTAGGTCCTCTATCTTCCTTATAATTTGGATCAATAGTAATTTTAACCTCATTTTCTAATGACATATCTTCTCCATGTTCTTTCAATTTAGTATATGTACGTTTATCTTTCATTGTTGACATTTTACAATAGTTACCTTAAAATGTCAATATGGGAGTTCCAAAAAGACTTACAGAAATGCAGAAAAGATTCGCCGAATTTATTATATTTGGTGGACCCGATGGGCCTGTATCACAGGGAGAGGCAGCGAAACTAGCTGGCTATAGCCATAAGAGAGCAAGACAGGAAGGATCAGAGCTGATGAATCCTAGATTATCTCCATTGGTAGTAAGATACATAGGACAATTGAGGGAAGAAAGACTTAAAAAACATGCTGTCACTTACGATGGGCATGTAGCTGAATTAGACAGAATTAAGAATCTAGCGTTGAAGAAGGGTTCATTTTCCTCTGCAGTAAACGCTGAAACCAATCGCGGTAAGGCAGCAGGACTATACATAGAACGAAAAATAATAAAAACAGGTAAACTAGAGGACCTAACAGAAGAACAGCTAGAAGCAAAGATGAAACAAATTTTAGACGACTACGAACCTCTTTTAAACACAAAACAGGTCGAAGGCGAAGCGATTGAAGCACCTAAAGCCGCACCATCTTCTTCACACAAGCCAAAGGAATCATCGTCCGATCACCAAAAGTCAGAGAGCCATCCTCATCCCGATCATAAGACGCAAAAAGCTTAATTGAATACCTATCTTTGTTATACAACCAACCTTCATTAACAGGTGTAGCTAATCTCATCTTATTAAACTGCTTTTCATCAGCCCAACCGCTATCACTTAAAATATCAATCCACTCTACTCTTACTTTTGCGTATGGAATATTGTCTGGTTGAGTGGCGTTTATGAGTTTTCTTTTTATTCTCGGTTTTCTCTTCTTTGGTTTTCTTCTGGGCATAATAGTATCTAGGGTTGTGTCTCCGATTGAATATATCTATAAATCGTTCCATTGTAAATCTTGTATATAGGGATGTGGGAGCATAGATAGGTTTTTAAAATACACAATAGTTTGCTTACCCCCCTAGAGAATGACATATTGACATATTTTGAAAAATGAAATGTCACACAATATGTCACTATTTTGCTTAAATTCATATTGATTTTACTATGTTTTTTAACTTTCTGACAGTATGACAGATTATTTTGATTTGAAAAAAAAAAAATAAAATCATTTATTCCTGTGAGATTACTATATGTAGATGTCTGTCTTTCTTTTGCCATATTTCTGCCTTATTTTAGCCACATTGTGTTGAATTAGCCCAATCGCTTGGGCTAATTGGTGACGTCAGCAAGATGGATGAAAACTGATCGCGTGGAGCGATCGAGGGACGCAGAGACACCTTGCTGACTTGGGTCGAGAACTCACCAATCCTCGTTAGATATTCTCTGTCCCTAACTGTAAAATCTGTTATCACTTGTCTCTCTCAAATTCTTCTAAAAGCTTATTTGGGTCTATTTTTGCTTGTTCCTTCTCATCTCTTTGTAATTCATGGTACATATCCAGTCTTTTTAGAAATCGATGCTTCCAGAGCTTTAACATAGCATCCTGAAACTTAAATTCTTGGTAATATAGGTCAGGAGTACATATCATTATAATGCCCTGTCTAATCTTAGATCCATAGACTTCGTCATGAGCCATGGCATATGCAGCGATTTGCATGTAGTAATCACCTACCCACTCTTCTCTCTTTGGCCTATTGGATTGTTTAAAGTCTATAATGGTTTCTAAACCATCATGCATACATACGAGATCAGTACTCCCAGCATACAACCCAGGGTAATGTAGCATAACTTCACTACCATAGTATTCCGAAATAGGTGTAAGACCCATTTCAATAATTTTTTGGGCCATGGGCTTCGCCGCGCATCCGATCTCTGTAAGATCATCGTAGCCAACTCCTTGGATATGAGACTCCAGGAATTTGTGCATGGCAGTCCCCCGCTTACTAGATAAATTCGTGATTCGTTCTGCTTCTTCTGTTCCAACTTTAGCTTTCCAATCTTTTAAAAATTGTTGATTTTTTGTAGCACCTAATACTGTAGTCACACTAGGAAGTCTAGTTCCTATGATGTCATAAACCCTGGTCCCTGTTTCGTGATCCGTGATCTGTTTTCCTTGTAAATACTTGTATTTATTACTTTTTTTCATACTCGAGACAAGCTTAACATTATCCTCATGTTCTTTTAAATCTTTTTCATCCATCATTTGACATACCTACTATTTCCATAATCTATATCTAAAATATATTTCTTATCATGTAGTTCTACTTCAGTTCCAGTATTAACACTACAATGACTTAAACATAAAATAGCTATAATAAATATTTTATTTTTCATAAAACCACCACCAGCATATATAAAGATAACAGAGTCATGAGTCCTAAAAAAGAAAATATCATTATAAATATTTTATTCATTTTTTCCCCAGGTGATTTACAATTTTTTTACTCCACTTAAGTAAATTTTTATTATCATATTTATTTTTCATAATATTAGCCATATAACAAACAAACTGGATGTTGCCACGAGTATATTCTTTACTACTATCAATACGGTCTACGGAGATATTGGTTAAAATTTCCCCACGTCCAAGAGTATGGGTCATGGTTTCCCCGGATATAGGACACTGGAGTCCTGTTTTAGCACGTTGTTTTTTCCATACATTAAAGAATTTGTCGCTAGTCAATGAGACTTTTCTTCGTCCTCGATATCTATGACAATCTTGTAGAAGAGTAGCTATTCTTCTCTTTAAATAAGCATCAGCGCTTGCGCTGTATTTATCATTATCAAATTTTACTCGGCATGATCCACATTGGGATTGGAGACGTTTCCTAATTTTATCTTTATATGAGTAATCTGTTTTCCAGTGGAATAATAGGGTGCTTTTTCTTTTCCCACACTTTGAACAAACACGAGTCTTACCAAAAAGTTTCTGTTTTAAAGGATCTTTTCCATCCGGGTACTTTCTAATTTTTTTACCGGTTCTCTGTAAGTGATAATAAAATCCTTTTTGCCAGCTCAAAAGTCTAATCCTTGTGTTATAGTAGTTCTTAAAGCTTGTTTTATTAATTTGTTATTTTGTTCTGATTTAGTACACGAAAACAAAGCAACAATTAAAAACAACAGGAAATGATATATAATTATTTTTTTTATCATTGAAGTGTTTCTTTTTTAAAGGGTTCAACATCAGTTTTCAAAATTCTTTCCATTATCCTATCATAGTCTTCGGGGGTTAATATAGTCTTATAGATCCGTGATCCGATAGCCATGAGGGATGCAGCAACCATCCCAGGATCGCTACTCTCACTTAATTTAAGAGAAGTTTCATATAAAGTTTGATAAATATCAGCTAGATCTTCTTCTGGATATTTAGGAGGAGTTAGAGTCTCTTTTATTTCTCCTGAACTCAGACATTTTTTACATTGAATCGTTTCACCTTTTACAATAATGAAACCATTTCCATTACATTTATCACAAATCATAGTTTTACCATTATGTAGTTGTAGACAGGATAGGAAATAATATTACCTGGAACATATTTCTTTTTCTCTTCATCCCATATCGTATCTCTTTGTTCTTTAGCCACTTTTTTTTGAACTAAGGTTATAATATTCTTATAAGTACATCCCCATTCCCCTCGTACACTCACTCGATATTGATATTTTTTATTTTTAAAAGGAATATTATCGTAATCCATAGCGAGATTTCTAATTTTTCTAAAAACAGCTTCATCTTTAGAACTTCTTTTATCAAAAGTTGAGCCGGTATAGTAAATAAGTTTACTTCCTTTTTTAGCTGTTTGAAGCCAATAGTCTATATCTTTTGGACTAATAGTAGATTGAGTTTTAGGAACATAATGTTTTATGTCCTCTGTTATTTTAGAATGATTTTTTTTATTAATTTTTAAAATAGAATTTTTAAGAGCAGTAAATTTAGGAAGAACAACTTTCATTTTATCTATTTCCTCAAGAATCTTCACAAATAAACTCGTGTAAGATTTAGAATTTTCTAAATTCTTTTTTATTTCTTCCTTAAGTTCTCCAGACATCAGTTCTAATGCCTGCTTCATCACATCTTCTTTCATTTTTTATCTTTTTGTGCCGTTTAACTTTTTTATTTTTTCATTAGCAATTGCTTCAACTGTTTTACTGATCGAAAGTTTAGTTCCATCAGGAAGCAGAAGTTTTGATAATTTAATTAATACTGCGTAAGCTTCTTTTGATAATGAGACATTTCTATATTTTTCTTTATCCATATTTCCTTTCCTTGTTGACCACTATTATAACATTATTTTATATGATTGTCAATTAAAACATTTGAGGAATCGGTTGGTACCGGGCCACAATCTATACATGAATTGTCGTCAGCCCATTCATCATGATATGTAAATTTATGACAAATGGGACAGGTATAGTTATCTTTTCCGTCTGACATTCTTCTTATTAGTTACTTTTTTATTTTTTACACTACCTTTATACTTAGATTTTACTACATTATTTGCGTAGAAATCCTGTAACCAGGCTTGCGTTATTACCGGTCCTTTTCTGGCCATGTTTTTTATCCTTCCATTTTTATTTTTATTTCTTTATATGAAATTATACCACACTAATGTGGCAAGATTAAGGCAGCTAGAAATAAATATCTTGTAATATTTCGTAACATTTTGTGATTTGACTTTTATCCTTATATCATATATAATATAGGACATTAACTAACAAAAGGTAAAAAAATGAAAACTTACAAATTAACTAAATGGGGTGCAAAAAGATTAGTGCATTACTATGAAGATATTTATGATTGGGGATGCTCCTATTACGATGAAGATAAATATACACCTATCTTACAAGATGTTTTATATCATACTGTGAAGACAGGAGAATTAATTATTCCAGAAAAATATCCAGAAATAAAAGATATATTAAGAGGTGATATGTCAAGTGGATTAGAGATGGATGAAATGAATGTTGATGAAATTAATTCATGGGCTACTCATCCTTATGCTAACTCTAGTTTTAAAAAAGAAATAGGTTGTTCAAAAACTACCATGTTAAAAACTATTGAGCAATATCAATTCTTAATAAAAGAATTTAATAAAGATGGTTCCCATCCTGTTCAATTTAAAAAGAAAAAAATTAAATAGTATTTATTTCTTTACACATATACTTTATGGCAATTTTATCATCATTAACCATTTTGTATCCGAACTTAGACATCATCTTTAAAGACTCTTTATGTGCAGTTCGTGCACATTCATACCAGCTATCGTGTATAATGGGAGACTGAATAGGAGGCATACATACCTGTCCTCCTAAAAAAGAACACACCCATATTGTCAAAGTAAATTTTATCATTTTTAAGTTCCGGTCTGTGGGAGATATTTTCCCATCCTCTTCTCATGTTTGTTACGATTCTTCTTGTGGCGTCCTGGTCTTTTCTTCTGGGTTCTCTTGTGATAAGTATTAACGCCCCACTTAGGTGCTTTTGCCATCCTTATTTACTTCCGTAGATTTAGTAAAAGCTGGTATATATTTTATACTACCATTAACATATTGTTTACAGTCTGAACCACAGGTAGTGCAGCGAAATATTTCAGGATTAATTGAAACAAATAATCCTTCATGATTACACGTAGGACATACTCCAGTGGTTAGTTGTGTTGATAGATCAAGTGCTTTCCCAAAAGGACCTTTTCCGTACATGTTTTTCTTTTCTCCTATATTTAGTTTTATCTCTTATTACTTTATGTGTAAAGAACTTTAAAGCTTTAGCAATCGGATTTCTTTTATTCAAGGATGAGTTTTTTAATAGATTTTTCACCCAGGTATATCTCAGTCTCAGCTTTACTTTTAATGCATTTGTAAGTTACATTTGGAGTGTACTGTCTCTCTGCGTGGCGCTTCCCCCGTAAACATTGGGCCATTCCATCTGGCTGTATTCTATGCTCCTTAATTTCTGCCCCTATGAACATAATTAGGGCGACCACCGTCTCGATCAATGTGTACCTCCATTAGTTTTATAATGCATATCTCTATTCGCATCTTTTAATTTTTCTATATCTTCTAAAACTTTATCCATTTGTTTTCTTAAAAATTCTATGTTGACTTTATTCAAAGCCATATTTTCAATATGTTTGTTTAACTTATCTACGGTCTTGTAAAGATCCTCGATCATCATAAATTGTTCTGAGTCAGCCGGAAGCGAGCCTACAGTTGCCCCCTCGGCCACTTGATACGGAATTCCGTATTTTCGACCACATCGGTTTCCATTAATTTTAGAGTTGTCTCCATCCGATTCTGAGACTCTATGATACCAAAGTAAGCCCACGTTCCAATCGCGACCATCGCGATCAGCGAGGCTACCGTCTTCATTGGCATTTGTACAGCTGCTTCTTCAGAAATTTTGAGAGGTTGTTTAGCCATTAGTTATAACTATACCCGGTGTTCCCTGATTCAAGTTTCTCAAATAGTTTTTTATGTTGGTCCATGATCTCTTCATCAGAGTCCATCATCTTATCCATCTTCTCATCTAACATTTGTACTCTAAATTCTAATTGATCAATTTGATTTTCAAGTACTGCTTGAGTTGTAGATAGTTCGAAAGTACGAGATAGATTCCACCCGGCTAGGGCTAAAAGGATTCCAACCAGCATTGTCATTAATTTTTCAATCATTGTTTTTGCCATTTCCAACTCTGAGTAATAGACCGCTTTTGCTGAAGCTTGTCATTTTTAGAGTCTGTTTCTGTGGTACCATACTCTATTTTAGTTTCATTTGGAACCATATTGTAGTTACATCCAGCTAAAAGTACTAGAACCAACGCTAGGCCAATTATCAAAGCCTGTACTGCTTTTTCAGTTGCCTGAATCCTTTTTTTTGCGTTTCTTCTTCTTCTTAATAGTTTTAATGTCCTGAATTTCATTTTCAATCCCCGATACTTTTTCCTTAAGAACTGCAACATCTGACTTAAGCCCAACTGTAGTCGTGAGAGACCAACCGGAGAGGGCGATGAGAATAGCCAAGAGTGCAGTAATAATTTTATCATTCATTACTGACAACTTTCACATTCATTTGTATCATCTACTACCACACCTTGTGGTTCTTTGCAATCACAATTTCCACATTGACATATATCTAAATACTCATCAATATGTTCTCTACCACCACAGTGACAATCATGATTACATCTTTTACATTTAGTCATTTTTTTCCTCAATATTATAGAAGAATTTATCCGTATCTTCTGTTTTCCATTTTCCCGTGTCTTCTACATTCCAATCAGAAGTTTGTACCTTCCAATCAAATGGAACTTCATCTTTAACTGTAAAAGATGGAATGCTCCATATAATTCTATTATTTGGCTGTGCCGCATAGTTGCCATCATCTAAGGCAAGTATGTGAGCGCACTTATGTTCGTGCGGTATTTCAGAATGATCTGTATCTACTATATTACTCTCTGGGTGTGCCCAGTCAACAGTAAAGAGATATGCTCCTTTATGCCATTTTTTATCCTTACCAATATATTTTCCGGATTGTCCATCTAAGATATCATAAGAAGTAACAGCAGGATAATAACTAAAGCAATTCCAAAGCTCCAGCTCGTCAAGTCGCATCCTAGGTACTTCTTTGACATCAAATCCTCTTTGAATGAAGGCCGAAATAGGGAGACGATAGAACACAGCACCATTCTCCATAATAGCATGAAAGAGGATAGGACGTCCTGTGATAGACGCCATCCCGAATATAATACAATCTTCAGCTTCTCCAAAATGTTCTTTAAGATCATAGAGATACTCTCTCCTGATCTGTGCATAGGTCACGGGTATGTTTGCATTCAGATAAGCCATGCATTATAAATTATTTAATGATTAGTTCGTATAAAATTATAATAACTATGATTATGCCAATGGTAACTTTTTTATTAGCCTTAGCTAATTCCCATATTTTTTTGGCATATTGTTTTACTTTTTCCATAATATACTCCTCTTTTATTGTTATTTTATTGTACCCCAATTTGGCCCAGATTCATAGTCTACTTTGTTAGGAACTTCAAGGTTTACGGCGTGTTCCATTGTAGTTTTTATCTTATCTGCATGTTCCTTGTCTACAACTGATATATCTAATTCATCATGGACTTGTATATGAGGAATTATCCCAAGATTATAATATAAGTCAATCATTGCTTTCTTTGTCATGTCAGCAGCGGATCCTTGAATGAGTTTATTTAAAGCTTTGTATGTGTAAGCACGTTTAATCCCTGGTCCGTGTTCCGCGAGCGCTTGTTCATGAGGTAATGCTTTATGAATCCCGAACTGGTTAGGTTCCCATAAATGGAAGCGACAAAGCCGACCTAGAAGAGTTCTAATTCTTCCCGAACTTTGAGCCCGTTGCATCACTGCATTCATAAGTTGTTTAACAAAAGGAACCTGATTATGATATTTTTTAAATAAATCTTCTGTAGATTCTTTATTAATTCCTAATTCAGCTTGTAATTTATTTTTTCCCATCCCATAGAACAGGCCAAGATTTATAGTCTTAGCCTGTGTTCTAGGTATATCTGCCATCTCGGATACAATGCTGTGAAAATCTGCTTCTCCTTTTTTATAAGAGTTCAATACTTCATCAATTCCCATAAGATTCTGTAATGTTGCATAATGCACTACTAGTCTTGGCTCTTGTTGATTATAATCAAAACAACCCCATGTATGACCTTCTTCAGGCAAGAATAGTGACCTAATAGCTGGTCCAAGTTCCTTGTTTCTAGCTGGAATCTGCTGGAGATTAGGATTAGCATAACTAAATCTTCCTGTTACTGTTCCTCCGGTGTCTCCCCTAAGTTGGTTAATTTCTGCATGAATTCTCCCCTTGTAAGAATGTTTAATTATGGTATCAATGAATGTGGTGTGGGCCTTGTTTATTTCACGAGCCTGGGTTATTAATTTCACCAGTGGGTGGGGGTGATTTTGAAGGAAATTTTTTGTAAATGAAGGAGAGTTTGTCTTATCAGTACGGTCAAAAGGTAGGTGAAGTTTTTCAAAAACTTGGGCAATCGATCTGGCTGCCCATATTTGAACGTCTATTCCTGTTTCTTTTTTTACTTGGAGCAAGTATCTTTTTTCTTCTTCAACTAACTTGGTTTTTAATTTATGAGCGTTTTCACTATCTACTCGGACTCCTAAAAAACGCATATCGACTAAGCAAGGAAAAAGATCGGTCTCCATTTTAAAAATTGCTTCTAGATCTTGATGAAGTATTTCTTTCTTTAATTCTTGCCATAACTCCAAGGTGATTTGTGCATCTTTTTCTGCATATGCGCCGACATAAATGGCTGGGAGTTTATACATTTCTGCTTTAGGATCTACTCCCCATGATTTGGCTGCTTCATATAAAGCTGCTTCATCTTTTCCCTGTCCTGTGTATCGTTTAGAACAATTATTTAAATCATATCTCATTTGATTTTCATCAACTAAGGCTGATGCAATCATCGTATCTACAATTTTGCCATTAATCTTTAATCCTAAAGATTTAATCCAACATACATCATACATTGCATTATGAAATATTTTGTCTGAATTAGTATTTAACGTATGTTGAAACCATTTCAAAACTAATTTTCGATCCATATTACCACCGCCTTCATGAGCAATAGGGTAATAACCACACCAATTTTTTACAGCAACAGAAATTCCTACAACATCTCCATTTTTAATCACGGAACCAGATCCCATACGAGTATTTAAATTAGGATCCTTAGTCTCTAGATCAATTGCAACTTCGTCATATTTAGATAGATCTGGAAATTCTGTTGGAGGTGTCCATTCTGTTTGTGGTTTAAAAAGTGGTTTTTGTATCATTTAATATTCCCCATGAGTTAGATTGTTTGGTTTCTTTTTTTTGTGGATAGTCTCTATCAATTGCCATATCTATATAATGTTTGGCTTTTAATAAATCTTGTTTTTGGTTTTTCTGTTTATGTCTACACAAATATTTTATTGCATTTCCCTCCGCAAATGGAATATTATTTTTATTAATAAATTCTGATGGTTGGATAACCATCGATTGGTAGTGAGTCCCACCTACCTGCTTTTTATATATATCACTCATATTCTAAATGCCTTATAAATATCTTTGGGTTCTACTATGTGTAAATGTTCTTTAGTTCTTGTTGCACCGACATAAAATAAACGATTAACATCATCAGGGACTCTTTCATATTCCCTTAAAGTTTGTCTACTTAAATCCGTTAATAAAATTACATTGTCTGCTTCTCCTCCTTTTACTCCATGAATCGTAGATAATAATATTCTAGGTTTTTGATTAAGTTTTTCTCCATTCTGTCTCATCTTTCTAATATAATTCACCTTTTTAGAAGGTGCATTATTAAATGCATTGTACCAAACATCATTTACTTTAAGGCCATATTTATTTTTACATTGTTCTAAGGAATAAAAATTATCTTTATTTAAAAGTATTAATGATTTTTTATTTGCATGGGACTCATCCATATAACTATAAATTCTTTTTATTCTTGTATAATCTAACGTTCCATCTTTTCTCCACGATTCCCAATCAGTAATAGCTTCGTATAAATCTTGTTCATATGATTTTTTAAATTTATTTTTGTAATATAATCCATTTTGATAGATAGTATTTTCAAGATCATCCAGCATAGAACGAGTTCTAGTAAGGACCAACCATTCTCCTTTAGACATATCAATGTGTCTAAAATCCGAATAAAAAGATAATTTTCCTTCGACAGTTCTTGGGCGCCAATTTTTTGGAATTCTATTACCAACTTTATTTATAATTTTCATTGCAAATTCGTGTACTTTAGATGGAATTCTATAGGATTGAGTTAACTTAATAAATTCCCCACCCAATGTTATAAAACTATTAACGTCCGCACCTGCCCATTTAAAAATAGCTTGATCATCGTCTCCGGCAATATAATTATTTGCTGATTTATTCCATATGGTTTTAGCCATATCCCATTGCATTGAAGATAAATCTTGTGCTTCATCAATAAAGACAACATCAAATTTAGGACAAGTATCAGATTTAGTAAAATCAATAATCATGTCGTTGAAGTCCACTAAATTATATTCTTTTTTATATCTTTGTAATTCATTTGCTATAATTTTAAGTTTATTAAATTCTACATCCTGAGTATGTTCTTTAAGATCATATTGTTTTTCTAAAGAAATATTTCTTAATTTTGATAGTTGAATAATTCTTAAGTAATCACTTTTAGTAGAAAAAATTCCATTCATATCCATTTCATTATCTTCATAGTCCACAGGAAAACCTAATTTTTTTCCAAGATCTTCGTAGTGCCTTCTTTGCATTACACTGTCTTTTTGAATTCCTAATCTTCTAAAAGCTAATGAATGAAGTGTTCTAAAATAAGGAAGATCATCTTCAATTAAGTTAAATTTTTCCATTGCCCTGTCTCTTGCTTCATAAGCAGCTTTTTGAGTGAACGCAAAATATCCAATTTTATCTGGATCAGTTTTCTTTAAATATTTATCCACCAAATTTAAAAGAGTTGTTGTTTTCCCTGTACCTGGGGGACCAATTACAATTGTTTTCATTTTATCTTCCTAAAAAAATTTCTCCAGAATGCGGATCGAATAATAGACAAAACTGTAAAAATTAAAGCTATGCCTATACTATCTAAAATTGTGGGATACAATCCAAAAAAAGGAAAAATATATAATTGAATTAGAATTGCTAGTATTAAACCACTTCCTACATCAATAAAACTCTCAATAAAGCAACGTTTTAGCATTAAAAATTATCTTTCGGTTTAAGTTGTTTTGGTTTATAATCTTCTACTTTTTTTTCGAAAGAATCTACAATTGTTACTGTTGGTCTACTCTTTCCTAAAATAATTCTTTCAGTGGAACAACCACAATGTTCTTTTAACATTTGACTTGTCTCTTGAAATTTAACATCCCATCTTCTTCGTTGAAGGAATCCATAAAAGAAAGAATCGAAAAGAAAATAATGTTTTGCATTTTCTGTAAATACACTTCCTTTTTTAATATCTTCTTTTTCAACAGTTGTAGAAGTTCTATTAGTACAAAATTCTTCTAAATGATTTTGTAATTGATCTTTTTTAGATGTTCCTTTAGGAGGAGAAATAATCTCACGCATGCTAAGTAATTGATTTACAAGGATTTTCCAGTCTTTTAGTTTCATACTAGGTGGATATATTCCTATACCTGCAATACATGCTTCTTCAAATAAAGGTTGTTGTCTTAAATATTTAGCACTAGGAATTTTTAATCTTTTTCCATCCACATTTAGATAATAGTAAGGTTCCTCTAATTGAATTTCCTGTAAGTCACTTAAATCTGGAAATATCATTTGAGACCCTATTCCAAACTGCCTAGTTTTACATAACTGCTTGTCACAATGGTTACACATAGGAACATCATTACACTTCCATCCCCAGTCTTTCTTTTCATGCTGATTTTTAATTATATCAATTTCTCTTTGTTCTAAATCCCCAATAATATATTTTTCATGAAACCATGAAATTTTTTCTTTCCAATTATTTGGCCATTTCTTTTTAGCATAAACCCCAAAATGAAACAAAACTGCATTTCTACCACCTTCTTTTATTTTTTCTGCAGCTAAAGTTTCAATACATGGAGGCCCGTCAGAGAATTCTGATTCGGGCCTCTCTAGTTTTATAGAACCAACATCTAGTTGTTTTACATTATTATAGATTCTATAAAATTCTTCTAAATTTGCTGCTGTTCCATCTTCTTTAAAGGCATATCTTGTTGTGTTATCCCCATTGAAATAAGGAAGATTTAAAAAGTTTCCTGTGTCTTCTTCTGATTTTAATTCTATTTGTTTTGGAAATACTTCTGCGTTTCCAAACCCTAATACTGCTCTAATTTGATTTAATTTATCTCTCATTATTTTAGCTTCTATATTTTTGTCTGAAAATAAAAAGATATGAGCCCCTCCAGATTTAGATCGACATACTACAAGAGGTAATTTTAACAATTTAATTTTGTTTAATAATTTTTGATGATCAAATCCAGCATAACTGTCCACATCTATACATCCCCATTTACATGTATCTTCTTCATTAATAGGAATTATCCCTAAACTTGGTTCAATACCTTGTAAATGTTTACTCCAAAGATCATCACTAACTTTTTCTCTTTTAACAAAAGATTTAGTTTTTAATTTTACACCATTTTTAGGGGTGGTGTTTATGTAGGTACATCCGTGGGCTCTATTAAGCCCTCTAAATATTTCTATAAATTTTTCCATATTATCATCCAGTTAAAAGGCGGATCCACTCTCGCTTCGCCGCCTTTCGTTGCAACCATTCTCTTTTAGAGAATTAGGTTAATATGGAACGTCCGTTTTAGGTTCTTCAGTACCATGTTTAGCTTGGATTTCACCTTTAGATACTCTTTCAGCGAAATTTTTTGCTATTGCATATACTGATTTGTCTTCAATAGGACCAACTTTAGACACATCCCAACCAAACCATGTTCCTTTGTCGTTAGACATTTGAACAGTTTTTAGATTATAAATGTGGCTATATGTAGGCGGAGTGAACAAACCATTCTTGCCTTGCATTTTGATACCCATCATTATTGAGTTCCATTTTCTACTAACTTTAAGTTGAGTAGCTTTCATAGAAATCAAAGCAGTTGTAGGAGTTTTCCCTAACAATACTACAAAATGACTAGCTGTATTTTCAAGATAATTACCATTCGGTAATCTATCTTTATTAGATTTGTCTCTAGTAACTTTACTTAACAAATCACTATTCACTTCATGGATTGCTACAGGAGCACCCATACTCTCTCCTCTGTCTTGCCATTCTATATATTGTCTCTTATAAAAAACAGGCAAAACTTGTATTCCCTTCTCACCGTCATAATACTCACCTGTGACAGTGTTCAAAATCATTCCAGGTTGAGTACCTTTTATGTATTTTGCATCTCGAGTATTAATTTCAGGAGAAAGTTGTCCTAAAACCTTCAGAAAAGGTAGCGCAAGATCTTCTTGTGCTATATTCTGAGAGCCTGCATTTGCATCAGCTTCGAATAAATTCGTAGATAATGCACCTGCATTTTCGCGTTTCGCGATATTTGCTTCTTGGTTCATGTTTATTGTTTCCTTTTTATTGTTGTTTTATTTCCAACAAATATGTTGAAAAGTTCCGTTGGCATTTCTTTTCCTGCCTCAATACGCTCACGGACTAGCGCTTTCAGAGTCATGGGCTCAACCTTCAACTTTTGTGTTGGTTGATACCCATTACTCTTCGCAAGTTCAGCATATTTTGCTGCCTTGTTATCTTCGTTACGACCAAAGGAGACAGATATATCATTCTTGATAATATCTCCAAGGCCATTTGTACGAAGCCAGCTATAGGCTTTATCTTTGTTTTGAGCAGAGATAGTAGCACTATAAAAAGGTTTGACATCCACAGAAGATCCATCTGCTAACTTCAATTGGGATAAACCCATTTCAGATAACATAGTTGGAATGACTTCTCCAGATACTCTGTCAATTTCTTTCTTTTTGACTTTAAGAGCATCTTCCATGATCTTTAATTGATCCTCCATTGCTCTTAGTTTTAGAACTTGATCTGATAAAGTTTTAATATTAGTAGTACTTTTTATAACTTCAGTTTGATCTTGTTCCATTTGTTCGGTAAGATTATTCATATTTTTCTAACTCCTTCCTAAGTAGTTGTATTTCTTTCTTACATTTTTTAAATGATCGCCATATTAAAATTTTTTTTATATAAGATAAACAAAGTGTAGGTAGCATCAATAATTGAGCAAACCTAAAAGCAATAGGAGCTTCAGTAGCCATTGCTTGAGTGACTTTATCACTTAATGAAAGTTGTTTTTCTGTTTCTAAAAAACTCTTAATCCAAGATTGTGCGTGGTCTAAACGTTTTCTAGTTTCATAATAGTGACGATCTTTAAATTTATACATTTCTAACAATATTATATCAAAACATTATGGCTAAATTATGGCACATCTTGTTGATAGAGGTTTATTTCAATAGGATAATATTTCCTTTCTTGTTTATCCCATTTTAAAAGGTTAAATTTTCCATTAGTTATATCGGAAACTATAGAACAGGCCACACCAATAATAGCGGGGTCTCCTGTTAATAAGAGATAATCCTTAGTCCGATATTTTCCTAATTCTTTTCTTAGTTTAAAAATGAGTGGGCCTGGAGAAAATATTATTTGAGAAAGCTCAGGTAGTAAAAATTTAAATTTTCCATACTCGGCTGCACCCATAATATTTATTTTAGGTCGGCCATCTTTAGTTCCCGGAATTTCCTGTATAACATAAACAATAGAGGGTTCCTCACTATTTCCTCCCAATACACTAAACATTTTTTATTCTTTCTAACATTGACAACTATTATAACATGTGATATAATGCGTGTCAAGAAAGAAGAATAAAAAATTATGAAGTATAAATTTAAAACGAAACCATATAAGCATCAATTAGATGCTCTTGAAAAATCTTGGAATAAGGAAACCTTTGCATATTTTATGGAAATGGGAACTGGTAAAACAAAAGTTCTTATAGATAATGCTGCAATATTGTATGATAAAGGCAAAATTAATGGCATATTAATTGTAGCTCCTAAAGGAGTTATTGGGACTTGGTATAACCAAGAATTACCTACTCATTTAGCGGCCCATATTTCCTCTAAAAGTGTCTTATGGCAAGCTAATATTAATCAAAAACAACAAGATAAATTAGATACCTTG
>Ga0208299_1001657_pt1 | contig 16178 bp, 5 predicted proteins | sample 15_taG_FD_184089 | JGI IMG/M metagenome (GOLD analysis project Ga0208299, IMG submission 184089) | Marine viral communities from the Subarctic Pacific Ocean - 15_ETSP_OMZ_AT15312 metaG (SPAdes) (version 2) | ecosystem: Environmental > Aquatic > Marine > Oceanic | place: Pacific Ocean | collected...
ATTATATAAGAGGCTTTGAAGATGCTGGCGCTGGAGATAGTTTCGATGCAGCTGAATTTTCAGCACAAGGTTTAGGATTTACAAATTTATAAAATATGAAGATTAACAGATATTTATCACCATACGGAGGAGGAGATTGTGGACCACCACCAGTAGATCCACCTTGTCAAGGTCCTGATTGTCCTGGAACTGGTTGCGAACCTTGGTGTGATGAGCTATGCCCAGACGGATCGTGGCCTCCTTGTGACGATGGTCCTCCTGGTCCTTGTACTGAGCCTTGTCCAAGTAATGAATGTACTCTTTCTTGTTGTGATGAGGGTCAGTGCATTTGTCCTGACTGCATATATACCACGGATGGTGATTGGCACGTCTATTGGAGTTGCTCTGCGCAAGCTGAGGTGATAATAATAGACTCTATGTCAAGCGATATATTTGATTCTCAAAACAACCACTTTAATGTCTCTCAAACTAATCTTCAACAAGATATTGAACCTGGAGACACGTTTTGTGGTACTCCCTGTCAAGACGGGATAACACCCGGGGTTTATTATCCTAACGATTGTTATACTTATTTAGGTAAAAAATATGGATCAACACCAGCTACTACTGTTGCGGGAGGTTTGACCCACTCATCAGGGGGTGGTTATTGGGCTGGTTTTTCAAACGTAAATCAAGCGTATTATGATCTAAGTGTTCCTAGTTGCAACAACTGCAGTGAAGATCCAGAACCACCCTCAGAAAGCGGCTGTATGGATCCTGTGGCTTGTAATTATAATCCAGACGCAACCGGTGTGAGTGTTGATTGTTGCTATGAAGGGGGTTGCACGGATCCTTCTGCATTTAACTATGAAATTGGAACCTGTTGCGATGATGGATCTTGTTGTTATAGTGCGGGATGTACCGATCAAACTGCTTGTAATTGGGATCATGGAGTTTCTTGTTATGATGATGGTTCTTGTTGTTATGTGAGTGGTTGTATGGACGCGGCGGCATTTAACTACAACTCCGAAGCGTGTTGTGTGGATAATTCTTGTTGTTACACTTCTGGATGTACAGATCCAACGGCAACAAACTACGATCCAACCGCATGTTACGATGATGGTTCATGCGAATATTGTACAGGTACCGAGACAAACTCCTGCGAAACAAGTGGGGCTACAAACATGAATCAGTTTTGGGATACTCAAAATTTACAAAACTTTGATCACTTACAATGGTTTATTAGTTCGAGTAATTATCAAATTCCTTTTGGTAGCAGGTATTTTGAGATTGATGCTGGCGATAGTCCATGTGGTGAGGGAAAAGAAAGCCGTGAAGGTGGTACTGATAATCCTTGCGCCGGGCCAAACAATGGGCACTACATGTCTATAACGAATTATGAAGTTTCGGTGGAATTTAGTGATGGAACTATCCAAAGTCAAGTTATAAGCTCTTGGAACGATGCTATAACTTTTTTGAACATCGCAGCTCAAAATCCCATATTCAACGAAAATATGGATTGGACTGCGGTTCAACAATGGCTTGGTGAGGTTTTTGGTGGGACTAATACTAATTTTTGGACAAATGGATGGGATATTAGTATTAGTGAAATTGAATGCTGCGAGTGTACCGGTGGTTCAAGTTGCGGGTGTACAGATCCTACTGCGACTAACTATGATGCACTAGCTACTTTTGACGATGGCTCTTGTACTTACTGTACTTATGGTTGTACGGATGAAGCTTGTGACAACTATGATCCAAACGCCACTTGTGATGATGGTAGTTGTAATTGTGAGGATGATAATGGTGATGGTGATGATGGTGGTTGTACAGACGACAGAGCGCTCAATTATGATCCAAACGAAACTACTACAAACAACGATTTATGTGAGTGGGAAGTACCTCTTTACTGTTCGTATACCGAGAGTACAGGTACACTAACAACTCCAGTATGGGTTGACGAAACTGGAACTTCTAACACTATTTATGATTGGGTTACACAGATGAACGAAACATATACACTTCAGTTTGGCGCACCGGCAATTGGAAGTAGCTTTGAAGTTGGTAGCTTTGTAGGTTCAGACTTTTGTATTACATACTTAGGGAAGTTTATACACACCGGCGATCCAATTGATGCTGCTACCAACTTGATTTCAACAGTTGGACTTAACGGCGCACTTATAGTTAGCTCAACTTCTTTTACAACCGGCTCTTGCTCTGCTTGCGCGAACGACCCATTAATTATATATCCTCCTGAATAAAATAAATTTATGCCAAAAATAATATTACAAGCAAGTACATTTCAAAAGAACTATGATATAACTACGGTATCTATATCACCTGAGGAATATAAAAAATCTAAAACGGTGTCTATGGATATCATACCTCATGATGGTTTTTCAGTTAATGCTAAGAATTTTTTCTCAGGATATTTATCAAGGAAAATAGTTAGCGTGAGTTATAAAAATTCTGATAATAATGTTAGGGTATCAGTTGTCTTGGGAGATGATTTACTAGGTGAAGGAGGTAAAAATGTAGCGATTACAGTACCTGTAAATGGTTTTGCCGAAGTACCTAGTAATATTCTAGAGTTCGTAGATAATACTAGTTATGGAGGAAACGTACAGGTTATAGATAGATTAGGTAGTATCACTAGAGTTTCTGGAAGCGTTAACAATCAAACACGTACTAATACATACTCTGTTGTCGGTCGTAAGAACGAGGCTGGTATTCTGTTAGAAAAAACATTCATCGCAAATGAAGGGTGTTATTTTAAGGCAACGCCAATGTGGACTATATCTTCTACTAAAAGAAAGAACTACACAGTGACATCTACAGAGGTTAAAGATAGTAAAAAAAGGATTACTAAAAAAACATACACATTAAGTTACAGGTTTCCAAATGAAATAACTACAGTGAAAGCTTTAGATAAAATAACATTTACCGCTAGCGCTGTTTTATTTAAGAAACAAAGAGTGGTTAAAACCACGGCTGATAAAGTTGAAGAGCATAAAGTACATAGCTTCCAAGTTTTCCCTTCTACATCTGGGAAGAACGCGAGAAAAGATTTTATAGTGCGCGGTGTCGTGGGCACTCCATTTGACGTTTTAATTCAAGATCAAGATAAAAAAACATACAATTTTAAAACGGGTGCTTTTTCAGAGAGTGGAACCGTGTTCTCAGGGGTCATACCGTACGGTGGTAAAAACAAAACTTACGGAACTTATAGGGGCGCAATAAGAACTCAACCTCAGCAAAAAGGAATAGACGTTAGGTTGATGACAAAAGAAAAAGGTATTAAAGGAACTCGAATAACAACTAAAAAGATAGATCAAGGTTTAACAGCAAGCGTAGTCGCTAATAATACTGGGCTTACAGGACCAACTTTAAGTACAGCCACTATCTTATCTGACAAAATACTACCAAGCGTTGGTGGGAAAGTTCCTTTTATCTTCACAATTACAGCGGATAGCAACAAGGTGATGTTCTTAAACAGAAAACCTTTAATTGATATTAGTAGAGACTTCTTAGCTTGGTCTACCGGTGATTCAAACGATAGTGGAGACGGGAAAACGTTTATTGGAGATTCTCCGGCTTGCTCTACGTGTACGATCTATAACGATCTTGATATTACTAGCGGGGGAAGTGGTGGTACGTTGAGACCCTCAATCTTTAAAGTATCAGAATTAAAAGTCATACCAAAAGGATCGTATGTATCTCCTGGAATAAGCGAGTTTCCAGGTGGTCACGATAGTTACGTTATATCAGGTACTTTGGACGTAATAACTATTGGAGAAGAAAATTTAGTGGTAGAATTGAGACTTAACAATTTCCTATCTGAACATACAATCGCAGCAGGTTAAAACAAATAAATATGCCAACACAAACTTTACAAATATCAGGTGGACTGAACGTTTCCCTACAAGAAGGAGATACTATTTATGCTGCTAAAATAGTTAGCGGACAAAGTGGGACCAACCACCCAGGTTCTGGATCGACAGATACAAAACCAGTGGCTATAGGAAAAGTAATACCGAATGGTATAAACCAAAACACGGGGGCGGTGACTATAGAGACGTCTAATTTTCCACCCACTGGCGCTCCCGCTATAAATAGTTTTTCTGGAAATTCTTATATTATGTTCAGTAAAGATAATAGAGTTAATACCTCAGGTATAATTGGTTATTTTGCCGAATGCGAAATGAAGAACTACTCAACTAAGGCTGCGGAAATATTTGTAGTTGGCGCGGATTATGTCGAGAGTAGTAAATAAAGTGCAAAAACTGTGACTATATAGGTACTAAAATTTAATACAATGGAGAACGATGATATTGAAAAAGAGATCGATGAACTTATAGGTAAAACCACGGAATTAACTATAAGAGATCAGGTGAAAAACAACCCTCTTAATAGAGAGGAGAGTAAAGCTCAGTTTGTAAGAATAACAGAGCAACTAGGAATTAAACATTCCTTTGATTTTGACGAAGCTTACGATATTGGATTAGAGATACGTAGGAGAAATGATTTTAGAAAAAAGATAAACAAGTTACAAGAGGATATAACTAAAATACCTGGAACTTCTGGAGAAGCGATACACAAGATAAATCCAGTTAAACATACTTTTGCCGGTGGTTGTTACATTAGAGAAATATACAATCCAGCCAACGAACTTATTGTAACAAAAATACACAAAAAAGAACATCCATTCTTTCTAATGAAAGGTGAAATGTCAATATTAACAGAAGAAGGTATACAGCATATAAAAGCGCCTTACCAAGGAGTTACAAAAGTAGGTACTAAGAGAGTTATATACACACATGAAGAATGTATATTCACAACAGTACACGCTATAAGCACGACGTCTATAGAAGAAGCGGAAGAAGAAATAGCGTGTATGAGATATGAGGATTTACCTCCTGGTTCTGATGCCTTGGAGATTATGAAAAAAATAAATTTAAAATAAGACAGTATGAGTACAATAGTAGTAGGTGTCGCGGTGGCAGGTATTGTAGCTGGAGGTATAAAAGCATTCTCTGGCTTCAAAGCCAAGCGCGAGGCTAGAGAAAAACAAGAGGCAGCCGAAAAGGGATTGCATGATGCGCAAGATCGTTTGAAAGATGTTGATACTTCAAATCCGTGGGTTGATAAAGATGGAAAATCTACCGCAACAAATGCTTACGCTGGTTTGACTAATCAAATGAAAGGTTTGGATAATGTCTACGACGATCAGAAGAATGTTTATGCTGGCATGGAAAATAAGATGGCGGGTCAGGAAAATAGAATGGAGGGTCTGAAGAATGAGTTTGAAGGAATGGAGAACGCAATGGAAGATCTTACCGTTAATACTCAACAAGCAGATTTTGAGGCTCAACAAAACCAGCAAATGCAAGCCAATCTTATGTCTAGTATGGGTGCTGCGGCTGGTGGTTCTGGTATCGCGGCGTTAGCGCAATCAATGGCTAATCAAGGTGCTTTACAAGCTCAAAAAGCATCAGCTTCTATTGGGGCTCAAGAGTCTGAGAATACCAAGAAAGCTGCCGAAGCACAACAAGACATCGATATGGCTACAGCGGGTGAGTCGTCTAAACTTCAAATGGCAGAAGCTTCAGAAGCTAGTAGACTTGATACCGCGTCTCGCGAGGCTGACATGCAGATCCAACAAACACAAATGTCCGCTGAGGATAGAATGCAACAGGCTCAACTTGGTGAAGCTGCTTCGTTGCAAATGGCAGAAGCCGCTGAACAAAGTAGATTAGATTCTCAAGCTGCGCAAGGAGACATGGAGATTCAATCCGCAACAATGCAAGGTCAATTAGACTCTGCTTCTTTAACAATGCAAAAAGAATCTACTCTTATGGATTCTTACGCCGGAGAAGTCGGTGGTTATCGAGGAGAGAAAGCGGCCGCCGATAAAAAGGCTTGGAGTGGTGTATCTGGAATGCTCAGTGCTGCCGGAGGTTTATCGGATAAAAGAGCAAAAGAAAATATAATCAAAATAAAATACTCAGATTCAGGAATACCAATATACCACTTTAATTATATAGGTGACAAACAAACGTGGAGCGGTACAATGGCTCAGGATCTTTTAGAGTTAGGTAGAAAAGACGCTGTAGGAACAAGAGATGGTCTTTACACTGTAAACTATAATTTAATAGACGTAGATATGAAAAAAGTAATACCATCCCCATTAAAGCAAATAGAAGGAGCTATGGGCGCAAACCCACAAGAGCATATGCAAAAATCCAAGCAACAAACTAGTGATGGTTTGGATATAATTGGAGCTGGCGCCAAAAGACTTGCTTGGGAAGATATGCAACTTGACATCAAGTCTATCGAGCCTCAAGCCATGCAAGATAGAAAGGCGAAGGATCACGCTCTAAGAAAAGATGATAGAGACAATTATGATGACAAACAAGAGCCTCAATTAGCACAAGCATACACGGGTATATTTAGAACTATATTAGAGAAATACAAGCAAGAGCTTTTAGATGCATTGAACACTAAAGACAAAGCAGCTGAAGGAATTGTAAAAACTAAAATGGCTGCGTTAAAAAGCAATGTTCAAGCGGTTAAAGATTGTATACGTGAGTTTCGTGAAGATCATTTTGCTAACGAAAGTTTGTTATCTAAAGGAGTTTCCGCACAACAAGTAAGTTTTGCAACGCAATTATATTGCGATAATCCAGATTTACAAATAGCAAATGCGGTTGGGCAAGATATATTAAAAGGATATACTGATTGGTATGGTAAACCAGTTGTTGAAGATGGTTTATATGCTTTTGTATATGATTTTACTGGAAGAAAAGTTATGATGAGTATTTTAGATGGAAATAAAGACATGTTTATAAGGAACAACTTAAAAGCCACTGAATACCTTAATTTTTTAAATGATATATATGACGGAGCGCTACAAGCCAGTAAAGCAAAACAAGCTCAGAAGATAGATTTAGGTCGTATCAATTATAAGATAGATACTTTATTTGGGTATAATGACGGTACAGCTAGCACAGAGCAAAACGAATTAGTTATGATGTTTTGTCATGATAGCGAAGTGTTGAGAGATGGAAGTACGTTTAGGCGTCATCTTTACGAGCATCCTAATATCAAAGATCTTAACTATGGGGGATTTGATTGGGATACTTTACAAAACATAGCGCCACTAGGTCCTGGTGATACCAACTACTGGTATGACAATATAGATGATGTTGATAGGTTAAGACTTGTCGATGCTATTATAAATGTAGATAGTCCGTTTTTCGACCTTAAGTTATTAAGAACTTTAGTTAAAGAATACTACACTACAAAAATAGAAAACGCTTGGTGGAAAGGTATGGGTTATAAAGAAGGTAAGTTAGAGTTAATGAGACTTAAAAGAGATAAACTTAACGAAGCTAGATTTAAGAAAGAAAAAACTGAGGCTGCTAAAGATGGTATGTTGGAATTTTTGTTTGATGGTAAAATGTATCCAACAGGCATGACTAAAGCTAAGGTTAAGAAACAAGAAGAAGAAGCTAAGAGAGCAAGTGAAAAAGCTAATCCACAGTTAAAAAAATAATATGTCAAAGAAACTATCTCCACTAAAACATAAAGAAAAAGGAGGAAAAAGTCATGATGAATTGTCTGCGGGAGAACATTGGGATGCTCATGCTGTTGTCAGTGAGAAACCCGGTTTTAAAGGTACTCCTGTACCTAGACCTAAGGAAGAGGTTATACTTACTGAAGAAGAGAAACAATTTGGCGTTGAAAAGGAAGATGTTGTTAATTACAAAGGAGAAAGAATAGTCTCTCCTTCTGGTAAAGTAATTAAAAAACAGTTGAAACCAGGTGATATTGGTTATGCAACCGGTCCCACGCCACAAACTGACGCAGAGATAGCTGAAGATGTTTCTTATGATCCAAGTGCTTTTCGCCAGAGTGTAGCGGATCTTAATGAAAAAATAAAAACCAACGAAATAAAGATCAAGAAACCGGTTATTCAAAATGATATTAATGAATTAACGTTAAACAACAACGGCACACCAGTTGTACTTGAAAGAGACACAGAGAGTTGGGAGTTTGTAAGACCACAGGGAGTTTTACCAGGATCAGGGGTTGACCAGAAAATAGTTAGAGTTAACAAGATCAAAAATACAATTCAAGAATTAGCAGACAATCAGATCAAAGGTAATAAGGTGAACTCTGTTATAAAAGGTTTACCATCACTTGAGGAGTGGGAGGGTAAAGAAATAAAAGGAAGTGGTAAGCATTTACCCTCAAAAGGAGTTACAGTCTATGACCAATCAAAAGAAGAGTTTAAAAAAGTATTAGATTATAGTGATGAGGATTATGTACAAAAGTTTAATGACAATCTAATAAGCGATTATTTGAAGGGTAGTGATGAATTTCAAGCTATTTCAAAAGATGTCTTAGATAAAAATACTGTTAATTTAGAGAAAGAAAGTAATAGAATTATAAATAATTTAAAAGTAAAATACGGTTTAGATAATATTAAGGAGAATTTATTTACTAAACACAATGTTGAGGGTAAACAACAAGAGATTTGGGATGGTATTAGTCAAAAAAATCAAATTGTTGTAGAAGAAAAACAAAAAGTTATCGGTGAATCTATTTTAAGCAAATTAAAAGAAGATGTTAGAAGCGGTAAGTATCAAGGTTACAGTAATGATGATCTAAACAATCTTTACCAACAAATGGTTTCAAAAGAAATGGAACCTATCATGGAGGAGGTCAACAAAAGCGCTAACGAAGAACTAACAGCCCAAATGAGTTCCATATACAAGGCGATTGAAGGCGAGTACGGCCAAGTGTTAGACAAAGCAAACGCGGAATATAGTAGTCAATATGGTCAGTACCAATGGGGATTAGTTCAACAAGATCCTAGATTTGAAGAATTAATGGGTGAGGTAAATAATGAGATTGAATTTTACCATAGTGGAAATAGAGATCTTTACACTGTAGATAAACATACTCCTGGGGTTATTAAATCAGCACAATTTATGTTTGATAAAGCGGGTTTGGAGTACTTTCCTGCAATTGGAATGTTAGGAAATCCTCAACAAATTTACAAATCACTTGTAGGGTATAAAACCGCTGGAATGAGTTTTTACACTGGTAATACAGCTAGAAGCGCTGGGCTAAGACAAGAAAGACTAATGAAGAACATGCATACTGCCCAAAACATGCAATGGGAGGATGACGATATAGGGTATGTAAATGACCATGGTGACTTTTTAAAATGGGGTGAAGAAGAAAAGAAAAAATATAACGTTTCAAAACCCCATGCAGTTAGAAATTCAATGGGTAATTTCCCTTTTGCACATTATAAAACAAAATCCTCGTGGGGCGTATCAAGAGATTACATGCAGGACAAGGTTATGCAGAACAATGATTGGCTAGCTGAGAGTATGGGGAAGATATTTGAAAGAAGAAAAATTGAAGCCGCGTATCCAAAAGTTGAATTAGCAGATTTAGCAAGCGGTGATTTCAGTTTGAAAAAGTTGTCTATGATGGCATCTGAGCAAACAGTTAATATCGTTAGTGCTATAGCTACTCTTGGTGCGGCGCCAGCCGTGGTGGAAGGTGCGGGTGTTTATGAAACATTGATACAAGATGCTGCTAGGGATAGGTTTGGTTTAGGAAAAGATGAGGAACCAAACGCAAAGCAATTACTAGAAGTACTGAATGATACAGCGACACATGACAGGATAATGGATGTAACTGGATTTGCAAGTGTTGTTATTGGAGGTTTAGAATATGTTGGAGCTAAACACATGGTTAAGCCGTTTTTTAAAGATCTTATAGAAAGTGGTACAGCTTCTTTACTTCGTGGACAATATAGAAGGGTTTTAAGAAACAATATACAGAGAGGGGTCATGATACCTGTTAAGGGTAGTTTTGTAGAGGGTATAACTGAGGGATTGCAAACCGGCGTATCTAGTGTTGCGACGGGTCATTGGGATGGTAACGAGTTTATCGAGGCCATGGGTCAAGGGGCAATTATAGGTGCGCTGCTACCATTTGGTGGTAATATAGCTACCCAGTCTTACGCGGAATTAAAATCACTTTATAGTATAGCTTCTGGTAAATTAAACTCAGAATCAGCTGAGGCTTACTTTAATAAAGAATTTAAAAATGCAAAAGGTAGATTTGATAAAGGAGAGATATCTGAAGAAGAGTATAACAAAAAGGTAAAAGTTATAACAAACGCTAGAAATGCTAACTTTAAAATACCAAAAGAATTTAAGGGTGAAGATAGACAAAAAGCAGTTACATTACTTATTGAAAAATCTGAATTAGAAGAACAGATAAAAGGTAAAGATGAAAGTTTAACAACGGAGCAAAGAAAGAGAATAGATGAAATCAAAATATCTTTGCAAAGTCAAGCTGAGAAAAAAGCTACCGCCGATAAGTTAGAAAAAAATATAAGAGCAACAGAAACTTTAGCTGAGAAATTAAACTATGGTGTAAATACTATAAGAGAAGAAGATGGTGGTGCGGACGCCGTTCAAACCATGTATGACGAATGGGTGTCGGAAAATCCGTATCATGAAACAAAGAACCCAGACGGTAGAAGAGCTAAGGATGTAAGATTGGATGATGGCTTTATTATGCCGGGTAACAAAATAGTTATTAACCACGCGAGAGCACAACAAACAGCAGCCGTAAGTGTTGGTACGCACGAAGTGTTACATGGTATTTTAAGAGGAGTGCTAAACGATGAGAAAGGTAATATAACGCCTGATGGGGTTGAAATGGTTAATAATTTTCTAGACGAACTAGTAGTTTCAGATCCCAACGCTTATAACATTGTACAAAATAGAATAAATCAAAACTATAGGTATAGAGAAGCTACCGATGAAGATGTTGAAAATAAAGAATTAAACATAGAGGGTAAGGAAAGTAAAAAAGGTGATATAGTTGAGAATTCGTTTGATGAATATGCTGAGGAATACTTTAACTCTTTTCATGACGGTATAATTAAAGGGCAAATAAAACCAAGTGGAACCACGCTTAAAGGCATAGGCCGCGCTTTAAGCCATTTGTTTAACAGAAAAGGTTTTGATAAGATAGGGTTTACAGAAAGTAAAAACGGAAAAGATGTTTATGATTTCCTTACAGATTATAGTAAAGATGTTCAAAAGCTTATGGAGGGTAAAGGTTCTGTTAAAAAGAGACTTTTAGATTTATCCGAAAAAGGAAAAACATTTGGAGAGCAAATAGCAGAATCAAAATCAACAGGTATATCAGAAACAGATGCTGATGTTGTTAATAAACTTTATAAAGATAAGGGTGTTGATGCTGCTTTTGATATCGCTAGTCCAGAGGGACCATACAGAGGTATGGCGGAAGCAATGTTTAACAGAAACCTTAATTTAGCTGTTGGTATATCAGAGGATATAGCTAACAACTTAAGGGATAACAAAACTGATATAATAAATGATTTATTATATGATCCAGGAACAAAAGACACAAAAGCTAGAACAGTATTAGGTTTAGTACAGGATTACCCTGCCTACATAGCAAGACAGGAAAAAAAGAAAAAGAAATTAATAGAACAAGGTAAAAATAAAGAAGCAGCAGATATTAAGATAGCACCGCTATCTGGGTTTATAAATAACATGCTACCCAACCGTGCTAAAAGTGTATTTAAACCTTACGGTGTTGACATGGCTGCCACAAAATCAATGTCAGACGAAGGTATAGCTGGTGAAGTCGCTAAGATAGCGGCGAGACCACAAGATGTTATACTAACAGAAGAGGCGTTAGAACAATACAACCTACCTTTATTAGATGGTGTTGAGTTTACAGAAGAGCAAGTTGAAATTTTACAAAAAACAGTTTCTTTAATTGTTGGTGGAAAGTTACCCGCTTTAGACGCTGCTGTATCAAAGAATAAATCTGTTAGTCCTTTAGTTGCAGCAATAAAAAAACAATTGTATGTTAAGAATGGTCCTATTCACAAAGTGCTTCTTGATATTATAGGTAAAGACAAGCAGTCTGTAGAGGCTTTCTTTAAAAATACCAAAGTTAAAAAAGCAATGCTAGACGCTTTGACTACAACATGGTTAACTAAACACTTGCCAATGGCTGTGGAGAAAGAAGTTAACGGTATGGGTTGGCAAAAACACAACGTTTGGAAAGGTAGAAAAAAGGGAGCAGCAAGTGGGGATATAAACTTTTGGAAATCAACAGAAGAAGGCCCGTATGCCGGAATGACTGATGGTAAACAAAAGATTAGAAGAAATCCCGACGCCATGAGAGATGTTACACCAGCAATGCTGTTGAGTGCTTTTGCAAAGGGTAACACGATGACTGATATAAGAAGAGGTGGTTTAAACAATATATCTCTAGCTCTTACACAGGAAGTTGGTTTAGAAGTGTTTAAAGCAGATATGATTAATGACGGTCCGTTGAAAAAATTATTTGTTGGTAGACAAGATCTATTTGATAGAATTTTAGATAACAATTTTGTTGACGAGTATGTTAGACAATCAGAAAGAGGTACTACAAAATACGGTACAAAGAAAAAACCTATCACTCAAAAAACTAAATTCTCAGCTTCAAAGTCACTTGATGATATAATGGGTAAAAAAGCTCAATATGCAGCGGCTGTTGAAGCTATGGGTATGACGCCTATAGATATACAAACGCCAGAGGGTAGAATAGAGTATTTAAACTTTTTTGTTCAAAATATTGTTCCTAGTCTATCTAAAGAAGCTTTGTTAGCTATGTCTGGTTCGTTTACAGCGTCAGCAAAAACTCCAGAGAAAAATTGGAAAATGAGGTTTCTGTTTAAAAACAAGGATGATTTTAAAGATTTTTTAAATCAACTAGAAGACGCTGGGGTTCCTTTTGGTGTTAATTTAACAGAGCAAGACGCAATAGATTTAACTAATAATTTTAAAAGAGAAGGTTATACTACAGTGTCTCAAGAAACACAAGTCAAAAAAGTTAATGACCAGGAGTTTAAAGATAGTTCAGATAGAGGTTTTAGATTATTTTGGGAGATGATGCAAGAAGACATGCAAAATGATCAGCGTACAATACCTGGTTACGCTTTCTTATTATCTTCTTCTAGTCAGTATCAAGGTCATTTTATGCGCGCGGGTGCAAAGATTGATTTTTACAACACGCTAACGCCTTTTCATAATATTATAAGTCCTAAAACTGGTAAGTTAGTAAAAAGCCCTCTTAATGTAGAAGAACATACTTCACCAATAACAGCTTTAGGAAAGTGGTTCTTTTTCAACGCAGTAAGAGGAACATTATTTGATGGTGGTAAAAACAGCGTATTTGATAATGGTGTTAAATCCTATTTTCAAGGATCTTTAGCTAAGTTTCACGACAAAAGACTTAAACTAAAAGGGCCTGATGGTAAAATGATATATGATTACACTTCGTTACCCCCAATAGAGCTTTTACAGGGAATATTAGATGGTGATATATCGATATGGGCGAGGTACTTCCACCCTAACGTTAATGCCAATTTTACTCTAGATCGATCTGCGATATCAGACGCGGACTTCGCCAACGGAGAGCACTTAATAGGTGGTATAAATCCTAACATTTATAAGCTAGCTAACGGTAATACTATAGCTCAAGAATTTGGAGTAGGTGTAAAGGTTGAAATAACACCTCAAGTAGCCGCGGCTCAACAAGGTTTAATATACCGAATGGCAACTGGAGAAAACATTAGCGCGGCTAAAATTAAATCAGTATTAGACGCTGCTTCTAATGTAAAAATTAATAAACAAGTTAAGGCAGAGAAAGCTTTTAACAACGCTGTAAAAGCATCTAGAACCGTTGGTCCATCTAAAGGTATTACAGTTTTAGATTTTGATGACACATTAGCTACAACTAAATCTGGTGTTAGAGCTAAGATACCAAATCCAGATGGAATGCCAAAACCAAACAGAAAAGTTATATTCCTAGCCGGTGGAGCTGGTAGTGGTAAGAGCAACGTTGTTAGTAAGTTAGGTTTAGAGGATCAGGGGTTTAAAATTGTTAACTCTGACATATCTTTAGAATGGTTAAAGAAGAATAACGGTTTACCAGAAAACATGAATGATTTTACTAAAGAACAAAGAAGTAAATTAGGTTCTTTACAACATCAAGCTAGGGGTATCGCTAAAAGAAAGATGACAAAATATCAGGGTAATGGTAATGGAGTTGTTGTTGATGGTACTGGTGGTTCTATTAAAGCCATGCAGAAGTTGGTTGGCCAGTTTAAGGCTGATGGGTATGACGTTAGCATGATGTTTGTTGAAACATCTTTACCAGTAGCGTTAGAAAGAAATGCTGCTAGAAAAGAAAGATCTTTATTAGATAAAATAGTGGAGAAAAATCACGAGTCAGTTCAGGGTAACAAAGATGGTTTCAAAGAAATGTTTGGTGATAGGTTTATGGAAGTTAACACTGATAAATTAAGTCAAGCAGATGCAATGCCAAACAAGCTTGTAAAAAAGATGGATGACTTTGTTAGTAGTTATGAAAACAGAAGGTTGGATGCTGAGGAGTTTGCTAATGAAGGAGCTGATATATTAGAACAAGGAGGTACGTTTGATTTCTCTGAATTCAATAAAGTAGTTGAAGGACAAACAGCACCGTTGTTTGAAAAAGCAATGAAGTTACAAGGGAAGTTTGGTCCTAAAGATATGTTTGTGTTAACAGCTAGACCAGCTGAAGCTGCTCCACATATACACGAGTTCTTGAAAGCTAATGGATTAAATATACCTTTAGAAAATATTACTGGTTTAGCTAATTCAACACCAGAAGCTAAAGCGCTTTGGATAGCTGATAAGGTTGGCGAAGGTTATAACGACTTTTATTTTGCAGACGATGCGATACAAAACGTACAAGCTGTACAAAACATGTTAGATCAATTCGATGTTAAATCTAAGGTTCAGCAAGCTAAAGTTGATTTCGTTCACGGTGATCCGCAAGTAGTTAAGCTTATTGAAGAGTCTTCTAAAAATGATGTTAAAGATGTTGATAGATTAACTAAGCCTGGTACTTACAACAATATTAAGTTTTCTAAAAGCCATAGAGCTGAATATGAAAAAACAATATCTAAGAGTAGACCTGATTTAGTTAAAGATAAATTAGTATCTAAAACGGTTGACAATATGTTTGATTTTATTGATAACTTAGATGTCGCTGCTGATAAGAAAAGAAAGTATGAAAAAATAACTACTAAATGGTTGGCTACAAGTAACGTTAAACTAAGTGAAGATAGTTATAAAATTCAACAAGCGGTAGAGTTAGCTGAGAAAAACAAAGAAGATATATTCTCTTATAGAAATCCTAATGAGATTATAGAAAAATATGCTGGTAAAACTAAAGTAAAACCTACAAATCCTAAGAATGTAAAAGAGTTTGGTGAAGGTAGAGTCTTCAATAAGAAACATGGTATTACAGTTCATGAGGTTGAGGACACTTGGGAAGGAATGATGTCTGTTAGAAAAGTGGCAGACACACACTGGGGACCAAAGTCTAATCCATGGTGTATTATAGCTAGATCAGAAAAACCAAGAGTAGAACCAAGACAACATGGATATGAGAGTGTAGCCACAAAATCAGAGGCTCAAGCTAGAAAACAACAGTTAGAAAGCGAAGGGTTTATAGTTGAAATTAGAGCTCATAAAAAAGATTATAGAGGTAAATATCCAGGAAAATCTATTGATGGTAAACGAGTGGACATGAGGTATGAGCTAGATATAAAGGAAGTGAAAGAAGGTCCTGGAATAATGAGTGACGCTTGGCAGAATTGGACGGTTTATGGTAAAAGTAAGAAATATATAGTTTTTCAAAATGGTAGACTATCATCTTTTTATGCGGACAACCAATATTGGGATAGAATGGATAGTCCTACAGACGCTCCTGTTATACAGATTAAAGAAGGTAGAGTTACTAAGAAAGTAGAACTTGTACCTTATACTACAAAGAAAGGTGAAAGTAAAGTTCAAGAGTTTGTGATGGAAACTAGAACTGTTAGTAAGGATAAGAAAACTGTTACAACGGAAATTCTAGCACAATCAGAACATAGTTACGAAGTTGGAACTAAGATCGTTGAAAGCAGAGTTAATGGTGTAACTGTTAAATCTACTAGATCTCTCCCTGGGTTTATATCTGGGAAAATGCGTGTTCTAGAAATAATAAACTTTGATAAAAAGGGTAAAGCGACTAACAATATTACTTTT